>OIYQ01000108.1_pt1 | contig 31800 bp, 32 predicted proteins | sample 1588311 | NCBI WGS metagenome assembly OIYQ01 (sample SAMN03283244) | human gut metagenome | biome: human-associated habitat; material: feces | host: Homo sapiens | place: Peru | collected 2012
AGTGGAACACTCACAACCTTCCGGTTATTTCTGATAATATGCTGCTTTACCGAATTTGGTTGCCTTTTGCTACAGAATTTACACAGTTACCGTCACTTACTCTTTCTAGATTTGCCTATGCTGCTCAAAGCGAAGGGGTTGTGTTTTATGAAAAGCTACGGAATACAGCAGCTGAACTTGAGCAAACACGAAATATCGATTTAATTAATACAACAGAAGTTGCAAGGCGAAAAATAGAGGATATTTTATTGCGTGAAAGCGGAGGAAATCTTGATTCTGTGACAGATGAAGTAGTTGCGGCATCTCTTGATGAGTATATCCGGATGGAAAAATTAGATCTTCTCCAAGAAAATCGTGATTTGTTGAGACACAGCGATATGCGAGATGAGCAAGTTGTAAAATTGCTCGGAGATAGTTATGCAAATAAAATCGGAGTGATAGACCGGGCATTACTATTTTTGGCGAAGTGGTTTTGGATAATAATAGCTGCTCTATTATACGGTCTTTTTGACTGGGTTGGCAAAAATCCGTATTTAAAAGGTGTAGCTTTGCTTCCTGTTGCTATACAAGCTATTCAGTATTGGCTTGATAAACAAAGTGATGATCATAATTTTCGATTTTTCTTATATCCAATTGCACTTGAGTTTGTAAAAAAACGATACATTCAAAAAATTACAATGGAGCTTGAAAGTAAGGGATACCCACAGGATACAGAGGCTGTAGTGCAATATTGCATACAAAATACTAAGATTTTTCAAAGATGAAACAGACAGATTGATTATGAAAAATGACGACTTATCGCTACTCCGAACGCTCTGTAATTTTGGCACCCGCTCAGGCTGCTATCAAGAACCCCCGCAAGTAATTGCGTGAGCGCTTGAAAAAGCACAAATAAAGCAAACGAACCGCCCCGGTTTCCGCAATGGAAGCCGGGGCGGTTTTTGCGTTGCGGCTTTCAGAAAAAAAGCAAAAACAGCAGAAAACATCCTTTTTTGTATGGAAGGACAAGCTGACTGTCCAACAGGAACATTATAATAAACAGACAAAAGAACGTAAACGCCTTCAAAGGAGAGTGCACAATGAAAAAACGATGGATGTTTCTGCTGGGCGCGGCATTTGCCGCTGAGCTGTTTCTGGTCGTCTGTATGGCAAGCAGAGGTGCATCGCCGCGTCAGGTAATGTATACATTTAAGGATGACGTGTGGGACGTGGTCTACCGGCTGAACCGCAGATGGAATTTGTGAGAAAAACACTTGACTTTTTGGAAGATGGACAGACTGTCTGTCCATCTCTTTTTGTATACTGGGGTTGTGCAAAAGTGACAAAATTTTTGCCACTATTCCGCAAAACGACAAAAGTACACACAAAGAATTGCGACTGTTGTTGCACTATGCTACAATGAGCTGAGAAGGAGAATGAACCGTGCGTAATAGTAGATTGGACCGTATACTCTATATCCAGCAGGTGCTTGTACAGGGCGGTGTACTGAACAAACAGCAGACGGCTGACCGCTTCGGTGTCAGCGAGAAAACCATTCAGCGCGACCTTGACACCCTGCGCAGCTACTTTGCAGACAGCGAGCCGCGCCGGGAGATTTTGTATAACTCCGCAAAGGGCGGCTATCTGCTGGATGATACGCTTTCGCGCTTCCTTACCAGCAGTGAGATTCTGGCGGTATGCAAGATTTTGCTGGAAAGCCGCTCCATGGTCAAGGAGGAAATGTTCCCCATTCTGGACAAGCTGGTGCAGGTGTGCACCCCGCTGGACCGGCTGAATCAGGTCAAAGACCTTATCAGCAACGAACGCTTTCACTATGTCGAGCCGCAGCATGGCCGGAAATTTATTGAAAGCCTATGGGAAATCGGTACGGCAGTAGAAAATCACAATGTTATGGAAATTACTTACTGCCGCACCCACGACGGCGAGACCCGCGTGCGCACCATTGAACCGGTGGGCATCCTGTTTAGCGAGTATTATTTCTATCTGGCGGCGTTTATTGAGGGTATCGACAAGGACAAGCACTTCAAAAATCCACAGGATAATTCTCCGACCATTTATCGCATTGACCGTATCCAGAACTATAAGACCCTCGATCGGCACTTTGCCCAGCGCTATACCGACCGCTTTCAGGAGGGCGAGATGCGCAAGCGCATCCAGTTCATGTACGGCGGCGAGTTGCAGACCATCCGGTTCGAGTATACCGGGCCAAGTCTGGAATCGGTGCTGGACCGACTGCCCACCGCAAAGGTTTTGCGTGTAACAGAAAAGGGCTGGCTGATAGAAGCCGAGGTGTTTGGTACGGGCATCGATATGTGGGTGAGAAGTCAGGGAGATTCCGTCAAAATTATATCGGAAATGAAAAAGTAAAAGGAGTTCTGCTGTATGGACAAGGTTCAGGTCGAGGTTTTCTATCAGGATAATGCTTTGCAATCTATCCGTATCGACCACTACTACGAGATGGAGGGCCTTGTGGCAATCGAAAATAAACCTATCCCGGAGTGGTTTGCACCTGTTTCGGGCCGCGCTAGCTGGAAAGGACTGAAAGAAGAGCTTATAGAACAAACACCTGGAAAAAATGAAAACACGGAGTACGGCTTTATCTTTAACGGTCAGGCAGAGAAAAAAGCTTTATTTGACTACTGCATACAGGAATACAGTCTGGGCAAAGTGATGGGAGAAGTTACAGAGAAAGCTGACAGGGAGAAAGCGGCAGAGGAATATCTCCGAATTGCTGAGAGGTGCAGGCAGAACGGTGAAAATGAGGGAGTAGTTCGGGCTTGTGAAATTGCAATCAAGGAATATGATGCAGCAGATGCCAAGAAACTTCTTGCAGATTGTTATATGACGGGCTGTGGTGTACGAAAAGATGAAGCGAAGGCGGCTGAATGGTATAATAAAGCGGCCTACCAAGGTAATGTGCGAGCAAAATATGCTCTGGCCTGTGCGTTTCGGAACGGTGCAGGAGTGCTTCCGAATGAGAATCAGGCAGACAAGTGGCTTCAGGAAGCAGCCGCTGAAGGTTGTGCAGATGCGCAGTTTGAGTTGGCAAAGCAGTATCGGCGTGAATGCCTTGCGGAAAGGGGAACAGGAGAAAATAGAAAAGAAGCTGCAAGGTGGTTCTATGCAGCGGCAAAGCAGGGCCATGCAGATGCACAATGGTTTTATGCACGTTGCTGCGAAAAAGGGTGGGGCATTGAAAAAAACGAAGCGGAAGCGTTTGAATGGTATCAAAAAGCCGCAGAAAATGAATGTTGTCCAGCAAAATACAGTTTGGGTGTTTGCTATCAATATGGGATAGGGATAAGTAAAAATATAAGCCGAGCAGTTAAATTGTATACGGAAGCAGCAGAACAGGGAGAAAGGTTTGCAAGAAATGACTTGGCGGTTTGCTACGCGAAAGGAATCGGCGTAGAAAAAAATACTAAAAGAGCTGTTGAATTATTCGTAAAGGAGCCGGAAAAAGAACCGAAAAGGTGGAACAGCCCTTATTGGAGACCGCTAGAGCAGAATGCGATATATTGGATCGTAGTATATAATAACTGGAATTATTGCTGCGGCAATTATCAGGAAGAAGTAGGGCGCAGATATATGGGCCAAGGTGCCTCTCAAAAAGAAATTGTACATATGGTTCGTGCATACGAAAAAGCAGTTGCTTCTCCCATGATGAGTCTTATACAATCAGTTAAAATGACGGAAAAAATAATAAAGAAAAATGGGGATGTCGATGCGGGAATCTTAGACATTCCTAATATTAGAGTCAGAGATGGAGTGCTTTCGAAACGGAAGCTTTTGACAGTAGGTGAGTTATTGATAAAAATGAGTTGATGATACCAAAGTCAAGGAGAAAATCAACATGAGCGATTTACAAATGACGAATCAGGACCTCTCCCAGAGACAGTCGATGGAAGAACTTGCAAATCAACTAACGCTGGCAGACCATCTGGTGTACAAAAAATATCTGCCGGAGTTGCAAAATTATTCGCTGGTGGAACCATCGGAAGAATTGAAGAAAACGATAGATGTCAAAACCTGCATCAAGCTGTTCCAGATGAAGAAGCTGACTCTAAAAAAAGGCGAGGATATGCTTCAAAAACTCTCCACCGTTTATCATTCCAGCATGGCCCTTGGGTGCAGTCTGGCTGTGATGGTCGATGTTCCGGCAGATGGTGCTCCAGCAGATATTTATTTGGGTGTGCGGCAGAATCCGGGCAGACAGGGCATCGATAATCGTGACCTTGCTATCTCTGGTGATGCGCTTGAAAAAGGGATGAAGAGTAACTTTCCCGGTTCTGAAGTACAGGAACTCCATCAGGAAGAAATTGACGCGCTGCTGGAAGACAATAACGGTTCTTTCGGTTCGGCACAGTCAGCAATCGCTTCTGTCTCCTGCGTTGCGGCATTGCGAGATAAATCAAAGACGGAGGACAAAGCATTTATTCAGGGCATCGAGCGTTTTATCGATGCAATGGATGGCGATGCTTATACAGCGTTATTTCTAGCAGAGCCAGTCACGGAAGAAACGCAGGCTGGCATCCGAAACGGATATGAGGAACTGTATAGCGCGTTGTCTCCGTTCCGCAAAACGACGTGGTCTTATACAGAAAACGAAAGTCATGCGGTCATGGAGACATTCTGCTCCGGTACTTCGGATACGGTAACAGATGGCACGAGCAGTGGTTTCAGCGATGAACGGGGTCAGAATACGGGATTCAACTTCAACGCTGGAATGAACCAGGGAACGATGAATACAATAGGACAGTCGCACGCAGTCACACGGCTCCGGCTGCCGAGCAAAAGAACGATGGTCGGCGTTGCAGCTGGTGCGAGCATCCTTGCGCTTGGAGCAGTGGCAGCCTCGGCGGTTTTCCCACCTGCCGGAGCAGCTATTGTGTCAGCGGCAAGTACAGTCGGTGCGGCTGCGGTAAAGGCTGGTCCACTGTTTGGCTCTGCGGTGCCTATGGTGGCTGGACATGAAACAAATGGGACTGCATGGAGTACGGCGCGGAGCATCGGAAAGTCGCTGGGCCTTGGGATGAGCCGGGGATACAACATGGCGCACACAGACAGCTCTACGGTGGAACGCAGCAATGCGCATAGCACCAATGAACAGCATTCCAACGGGACGACGGATACGCACGGCACTGCGCGGACGCAGCAGATAGAAGTCTGCAACAAGGCGGTGGAAGAACTGCTGACACGAATTGACGAGCAAATCAAGCGTACCAAAGAAAGTGAAGATTACGGCTGTTACAGTTGTGCGGCTTATTTTTTGTCCTCTCGCCCCAGCAAGGCTCTTCTTGCAGCTAATACATATCGTTCGCTGATGATTGGAGAAGGCTCTTCTGTGGAAAGCGGTGCGGTCAATCTTTGGCAGGACCGTGCAAGTGTAACTGCTATGCGAGAATATCTCAAACGGTTTACACACCCTGTCTTTGCACGCCAACTCTGGGAGAATGAAGCTGACAGTCTGTTTTACACGGCAGGTACGCTGGTCAGCGGTCGGGAACTGCCGATGCATCTTGGTCTGCCGAATCGCTCTGTCCACGGACTGCTTGTGACCGAACACGCAGAATTTGGCCGCAATGTGCCGGACAGCTGCATAAGTGATGCGGACAGGATAAATTTGGGCAAAATCTATCACATGGGCAAAGAGGAAGCGGCAGGACTGCTCTTGAACCGGCAGGCGATGGCTTCCCATACGTTCATCACCGGTTCCACCGGTGCGGGCAAGTCCAATACGGTCTACCATCTGCTGCAGGAGATTACAAAGAACGGACAAACGACGTTTCTTGTGGTGGAACCGGCCAAGGGTGAATACAAGACGGTGTTCGGTAACGGAAAAGCTGCTGTTTACGGCACCAATCCAAGAGAGACGCCGCTGCTGCGCATGAACCCCTTTGCATTCCCTGAGAATATCCACATTCTGGAACATATTGACCGTCTGGTGGAGATATTCAACGCCTGCTGGCCGATGTATGCAGCCATGCCAGCGGTGCTGAAGGATGCTATTGAGCGCAGCTACCAGAATGCAGGATGGGATTTGAGAAGGTCCGTGAATACAAGGGGGACATTTCCGACCCTGTTCGATTTGATGGACGTTCTGCCAGGCATTATTCAGAAATCGCATTTTTCAAACGAGGTGCAGAGCAACTATGTGGGAGCACTGTGTACCCGTGTGAATTCGCTGACCAATGGCATCCATGGGAGCATATTCTGCGCAGGAGATGCATTGACCGATGCAGAACTGTTTGATCAGAACGTTATTGTGGACTTGAGCCGTGTGAGCTCAACGGAGACGAAGTCGCTGTTAATGGGCATTCTGGTGATGAAGTTGCAGGAATATCGGATGTGCAGTGGTGTGATGAATGGGAAGCTCCGTCATGTGACGGTATTGGAAGAGGCTCATAATCTGCTGCGTCGCACTTCGGCAGACCTGTCACAGGAAAGCGCAAACCTGCAGGGAAAGTCGGTGGAGATGTTGGCCAATGCTATTGCGGAAATGCGTACTTATGGTGAGGGCTTTATCATTGCAGATCAGGCTCCGGGGCTGTTGGACGCATCGGTCATCCGAAACACCAACACCAAGATCATCCTGCGCCTGCCGGATGAAGAAGATCGCAAGCTGGTAGGCAAGTCTGCCGCCCTGAAAGAGGCACAGATCGATGAACTGTCTAAGCTGCCGCTGGGTGTGGCTGCCGTTTACCAGAACGAGTGGCCGGAGGCGGTGCTTTGTCAGGTAAAATACTATCCAATCCCGGAGAACGCTGTTTATTGCAAACCGGCGGAGCAAACTCCGGTCAACACGGAGTTCGTGCTCAGTCACTTGGCCGCAGGGCAAAAACCGGAACCGCTGGGCGTTTTGGAGATGGAGCAGGTGAAGCGCTGGCTGAAGCGCAGGGAACTTGTTCTTGGCATAAATGGCTGCCGGACGGTCGAACAAGCGCTGGAAGGCACACCAATCGAGAAGGATGCGCTGGAGGATGTGCTGGAAAAGCTGTTTGACAGCAGACAGGTTGTGACGATTTACGCCAGAGCAGACGCCGACAGCAGAAAGCCCCGCACGGCAACGCTGGACCGGCTGAAAGACCAGTACGAACTGGAGCAGCAGACCGCCGAATGGCTGCTGAACCACCTGATGACCATGTACATCGACCATTGCCAGAAGCCGGAAAATGCCAAAGAGCTGCGAAGGAGTTTCCTGAACCACGGAGGAAAGCTACTATGAGTGGAATGAGCGAGATTGGCAGACGCCCGGAAGGACTGACCAGGCCGGAAAGCAATATTGTAAAAAATGCAGTGGAGCAGGGCACCGAACGAATGACCCCGGCGGTGCTGGCTGATCTGGAAGGCTGCGGGAAAAAGATGAAACCTTCCGTTCTGGCCGATCTGGAGGGACGGGATGTAGATTCAAAGCAGTCAATAGGTCAAGCTTTGTTTGAAAAATTTACGGATATATGGCTCCGCTCTGTGGAAAAGCAGATCGGAACGATTCCGAAAGGACTTGACGATATATATCTGCCGAATTCGACGGTTGAAATTGAAGGCATTTTGTGCGAAACAGACGACACGGGGGGAATCTTTAAGATTGACGGCGAAGTCGTACAGGACTCGGATTATGAATGCAAGGGAATCCAATACTTGTCCGATGAAAATGGAAACATCCTTGCTTGGAAGGGAAAACCGTCTTATAATCCTGAAAATGAACGCGATAGCGGCGCACAAATCAATGCCGGAGGGATGGACCGCTTAAAAGACGATGATGGTTCTCATGCTGTGGCAAGAATCATGAACGGGTCTCCTGGCAGCGAAAACCTTATACCTATGCGTGCTACATTGAACCGCGGCGATTGGAAACAAGGGGAAAACACGATCGTGGACGCATTGCAAAACGGAAAAAAAGTAGAAGATAGCGGAATTGTATTCCGAGAAGGCGACAATACCCGGCCAACAAAAGTGGTAAGGGAGTTTACCCACGGGAACATACGGGAGATGCTTGCAGTTGACAATGTGAAGGGCTCGCATGAATTGTTGCACGACTTGAAAGAGAGCGTGGGTCACGAAGATTATAAAAGCATCGTCAATGAAATAAAACGGAAAGAATCGGGTGGAAGCACAATCTCTGTGACGTCTGTTTCAAAACGGTACGATTTGGAAGGAAATCTTGAATGCGTTCAGGTCGGAATCCGTGACGAAACCGCAGGAACCAAAAATTATAAAGAATTCAAACCATAAGTTCGGATAAACAAAAAAGCACATTTAAAAGTCCACTGCACTTTCAGGTTATTACAATCCCGGTCGATTGCACATACAATACAAGTATCACTTCACTGAACGGAGGGTACTTGTACTATGGTGGACTACGCCGACATCGGAAAACGCATCCGTGCCTGCCGCCTTGCAAAGGGCATGACGCAGGAACAGCTGGCCAATGAGGTCGGCGTGGTGGTCACGCATATCAGCCACATCGAAACAGGAAACTCCGTGCCCAGCCTGAAAACGCTGATCGACATTATCAACGCACTGGACTGCTCCGCAGACGAGCTGCTGTGCATCGAGATCAAAAAAGCAAAGCCGGTGTTCGACAGCTGGATGACCGAACAGCTTGCAGATTGCTCTGCCGATGAGGCAAAGATCATCAAAGAAACGGTGGTCAGCCTGAAAAAATCGCTCCGAAAAGTGTACGGAAAGTCCTCTAAATACAGATATGACTAAAACTTCAAAAACTGAATGCCAGTTGATAAGGTATTGAGCGCCTGAAAGAGCATCAATAAACAGAATGAACCGCCCCGGTTTCCATAACAGGAAGCCGGGGCGGTTTTTATGCAAAGCTATAAAGGAAAGATACAGCTCACAGACATTGGCTCATATACCTGCTGGAGACGCAGGACATCAGGATGGTTGTCTGCACCTCCACAGTCAGCTCGGTCCACGCTGCACGGCGGAACTGGTGGGGCATTTTGTTGGCTTCACGGTACATGAAAAACGCTTTCGGGCATAACAAAAGGCCATCGGGCGGTCATTTTCCCGGCAGCCTTGCGTCTGATATTTTCTTTTCACTTTTGCTACAATAGTATTATCTTGTTTGAAAAGGAGAATCGTTATGTCGAAGAAGTATCCTGCTCTGTCGCCTGTTCTCATTAAAAAGTATCTGACCCATCTACGAGAGACCGAGCGAAGCAACCATACGATCAGTAAATACGCCCATGACTTGACGACATTCCTAAATTACCTTAATGAAAGGCCGCTGACGAAAGCAGCTTTGATCGAATGGAAGTCTACCCTTGTTGCTTCTTTTGCCCCCGCAACTGTCAATTCAATGCTGGTAGCGGTAAACGGTTATTTATCATTCATGGGGTGGAAGGATCTGAAGGTCAATCTGCTCAAAATCCAGAAGTCGATCTTTACGGATGAAAGCCGTGAGCTTTCCCGCGATGAATATACGCGGCTTGTGAATGCTGCAAAAATCCAAGAAAATGAGCGGTTGGCACTGGTGCTCCAAACGATCTGCGCCACAGGCATCCGCGTATCAGAGCTGCGCTTTATCACGGCTGAAGCCGTACATCTTGGAAGAGCTGAGATCAGCAACAAAGGCAAGCGGCGCATCGTGTTTCTGCCGAACAGTCTATGCAAGCTGCTGTCTATCTATCTGCATAAGCAGGGCAGAACCAGCGGCGCAGTGTTTACTACCCGGTCAGGCAGACCGCTTGACCGCAGCAACATCTGGCGGGACATGAAAGCTTTGTGCCAAAGTGCAGGCGTTGACCCTAAAAAGGTGTTCCCTCATAATCTCCGGCATTTGTTTGCACGGACATTTTACTCCGTAGAGCACGATTTGTCTCGTCTGGCCGACATTTTAGGACATTCTAACATCACTACCACCCGCATCTATACAGCAGAGTGCGGCTATGTTCATGCACAGCAAATCGAGAAACTTGGCCTTATTATTACATAATTCCAATTATGTTGTCAGTAGGGACTATTTTTTACAATTATATCACCGCTGCAACAAAACTGCAAGCAAAACGCACTCATGCAATTCCACGAATGCTTGAATTTTTGTACAGCTTTCCAGAAGGGGTGGTACTATTGCGCACTTTTTGAGAAAAAATCACTTTTGAGCCTTTGAACTCCTCCAAACCAGCAGAAGCATCAACAACATAATTGGAATTATGTTGTTTTCGTTTTTTGGCAATTCGGAGGAAAAGAATTCATGCAGTTACTGCTGCCCTTTGACGAGTATTGTGATTTGACGCAGGCACTCAGAGCACCCCGTTCGATCGGCCATGGCTTAAAATCATCCGTCAATTTAAATATTCTTCGAGCGAAAGCTCTTTTTATCACAGACCCTACGCAGATAGATTTGCTAGATTATTTGCTCAACCTTTGTAAACCTGATGAGATTTCCGAATTGATGAAATTTTTTGATAAGACTGCACCGATTCAAAAAATATTGGAAGAACATCTAAAGGAACTTGAGACACAGGAACTTCCTTATAAGGACGCCTCAGCTGCCTCAAAACTGGATTTGAGACCAGAGCAAAGTCGTGCGCCTTCTGTTTACGAGATTCTAATTGAAGAGATGCAAAAGAAGGGGTATGAAACAGATGCGGACTTTTATAACCATATCGGCTTGGACCGCCGGACATTTGGAAAGCTAAGAAAAGCAGATGCTTCCATATCGAGAGAACTTGCACTATGGTTTGCCGTAGGACTTGAATTGAATTACTCGGAAGCCAACGAGTTTTTGGCCAAAATGGGCTATGCGTTCAAGAGTACAAGCGACAGAGAACAGCTTATTGTTTATACTATGCGGACAAGAAAGTACACTTTTAAGAATATGCAACAACGACTGTTCAGCTTTGGCTATAAAATGTTTGGGGAAGTTGAAGTCGGCAAGAAGTGTCACCAAGATGGTGACCCAATTTGACCGATTTTATAGTATTCTTTGGTCACAAGGAGGTATAAAGCAATGGATAAGGTTCTTATTATGGTTCAAAATTCCCTTCGGCGAGGGAATTTCGGAGGTCTAGTCGTTGCCGGTGTACTTGCGGCTGCGCTTGCACTGCGCAATAAGGCAGACGGTTCAGGCTCAGACAATGCAACCGACAGCAGCACGACAAATAACCAAAACAACAAGCAATCGGAGTGAATGCTTTATGCGCATCACAGTACATACAGAGGTCGATCCAGACGGCACAAAAGTTACGGTATTAAAACCGGATTCAGAGGGACTGAACATTTTATATGGGATTCCCGACTTGCGAAAACGAGGTGACGACTACATCAGCACCGACTGTATGGGAGATTGTCTGGTGGAGATCCTTTACGAAAAAACCATTCAAGAAAAATGCTCAGGATTCCAATATTCGGGAACGATCACGGCAATTCGTCCCGAAAAAAGAATGAATTTTGGTATTTATTCCCCTTCTGTGTTGCTAAAGCTGCTCATGGAGCAAAAAAACGGAACAAAAACACCCTGCTATATTCAAATGAAGGAGCAAAATATGATGGAGGATTACGAATATCATGTAACCTGTCCCTCATTCGATGAGGTCGATATGGACTATCGGGGCGGTCGAGGAAGCCTGAAAGGCTACGCTCATCCTGTTGATGAAAAAATCATCAAAGTGTTGGACAATCCGGCGATCAACGCCGTGTTCCGCACTGTCTCTGATTTTGGTGCAGACAATTTTTATGGAACGATGCTTGCTACCGGCATCCCGCTGAACCACGAAAATCATCCAGAAGAGGATGCGATCATTCGCCACTGCTCCGAACGATTGGGGATAAAAAGACCGTACGCTATCATTTCCAATCAACTTCCCGGCATCAATGCAATGACGGTCGGCAGTGACGATGCTCCCTATCTTGTTTTGAGCAGTTTGCTGGTCAAGGTAATGAGTAAGGAACAGCTTACCTTTGTTATCGGACACGAGTGCGGGCACATTGCAATGGGGCATGTTGTATACCATTCTGCCGTTGCCACTGCCGGAAGTCTTGCGCAGCTGATCCCGGTGATCGGAGAGGGCGTATACAATCTTGTCGCTTTTCCTCTGAACGCATGGGAAAGACGCTCTGAAATTACAGCAGACCGTGCCGGCCTTCTCTGCTGTGAAGATCTTGAGCTGGCGCAGCGCACCCTTCTTCAGCTGGAAACTGCTTTTCAGAATGCGGATGACATTGATATTACTACTTATGTTGAAAACAGCAAACGCTTTTTGAAAAAAGGTACGATCCGAAAATTTGGTGAAGTCAATGCCAACCACCCGCTGATTTCAAAGCGCATAGAAGCTTTGGAAAAATTTGCGAAGAGTCGGTGCTACTTGGAACTGACAAAACAACCGGTAACTTCTGAAGCACTGACAGACCGTGCGCTTGAAAAAGCAATCGAAGAAATCATTAAAGTCTTTTGAGCCGGGAGGGTACATCATGACAGAAACTAGCAAAGCATTGATTGCGCAGTGCATCAGGATGTCAGAAAAGTTCGATCTGCCTCCTGTTAAAGAAATTGTTGATACCTATATTCAGCAATTGAACGAGGACCGCTTCACGATCGCCTTGGTCGATTTGGGTGGAGCATCGGATAAATTATTTAAAATTGCACGTTCCATTTGCAGCACGGACGATCTTTACAAATATGAAAAATTGCTTCGGGAATATGATGACTGGAGCATCAGCATCGAATACGGCAACGAAGAAACCATATTTTGCGAGCCTCAGACTTCGCGTCTCGTTGCAATTACTGTGCCCAATGAGAATTTGAAGAATAAAAAAATCTTCCTGTACAGGTTTGCAGAGCGCCCCGATCTGTTCGCGCTTCGGAATATCCTTTCCTCTGAGAAGCTGGTTCTTCTGACAAACGCAGAAATGCCCCTTGCCCGGGTACAAAAAGAGTGGTTCGAGGAGTGTGTCGCAGATCATTACGACCTTGACCGGTTCTCGGTTTATATTTCCGGTCTGGAAAACCTCTTGGATGAAAAGCAAGAGGATGAAGTGTTCAACTATGTAAAAACATACTTTCAAGCCTTTGCACAGGGAGATTCAATTGCTATCATTCGTGACGCTGCATTGCTGCTGGGTGAACCGGTTTTGGATCGTTCAAAGACAAAGGCAGAAAAATGCGCTCTGCGGAATCTTGTAAGAGAGATCGAGCCGATTCTGGAACACGAGCTTGAATGTGCGGGTGTGAGCGCCGAAGAGTTCGACAGAGTTGCAAGTGAACTTCAAACATTGAGCTGGCAGTTCCTTGACGCAGGCGAAGTATCCGCCAACAATGTGTTAAGTAATCAAATCAGTGCGATCATTGATGCGGTAAGTAAAAGTGCTGAAGAATACAGCGATTCCATGTATTGCAGTATAAAACATACCATTCTGGGTGCGAAAGAAATCGATGATGTGGAAAGCCGTATCGCTCCATATATGGAGCGTTCCTGGGAATATTTTTCAAGCGAAACATCAAAGCAGCTCTCGAAAGATTTTGAGCGCATCCAGTTGAATCTCACTCAACGGATGGAACAGGACATTGAGGCTCTGCTGCAAAAGCTTGATGTTAAGGCACAGAGCACACTTGGACAGATTTTTGATAATAACATTCCCGATGTTTCCGAGATTCGGTATGCGCCAACAAGCTTCGCAAGTGCTGAAAGTGCTGAAAAGCTCAAAAATATAAGCAGAAACGCACGAAATCTGATGATCCTGTCGGTCCCCCTGCTGTTTGTTTCTCCGACACTTTCTGTTGTGACTTTATTAGGCGGAGGAATTTATTCAAAGCTGGAGAAAAAAACAGAGGACTGCAATTATCGGAAAGAACTGGACGCGAATGTGGAAAAAGCCTGTAAGAATGCCCGCAGGACAGCAGTAGAATTTTTTGCCAAGACGCTGGACGGCGAGCGGCAAAGAATGAAGCAGCTGGTAATGGAGGGCTATCAGAATCTGCTGGATGGATTCCAGAAGGAACTGCGTTCCCGAAAAGAGCAGGTTGACAAAAACAATGCACGAGCAGCTGAACTTCGGGAGGAGAAGCAACAGCTTCACCTTCTGATGGAGGAATTATAAAAGAAAAGGGGTAATCATATGTACGAAAAACAGCAGCAACTGGTAGAGCAGGTCATTGAAGAGCTGGACGTCTGCGCCGATATGCTGGGAAAAAAAGATGCGGCGAAAGAAAAAAAGTACGGCTTCATTCCCGGAATGGATGAACTGCAAAGCGAGGCAAGGTTAAGAGAGCGCATCCAAAGCATTTCACAGGGCATCTTTCAAGTAATGTTTACCGGCACATTCAGTGCTGGAAAATCCACAATTTTGAATGCCTTGATGCGGTCAGAAGCCTTGGCTACCGGGCCATTGCCTGAAACCGCTGTCATCACAAAGCTCATCTTCCAATCTGATAAAGAATGTGCCATCATTTATAAGAAAGAATTGGACGAGAATGGGCAGCATAAAATAGTCGTTATGAACGACATGGATCAATTCTTCCAGGAGTACCATATTGACCGGAAAGACCCGGAAAAATTCAAGAAGATCGTGGACTATGTTGTGATCCATAGAAAAGGTCCCGGTATTGCAGGAAGTATGGTTCAGTTGATCGACTCTCCGGGCACGGGAGCATCACAAGCCGATGATGATGTTGCCAAGGGCTTTATCAAACAAGCAGATGCGATCGTATTTTTGATCAACGCACTTGAACCGCTAGTCAAGGAGGACAAAAAATATATCGCGGAGCATTTCGCAAGGCAACAGTTAAACAATGTCTTTTTTGTCGTAAACAAAGTCAATCTTCTCGTTTCAGATGATGACTTTGAAAAGCTTAAGGCTTACGTACGAGATGAACTGGAAGAAGTCTTTGCGGATAAAAACGGCGTTTTTGACCAGAAGCTTTTTGATGAGCGCGTATTCTATGTGGATGCTTTTGGCTCCATGAATACTCGGTTGGGAAGAGAAACGCCAATCACCAGAAGCTATAAAAAGATGATTCCAGATGATACAACCGGCGTTCCTGAGTTTGAGGCTAGTCTGGCCACATATCTTAGCGCAGAGGACCGTGACAAAAAGGCTCTTGCCGCCTATCGCTCTCAGCTGGCAGGTTTTTATGTGACCGCAGAGGAGGCCAAAAAGAAAAAGCTTGAAATTTTGGAGCAGGGCGCAGATGCCATCAAAGTTAAATTGGACGGTTTTGAAGGCCAAAAAGACCAGTTTGAAAGAGAAATCGAGGACATTAAAGCCGATATTGAAGCTACCAAACGCGACATTCTGAGAGATATGCGCGATGCGTACGACCACTATGTAGACGCCGTAGAAGCCGACTGGAAGGAGTATTTCTCTGATAAGTCCAGTACAATGACGGTTCACACTGGCAAGCTTCTGTGGGCAAAGACCAAGAATGTTGCAGCCATCTGGAAAGACAAAGATGAACGACAGATGGCGCTTGAATTGGAGTCTGATGAAGCAACGAAGGAATTTGCAGAGGGCATCAAACTGTTCCTGGATGAAAAATCGGAATTCATGAGCAAGGAAATTGCAAGCAACATTGAACTCCGCATTGGAGAGCTGGCAAATAAACTGGAGCGTCATTCGTGCAGTCTCCAAAGCATGGATGTTCCTATCGATATAAATGATATCGTCTATACAATTCTCCGTGAAAACGATATAAAATTGCCGACGGAGGGAAAGAACAATTCCAATCTGGCACAGGCCTTGATTGCAATTTTCTTTGCAGACCCGGAGCTTATTGTAACGGCCGGAGGCGGAAGTTCTACCATGCTTGGTTTTCTGATCGATGTGATAAAAACAAACATCTTGGATGTCATCCTTGCGGCGGTTCTATCTGCGCTGTTCGGAAATTTCATCGGCGTTATTCTATTTGTATTAACAAAGCTCTTGAAAACTGGAATGCGCGGCGATGACTTGACGCAAAAAATGATTACAAACACGATGGAGGTTATCATCAACGGAAGTGAAGAACCTAACAAAAATGGAAACATGATCCCCGGTTTGAAGCGGGAAGGCAAAGCAGCTTACATTGCATCCACAGAGAAAAAGCTCGGCGGTGTAATGACGCGTACAACAAATATGTTGACCAAAGAAATTGAAGGAAGCCTCGCAGCTGTTAAGGACGAACTCCAGAATGCGTACAATGATCTGATAAACCAGAATACCACCTACGAACAGACAGAAGAGCGCATGAACAAGGTACTTGATACCTTTGCGCAGGCTGTAAGTGATATGAGCGTTCTTACCACCGGCGAGAAGCTGACCGTCGGCGAAATCAAGAAATTGGCTTCTGTTCAGTAACGGACACAGTTTTCGCCGAATTGATTTTATGACACGGCGTCCAGTTAGCAGCTATGGCGCTAACTGGACGCCATTTATTTTAGGAGGGTTACTATGAATTATTCTGAAATTTTTGCAAGTCAATGGACGACTTTGAAGCACGATTTTCAGATCAATCTTGCAAAAAGAAAAGACGCTGCCTTATCCGCCGAAAAGCTGGATCAGTGGTATGAACTCGGTATTTCACGGTGGGAGAGTTCTATCGAAGCAGAGGGCGCAATTCTGCAACAGCAGAATAAAAAATTGGCAAGTGATATTCTTCACGAGATGAAAGCGTTTCGCTTCAAAAACGTTGATATCGTTTTTCACAATCAGGCAGTTATAAAAGGAGTGGTCCTTTTTATTGCAGGCGTTGCACTGGGGATCGTTGAATATATGGTCCTGCCTATCCCTAAATTAGTACGCTTTCTGCTGGCGATCGTTGTTGCCGCACTCATGGCCTTAGAGGCTCTGAAGGGGGTCCAAAAGTCCAGAGATGCAGATTATGAAACCGTGCGAAAAGAATATTTATTGCAGCTTCAAGCTGAAGGCGAGAAACTTGTTTCTATTTGCAAGGAATATGAATGCTGAGGTGCATCCGAATGGCAAAAACTTCGACAGGGGATTTTCTGGATAAAACAAAGTTGCAGGTCGTAAAGGCAAAGTTAAAAAATACTTCGAAAATACCCCAAAATGCTCCTTCTGCAAAACTTGTCATTGCGTTTTGCGGTATTTTTTCTTCTGGAAAGTCCTCGTTGCTTAATGAGATCCTAAAACAGGATTTCAAGCTTCCAACGGGAGGCGAACCTGTAACAAAATTTGTGACCCGAATTGAATATGGTGCTGTTTTCAAGGCGTACTGTACGAACCGAGGAAGACGAACCGTTTTACCCGAAAACACGGTAAAGGATATTGTCCGGGGAAAAAGCACGCTGCCTATTGAATTTCAGGAGATCGTACTTCAGATGCCGGCAGATATTTTAAAAAACGGTATCGTTTTTTTGGATACTCCCGGTTATGAAGATGACGATCGTCTTGAGGGAATAACCAGAAAAGCCGTTCAAAACGCGGACATTGCGGTTTTCTGCTGCAATGCCGACCACTTTGGAAAGAGATTTGAAAAAGAATACTTACAGGAACTTGAAGATAGTCTGGGAAATTTCCTTGTTGTAGTGAACCATGCGGATGCACTCCATTCTGACAGAGATTTTGAGGTTCTTACAAAATATGTAGAAGAAACTGTCGCGGGGCGCGGTACGCGAAAACTTCGCCATATTACGCCTAAAACTACATTTTTTACGGTCGGTGCCGGCCGCTATATCGATCTTGATGGTTTGGAGCAGGCTTTACAAAGTATTTGTGCAACCTCAGGAAGAGGACTTTATAATATAAAAGAATATGCAGAATTAAAAAGGCGCCACTATGCTTTGGAGCAGCTTCTGCCTGTTATACGTGAAGAAATCGAACATGGGAGTCGTTGCTCAGAAGAAGAATGCCAAGCGCTGGAACGAGAGTCTAAACGAGCACAGTTAGAGTACGAAAACCGTCTGCGGGACATCGAAAGAGAAACGGAGTTGTTGAGAGGCTATCTTCGGGATATTGTTGCACGGAAAACAGATAAATTTCGTTCTGAAGTTGAGCGGTTGGAAACAGAGAAAAAGCACGAACAGTTTGTTAATTTGACAACGCAATTTATAAAAAAGGAGTTCTCAGAGCTTTTGGCAGATATTCGGATCTGGCAAATGAACCACATGATTTTGAAAGATGGGGACTCAGTATCATTTGTGCGTGCTTTAAGTCAGTTGCTAAAGGATTATAAAGTGCCAAGCCCCGTGGGAGAGCGCATCCAGACACGCGGCTTCGTTGGGAAATTGGCCTGTTCAATAATCGTAAGCACGGCAGTAGGGTTGCTGTATGTCGATGACGGATATGATACAATATACCGCGGTTATGCAAAGACTGCTAAAATAAATTTCGAAAGTGTTTTTCTTCCGAAACTTGATGAAATTATTGAGCAATACTTGTCTGACGCAAAAAATGCTTCGGTGCCGGAAATAAAAAGTTTGGATGTCTCTGTTCTTGACCGGATCAAAGAGCAACTTCATGAATGGAAAGCCGTAAATGAAGAAGCAAATCATGCTCTGGAGATGGTGACGCAAACTTTGAATACACCCCAAAATATTCTGGTGTGTTCAACACAATTTGCCTGCGGAAAAGCTACGTTATTCAATGCGTTGATCAGAAGCGAAGTGCTAAATGCTTCGCCTTTACCCGATTTTGAAATAATTCCAACTATTGCAAAAGCGGCTGAAAGTGAGAAACAGAAAAAAATTACATATACATTTTCTGAATTTGCAGAACCTCAGAACATAAAGCTCTGGGAAGAGGCCGATTTTAATGAGCAGGCATATCGGTCTTTATGCAAATCGCTGTTTGACAGATCCGAAATCAACAGAGAAGCGTTTCCGCTGTATAGAACTGTTTATTTAAGTAGTATTGATAAAGAGTACAGTTATACCTTTCTCCCGGACGCTTATAATAGCTTGCATGAAGAAACGCCTAGAGAATTCATTCGCAATGCAGATGCGATCGTGTTTGTGATTTCTGCACTACAAGGGTTCTTAAGAGAAGATAGAAGATATATTGAGGAGAACTTTGCCGGAAGGCGATTGCAAAATATCTTTTTTGTTATAAACAAGGTAAATGTTCTTAATTCAGAGAAAGACTTTGAGGAGCTAAAAGTCCATGTTCGGAAAGAATTAAAGGACGTTTTCTTAGACAAAGCTGGCACTTTTAATCAAAAGCTATTTGATGAGCGCGTATTCTATATAGATGCCTATGGCTCTATGAACACCCGTATGGGACGGGAAACTCCAATTGCCCGAAATTATAGAATGATGGTTCCGGACGAGACAACAGGTGTTCCAGAACTGGAACGCGCGTTATACCGTTATTTAGCGTAAAGATATCTCTGCTTTTCCACTAGGATAAAGTCGCCAAAGCTCCCCATTTTGTGCTTTGTTTTGCTTCCATATTCGTAGCATGGATGAGATGTCACCTTTAAGGCGACCCGTTTTTTGTAAAAATACGTTATAATGGGCCCATCAAAAGAACCCCACAATATAGGAGGATTATCATGATGGAACAGAACAAAGAAGCCAGAGTTTATGACATTATCGAAAAAAAGGCCGGCAGCAACATTCTGATGCAGGGATTGACGGGCTGGATGGGTTTTCCGTTTACGCTCTTTGCCGATACCGCAGTCTTTTTCACCCATTATGGGCCGATGCTGAACGAGATCCGTGAGGTATATGGCAGAGAACCATTGTCGGGTGAATTCATTGCTCCCGTCCTCAAAGGCTGTAAAGACGAAGTGATCTCTGACATTGTTATGGATAAGGTGATTGGAAATATTCCGATCATCGGAATGCCCGCAAACATGATCGCTGCAAAGGCAATGACATGGAGGCTTGGAATTTTGTTTGGGATGCTGTCTGCCCGTGGCGAAGAGATCAATGAACACAATGTGGAGCGTGCAATGGTACTGATCCGCAATCTCTTTCCCCAAAAAGACTCTTATCTTTTCCGAAAGCCCTCTGTGGAAAATGCACAGAAATTGATACGTTCCGTTGAGGGAGATACGTTCGACACATTCGATAGCAAGGTTTCGAAAATTCTTGATGCAGTACAGAACTGAATTGGGGAAAGAAACCAATCTGTGAGGGCTATGAAATGTCAGACTTAGATCGTTTTCTTCAGGCACAGTCTTATCAATATGAAACTGCCTTAAAAGAAATTCAAAATGGGCGCAAGCAAAGCCATTGGATGTGGTATATCTTCCCTCAGCTGCGCGGCCTCGGTCAAAGCAGCATGGCATGGGAATACGGGATCGCAGACTTGGAGGAAGCGAAAGCGTATCTCGCACATCCGATCTTGGGAGCACGCCTACTGGAAATTTGCAACGCTGCGCTGAATGTTTCGTCCAACAATGCAGTGGAGGTATTCGGTTTTCCTGATAATCTAAAGCTGAGATCTTCCATGACATTATTTGAAGCAGCCGACCCACAGCAACCTATCTTTGGGCAGATTTTAATGAAGTTTTTTAACGGTGAGCGCGATCTTGCTACATTAAGAATGCTGTCATCGACAGGATCGGTCTGACTGCCAACGTCGTAAAGCAGATCCATCCACTGTATAACTTCAAGACTGGAGATCGATTTCAAGGAATAAATGCGGAGGAGGATGTTATGAAGTTTTTCGATAAACTTTTCTCGAAAGAAACCGTTTCCGAGCCAGAGAAAAAGCAGACACCTTCAGCTGAAAAAAAGTCCACAAGTCCACACGAGCTCGTTGTATCAATGCTAAAGCTGGCGGAGATCACGATCCTTAAAGGAGATTATGAAGCAGCATTTAAGCTCTATCAAACGATCGTTGAAATGGAGCAGAATGCAGATGCGCAGTATAATCTTGGCAATCTGTATGCGATGGGAAAAGGAACCGATCGGGATTTCTTACAAGCGGCTTACTGGTTTTATCAGGCGGAGCTGAATGGGGAAGCCGAAGCGAAGAGACTGTGCAAAAAGAGCACAGTGGACTATTTACAGCAGGATCTGGAAAATGCCACACCGTCTGAACTTTACCAAAAGATGCAGCGCTATGCCACATTGCTTTATCCGCGCAAAGTAAGCATCGGCGTCATCCTCGAAAACTTGTATGGCCTTGGACTCTCACATGTCAAGAATGGAGAATACGCCCAAGCCGCAAAGTTTGTCCGCGCAGCAGCAGAATCTTGTAATTACGGCGCAGCACAGAATCTTTTGGGGATGATGTATCTTGAAGGAAAAGGTGTCGAAAAGGATGAGCTTTCCGCGCTGTATTGGTTCGACCGTGCCGCTGACAGCGGTACAAAAGAGAACGATATAAAAATTGCCAAAGAAAAACGTGATAAAGTTCTTGATGCGTTGATTCACAGCTATCCCCCGGAGGAATTCTATGATATTATGGATCAACTGATAAAAGCTTGCGTCCATGGATCAGCAAATATTCCCCAAGATAACGAGAAAGCTAAATACTGGAAGGATGTTTGTGAAAAACAGTTGCAAAAGAGAGCCGTATAAATGCAAAATTCAGACGTTCGTTCATTCTGTAATGAAGAAAAAATAAGCATTTTCACAACAAAAGAACCGCGAGGCGCCTCCACAGACGGGAGGAGCCTCGCGGTCATCTTTTTTGAGCCTTTATTTGCGCTTTCAGTCATGTTCCTCCTGCAAAGAAAAGTTCCGTGCAATGTCTGCAAGAACAGTCAGAATGCGCAAACAAAAAGCAGGCAGTGTCGTGGAAAGGAGGAGGAAAGCGACACTGCCTGCTGTATAGGAACCCCTGAACATTGCGGCTTGATCAGGAGGGATTTGGTAGTCTGTCCGCCGTTCTGGCTATTGCCTCGCATAGAAACGGGAGACAGTTTTTTATGGGCCTGCTGTGCGCCGCTGCTGCGGCCGCACCCGCAGGGAAATGTGCCTGCATGGGCTTTGCGGGGAGAACCTTTCGGAGGTTATGGGGGATGTCCGTTCCGTTCTCCCTGAGTGCACCCTTATTATGCCAGACAATCGTGGCAATTTTTTGTGGTAAATTTGAACAGTTTGCAAATAAATGCTCTGCCCATGAAAAAAGACTGCTGAAAAGTCCGCACTTCTCAGCAGTCTGAATCTGAAATTTTTCCGCGTTACACCCCAAAGAACTCCTTGGCAATGTCGGCGCTGCGCTTGGCGTCCTTGGCGTACCAGTCCGCGCCGATCTTTTCGGCGTATTCCGGGGTCAGCACGGCACCGCCCACCATGATCTTGCAATCCAGCTGCGCCGCGTGCAGGGCGGCGATGGTCTCTTCCATGCTTTTCAGGGTGGTGGTCATCAGGGCCGAAAGGCCTACCAGATGCACATCCTTTTCCCGCACGGTGTCCACTACCGTCTCCACCGGCACGTCCCGGCCAAGGTCCAGCACCTCAAAGCCGTAGTTTTCCAGAATGACCCGGACGATGTTCTTGCCAATATCGTGCACATCGCCCTTGACGGTGGCAAGGACGATGCGTCCCTTGCTGGCGCTGCCCTCGCCCTTTTGGGCAATGGCGGTCTTGATCTCCTCAAAGGCGCTCTGGGCGGCGCTGGCGGCCTGCAGCAGCTGCGGCAGGAACAGGGTGCCTTTTTCGTACTTGGCACCCACGATGTCCAGAGCGGGGATCAAGGCCTCGTCCACCACCTCCAGCGGCTGCTTTTCCGCCAGCAGGGCGCGGGTATGGGCGGCGGCGTCGCCTTTCAAGCCCTTTTCCACCGCTTTCATCAGGGCGGCGTAGGGGCCGGTATGCTCTGCTTCGGCGGCACTGGCGGCAGGCGCGGCCTTTGCAGCCTGTGCCAGCGCGGTGCTGGCGGGCACACGGTCGGCAAAGCGCTCAATGTACTTTGTGCTCTGCTTGTCCCGGTTGGTCAGCACGTTGTAGGCGTACACTGCCGCCATCATCTCCTCGCTGGATGGGTTCATGATGGCAAGGTCCAGCCCGGCGTACATCGCCATGGTCAGGAAGGTGGTGTTCAGGTAGGTACGGCAGGGCAGACCAAAGCTGATGTTGGACACGCCCAGCACGGTGCGCACCCCCAGCTCCTTTTTGCAGGCTTCCAGCGCTTGCACCGTGGCCAGCACATCCTCCTGCTGGGCGCTGGCGGTCAGGGTAAGGCAGTCGATGTAGATATCCTCCCGGGGGATGCCCGCTGCCAGCGCCGCCTCGGTGATGCGGCGGGCAATGGCTACGCGGTCTGCGGCCTTGGGCTGGATGCCTTTTTCATCAATGGCAAGCCCCACGATGGCGGCACCGTACTTCTTGCACAGCGGCAGGATGGCGGCAAGCTTTTCCGGCTCGCCGTTGGTGGAGTTGACGATGGGCTTGCCGTTGTACACCCGCAGACCCCGTGCCAGCGCTTCCACGTTGGAGGAATCCAGCTGCAAGGGCAGGCTGGTCACGCTTTGCAGCGCCTTGACCACCTGTTCCATCAGCACCGGCTCGTCCACGCCGGGTGCGCCTACGTTCACGTCCAGGATTTGCGCTCCGGCTTCTGCCTGACTGACGGCCTGCTCCAGCACATAGTTCATGTCGCCCTCCCGCAATGCCTGCTGGAAGCGCTTTTTGCCGGTGGGGTTGATACGCTCGCCCACCACCGTGATGCCGTCCACCGTGACCGCATCCACCGGGGTGCACAGCACCGAGGGCATCCGGTGCGCGGGACGCCCCGGGGTGCAGCCTGCAAAGGTGCCGTTGAGCAGCTTGATGAACTCCGGGGTGGTGCCGCAGCAGCCGCCGGCGGCAAACAGGTGCAGCTCCCGGTAGGGTTTCATCTGCAAAGCGAACAGCTGCGGGGTGATGTCGTAGCCGCTGCCGTCCGCCCGGGGCAGACCGGCGTTGGGCTTGACGAACACCGGGAAGTTGCCGGGCACGGCTTCTGCCAGCCGCTTTGCCATAGGGAAGATCTCTTTGGGTCCCAGCGAGCAGTTGATGCCCACGGCGTCTGCCCCCAAGCCCCGGGCGGTGGCGGCAAAGCTTTCCACCGTGCAGCCGGTAAAGGTGCGCCCGCCCGCTTCAAAGCTCATGCTGGCCAGAATGGGCAGATGAGTATTCTCCTTGGCAGCCAGCAGGGCGGCCTTCAACTCGTACAGGTCGGTGTAGGTCTCAAAAAAGATCAGGTCCGCCCCGGCGGCTTCGCCTGCCTTGACGATGCGGGCATACTCAGCCACAGCATCCTCAAAGGCCAGCGTTCCACTGGGCTCCAGCAGCTCGCCCAGCGGGCCTACGTCCAGCGCGGTCAGCGCACCGTAGGGCGCACAGGCGCGCTTGCAGTTTTCAATGCCTGCGGTGATGACCTGCTCCAGCGTGTAAGCACTGCCTGCCAGCTTGTGGGCAGAAGCGCCGAAGGTGTTGGCGTTGACGATGCGGCTGCCCGCCGCAGCGTACTGCCCATGGATGCCCTTGATGAGCGCCGGGTCGGTGATGTTCAGCTCTTCCGGGCGTGCGCCCAGCTTGAGCCCGGCAGCTTGCAGCATGGTGCCCATGCCGCCGTCCAGCAGGATAGTATTGCTCTGTCTGAAAAGTTCATTCACTTGCACAGGTCTTTCCCCTCTTTCTGTATTCGCAGCGGGTGCGCAGCACACAATGGCCGCACCCGGCCAGTTGTCCCTTTACCGGGTGGTCGCTGACCCCCAGCAGGGCGGTCACGCTCTTGCGCGGGGTCATCAGGTTGGTGTCGGTGACGCACAGCCCGGCCTTGCGCACGGTGTCCAGCGCCGCTGCCACCATCGGCTGCACCGCGATGTCCCAATCGCCGTAGCCGGGCGAAAAGCGCCCGGTCAGATACTTTCCCTCTGTCGCCGCCCACTGGCGCAGCTGCGCCTCGGCGGCATCGGCGGCCTGCTCGGCCAGTGCGCTGCCCAAGGCATCGGAGGCTACCCCGGCGGCAATATCGCCCACGCCCGCCCGGCGGATCTGGGCATCCACCCCGGGGCCCAGCGTCACCGCCAGCAGAATGGCCTGCCCGCAGCCTGCCAGATGCTTGTGCACATCCTCGCCGGGCAGAAGTCCGGCCTCGGTCAGGGCGGGGGTGTCTGCCAACAGCCACACCGCCCGGGGCATCGCCGCCGCCAGAAGCGGCAACGCGCACTTTTGCAGCAGTGCCAGCGTGGCAGCGTCCGGCTCGCCGTGCGCACCGAAATACCGCGCCGCCTGCGCCAGATCCACACTCTGCGGCTTTTCCAACGCCAGCGGGCGGGGCACACCGATCGCCATGGGCCGCACCTCCTTACTTCGCTCGAATAAAGTTCTATTCAGTATACCGCACTTGTGGGCTTTTATCAATCCCGCAAAAGGGGAGGAAATAGAAAAAAGGCTGCTCTGTTTTTGGAAAACTGTCTTGCAGTGTGCGCGGTTTCTGCACCCTTTCGGGCAGGTTTACCGGCAAAACAAAAACGCACGCTGGTTCTTATCGAATCAACGTGCGTTCTCATGGTCGGAGTGGCGAGACTCGAACTCGCGGCCTCCTGCTCCCAAATCATGGAATCGTTGTATTGGGACGTTTGAGATTGTACGGCTTTATATAGAAACATCGTTGTTTTATTGTTTATCGTTTGCGCTCGTGTTTGGCTTACATCGGTGAATAAGGCACAAATAAGGCACATTCCAGAGGGACAAGACAAAAGAGAACGGCCCACTAGAGCGCGGTAAACGCTTCTGTGAGCCGCTTTTGTTATGCGTTGGTCTTTTGCTTGATACGGTCAAAAACAACGTCCATCGCGTCAGAAGCGGCCGCATCCGCTGATTTGATGAACTCTGCGTAAATATCTGTTGTGGTAGAGGTCTGAGCGTGGCCAAGACGCCCGGCAACCGTCACAATGGGCACATGGGCGGCTATCATCAAGCTTGCATAGGTGTGGCGCAGGCTGTGAACCGTGACCGCCGGGAGATCATGCTCCCGCATGAACTTGGGAAACCATGTTGTCACCTTGTTCAGGTCCAGCGGCGAACCATCCCACCGGGTGAAAAGCAGGTCATTTGGCACGGTCTTGCCGTTCTCTATCTGCACAGTGCTTGTCCATGCCGTGCCTATCTTCATGCGCTGGCCGCGCTGGTATAGTTGATACTCCTTCAGCATATCCAGACAATTGGAACCTACCTTGAATGTGCGGTTTGACGCTCTGGTTTTTGGCTCCGTGAAGATCAGACCTTGGTGCGGAATGTATTCCATAGTGCGGTTGACCGAGATCGTGGAATTTTCAAAATCAATGTCAGACCAGCGCAAGCCGCATATCTCGCCCCGGCGCATACCAGTAAACAAACCCAACTGCACAATTGCGCTGTACTGGGGCGGTGCATCGTGTAAAGCGGCAAGCAGTTTCGCAACGTCTGCTTCTTCGAGGTAAGATACCGATACCGCCGCACCTTTGGGTGGTTCGGCCCTTTTCACCGGATTATCCTGCACGATGCCCCATTGTACAGCCTTGGTAAAGACGCTGGACAGCATCCGGTGATAATGCTGCACCGTGTTTCCATTTAGCTTTCCACCCTCTCTGGCGCGTTCTGCAAAGGCCTTGGAGAGCGGAAGCCCGGCGGCGTTGGAAACCTTTTCCGCGGTTGTCCGGCTTACACCCTGCCCGGCGCAAATGCAGGTCATAGAGCGGCCACCAATTCCGGCGGCCTTGGTCATTTCTTGCCGCTGGCCGCGCGGAAGCAGTTCCAACAGGGCCGTTGTTGCCGTATAGGTGGAATCCTTGCGCGCCCCGGCGGTTTCTAGATCGTTGTAGAACAGCATCAGGTGCGAGGGCTTTATCTGGCTGACTTTCAGGTGCCCAAGTGCCGCAGAGATACGCGGCCTTAGATAGCGATACTCTGATGCAGTCTTTGGCTTGCACTTCTTGTCTATATACTGCTCAAACCAGCGGTCAAGAAGATCATCCAGCTTCATATCTGTGTCGAGGTTCAGGCCGTTGCGCACTTCCTGCTCGAACTCGACCGCTTGCCGTTGCAGCTCTCTTTCCAGTTTGCGCCCGGTTAAGCCCGGCGGGGGTGTATAGGTGCGGTTTACCAGCACTTGCCGCCCTTCCCTGTCATATCCATTGGAAACCCGGAGGCAGTAGGAGCAGGAACCGTCTTTCTTGGTACGCTTTATGATTTTTGCCATGGATTCACGCTTTCTCTGTGGGGGTGTTTTCTTTGGAATCATCCCCGGCGGAGTCAAAATTCAATTCATCTGTTGGAATTTCACAATCAAATGTTGTGCTTTGGTACACTTTCTCAATATCTGGAAGAAAATCAAGCTTTTTAGGGTCTCCACTACTGAAGTCTTCGATGTTTTCTTCAATTTCACCTAAAATTCTTCCCTGCAACGTCATTTCAGTATTGACATACTTGTTCACACTTTCTGACAACGCAAGAACAACACGGTCAATTACTTGTTCCATACCATATTGATCAAGCGCCCTTTTGTCCTCGTCAAGTGTGTCCAGTGCATAATACGTCCCATAAACATGGCATCCATTGTACAGCTGGTAAATTGAGGTATAATCGCATTTTCCATAAACTGCTGCTAATAGCTTTACAACCGCTGGCCGTGCTGCCTCTCTTACTTTGTCTTTTCGGTATAGCTCTCTTTCTTTAGACGCTGCTGCCAAACTTTCCAGATGAGACAGGTGCAACCAACTTACACCCAATGCATCAGCTATTTTTTCAATCGTTTCAATTTTGGGCTTTTTTATTCCCCGCTCATATTGGCTGACAGCTTGAGGTGTAACGCCAAGTCTATGAGCTAATTCTGCTTGCGTAATACCAACGGTAAGCCGCGCATTCTTTATCCCTGCTCCAATTTCTTTTGCGGTTGCCATCCTTGTTCACTCCTTTTGGCTTATTGTATCGCAAGACAGCCGAATTGTAAAGCAAAAGGTTTATTTCAATCATTGACAAAACCAAAAGGTCGATATATACTCGTGTAAACCAAATGGTTCATTTGAAAGGATGGATAAAAATGCGAATCGACCGAGTAAAGCTCATTACAGAGATGGCCCGGCGGGATATGAAAGTGCAGGAGCTGGCAGACAAAGCAACCGTATCCCGTGCAACTGTTACCGCCTTGCGTGGTGGTAAATCCTGCAATGAAAATTCTATCCGCCGGGTTGCTCAAGCTCTGGATGTGCCGTTAGAAGCTCTTTTAAGCGATGACTAAAATTCACTCTTTCGATGATTCAATTTCATCAACAGAATTTCAAACAAAATTGTGCAGCATCAATCCATAAAACAGCCGTGCATCCCTCCCGAAATCCATGATAAAACAAGTAAACGGATGTAAAAACGTGATACTGGATATCACTAGATGACACCAGATGGATTTTCACGCAAGGGACTTCATTTCAACAATACTGAATTGGGCGGGCTTCTACGCGAAATTTGGCGGTATTGCAATGAAATTGAATTTATGTTTTAATGCGCACATCACTCAAAACGACCACCAACAAAGGAGCATTATGCACTATTACAAGCCATGTTTGAAAGCACCCGGCGGCACAAAGACAGCCGCCAAAACCATGCAGGGGGAGGTATAGAACATGATTCACCTGATAGACAACTACTATCTGACCGCAGACAACAACAGCTATACCGTTGGCACAGCCCGGAAGAAGCCTGACAGCCGGGTGATTCTGGTAGGGACAAGGTACTATCTCTCTCTTGCTCGTGCGGTGTCTGAAACGGCTGAAATTGCCCTGCGTGATAGAATCGCCGCCGGAGAAATCACAACACTGCAAGTCGCAGTAGAAGAGCTGCGCAACATCAAAGGCCAGATTCAGGCTGCTATTTCAGGAAAGGACGTGAACTGAATGGGGGATGCAATCCGATATCCCAATATGGGGACGGTCAAAAAGGCCGCTGAAATCTATGGGCTGTCGCCCTGCTACATCCGGCGGCTGTGCAAAGCTGGAAAAATCCGCTTTGTGAACGCTGGGCATATGTGGCTTGTCAATCTGGACAGCCTTGCCCAGTATTTCGAGCAAGGTGATCCCGGCCCGGCGGGGCAGGATGAAGCAACGAACGATGTCCGCCGGGTTGTGAGGTAAGGTAGAGAATGGCAAATAAACGAATGTTTTCTATTGACGTAACCGAAACAGATTCCTTTTTGGAAATGCCACTGACTGCACAGGCGTTATATTTTCATTTGGGGATGCGGGGCGATGATGATGGTTTTGTATCGAATCCACGTTCTATCATGAGAGTTACCGGATGCTGCGAGAGTGATTTGAATGTACTTGTAGAATCTGGCTATATTATCACATTCCGTTCCGGGGTGATCGTGATAAGCGATTGGAAAGTGAACAATTATCTCCGGGGTGACCGCTACAAATCAACGATATTCCAAGACGAGCTTTCAATGCTTAAAGAAACAGCGAACAAACGCTATGTTTTGGCGGATGACAACCAACCGTCAACCATTGGTATACCAACTGGCAACCAAGTGACAACCCAGTATAGAATAGAGCAGTAGTAGATAAAGCTACCACCGCTGCCGCTGCTTCCCGCCTTGATACAGCTCTTTCCGAAATTGTACAGCACTATGAAAAGACTTTGGGAACGTTCCCGCGCTCTGCTCTGGACAAGCTCAAAAGGTGGCAGGAAGTCTATTCGACTGGGCTTATTTGCAAGGCATTTGACGAAGCAGCAGAGAACAATGTGCGCAAGTGGCGGTATGTGGATGGCATTCTGAAAGGCTGGCAGGCTGATGGGGTTCGTACATTGGGAGATGTAGAAGCCCGGCGGGATGCCCGAAAAAAGACTGCACAACCGCCGGAAAAGAAGTTGGAGGTACTGCATGAAGAATTTTTGAAAGCGTTGAGGGAACATCCTGAACTTATTCCACAGGTAATGCAGATTCTAACGCAGGGAAAGCAGGAGCCGCACCCGGTGGGCTGATGAAAACACCCAGTACCCCCGGCCCCAAAAAATAACGGCTTCACTCTTTGGCCTTACTCGTGGTGTCCCCTGACAATCCCGCCAGCCTCGTGCGCCTGTGCGCGCGCGTAAATGTCCGTCATTCTGCACAATACACCCCCGCCCGGCGAGGTGTAACACACTAGACTTTCGTTGAAAGTCGTGTGCTCTTGCAGAGGACCTAGGAGCGGCAAGCAGTGCTTTTGTACGCACAAAGCCTTGCAAGCAATGTCTTTGTTTATACAAAGCGGCCTTGTTGGGGCAGCATCCCAAACCCTTTGATCTGCATCCGCTGGATGCAAGCTGTTCACCCTGGCGGGGTCCCCCCTACTCGCTGAAAACGGATAGAGCCGGGAGACCGAGGGAAGGGGATAGATTTTCCGCTCCCGCATGCGCAAGTATTTTTTGGAAAGAGCCGGACTTGCTCGGAATTCCAGCAGATCAGCCCGACTTACCCACAGATAGCAGAAAAAGAGGTCAAGGCCCATCTTATCAGGTCTTGACCTCTTTGTTGTTCTGGTTCTATCTGCCGGGGGTTATGCTGCGCAATCCGGGTAATTCACAACGGTGATCTCTGCCATGGCCTTTTCGACCGTCTGCAAGATGTGTTCAATCTTCTCTACGGTATCAGCTGACAGAACGACCTCGCCGCACTGTTCGCATTTCAGGCAGGGCACGTTTTTAATGACCACAACGCAGTTCTTCAGCTGTGCGGTGTGAATGGTCGTGCTGGGCTTCATTTCGCCTTTGCATAGTGGGCAAATCATAATCACCCACCTCACAGGCCAAACAGATCAGAGTGCGTACCGGTGCGATACAGATACAGCTCTGTTTCCGTCTGGTAGTAAACCAGCAGCCAATCCGGTTGAATGTGGCATTCCCGGTGGGGGATATAGCTGCCTGTCAAGCTGTGGTCTTTGTTTTGAGGTGGAAGTGCTGCCGGAATGGCTAGCACGTTGATGATCTGCTGGAGTTTGGCCATGTCATAATGCCGCTTCTGGCACACCTTCAAATCCTTCTTGAACTTGGTGGAGTATTTTACTTCAAGCACTTTCGTCCTCCAGCAGCGAACTAATCAGGTTTTCAACGGGGCCGGTATAGGTGTGACCGCCGCCATTGTCCAGTTCTTCAAATGCTTCCAGCGTCTCTGCGTTGGGAATCTCTGCATCTTCCGGCGTTGTCACGCCCTGAAGATACGCGACAACATACAGCAGCTTGCTTTCTGGTACCTGATCCAGCAGGGTTTGTGCTAATTCTCTTGTACTCATGTTGTACCTGTCCTTTCGTGTGGATATTATGCGCATTCTTCCCCGGCGGGTTCTCCCTCTGATACCGGGTGTTCTTTCAAAAACTGTTCCGCTGCCTGTTTCAAAACAGCGTTGGGTGTGGTTCCTGCCGCTGTACAGGCTTCCCGGAACTGGGCCGCAAAATCCTTGCGCACTTTGCAGCCTAAAATCATCATGTGGGCTTTGTCCCACTTGGCATTTGCCTTTTTCTTCGCGTCAGACAGCATATTCAACCTCTTTTCCGGTGGGGGCGTTGCTCAAAGCCTATACTTCCCCATAATCATTATAGCACTTTTCACACTTGTTGAACAGTGTAAAAATGCACAAAGTTCACGGTTTAACCTTGTATGCCCTGTCAATGGATACACACGACATTTTGTGATATACTAATACTGGAAGAATAGAAGTACGATTAAAATTCACTCGATGGAACTGGCCGCGTCCGCTGCGGTATGATTCCGCCGGGTGTTTTTCTTTTTTCGGGCCGCTCAAGGTGCCCCGAAAAGGCATTTTTCGAGTTATAAGGCATAAATAAGGCACATTCCAACTGAATTTTAAGAAGCAAGCAACAAATAAAGCCACGACAAAACCGCATTTATAAACGGTTTATCGTGGCTTTTCTCATGGTCGGAGTGGCGAGACTCGAACTCGCGGCCTCCTGCTCCCAAAGCAGGCGCGCTACCAACTGCGCAACACCCCGGCAT
>OIYQ01000113.1_pt1 | contig 31014 bp, 30 predicted proteins | sample 1588311 | NCBI WGS metagenome assembly OIYQ01 (sample SAMN03283244) | human gut metagenome | biome: human-associated habitat; material: feces | host: Homo sapiens | place: Peru | collected 2012
CAACGAAACGAAAAAAAAACCCACAAGGTGGGTATCACAACTGTCAGGTTGTTGTCCTCCTTATGGGTACCATTTTATAATGACCTATTTTTTTTCATCTTCATCAATACCTGATTGAACATTTGTACACTTCATTAATGAATTAATTAATTGTGTACGATTACGTTTTGTCATTGGTACCTTATCTCCATTTGTAAGTTCTACATAATCAGGCCCAAATAAACGAATATAATCTCTGTTAATAGTATAACTTCTATGAATCTTGAAGAACTGTGTACCAAGTAATTCTTCCATTTTATTAAAAGAGACTGTTGAAGTAATTTCACCTTTATTTGTATAAAGTACTGTATTATGCTGGAATGCCATGACATAATAAATATCTTTTAAAGGAATCAAACATGTATGCTTGTTCTTATCATTCACTAAAATTGTTTTATCTGGCTCCATAAGCTTTTTAACCATATCCTTATAGTAATGATATGTACTAGAGCCCATCTTATGAGGGAATAACTCTCCATCTTCTAACTGTCCTAAACGATCTGGTGTATTTAAATAAACAATACGTCCTTCCTTTTCTTTTTCAATAGACCAGACGAGTGTACATCTTTGTTGTTCATGAATCATTTCTAATGAATTCATATCTGTCATAAGAAAAAAGCGACCGACAATAATACATGTGTTCTGCTGATTAAAAACGCATTGAAAATCAATATGTGTCAATTCACTTTTTAAACTATCATTCATTACAGAATATAAATAATTCATTAGCTCATTCTTGCTTGAATAATATTGACTTGGATCAGCACCACAATAAAAAACATCATTGTCTAGATAATGGCTTAAAAGATTCACATCTTTATGCCAGAAAGCTCGAATAATTTCTCTACTTGTTTCAATTAAATCTTGTACCACTTTTTTTCTCATAATTATCACCACTTATAATTTACCAAAAATAATATTATAAGTCTCATAGTTATGTATAAAAGGTTTTTTTATTGCACGAAAAGTATCTTTTCCTCTTTAATTTATTCAAATGGATAAATCATGCCCCATTGTTTTCTGATTTTAGTAAGTATTTTCATAACATCACTTGTAATTTCTAATGTTTTACTATATTTATTACTTACATAATCCTCCATATCTTCAATTTCGTAAAATAAAGCGTCTTTTGTTTCTCCATTTTTAATTGTTTCGCTATGTCCGTCAGAGGTATAAGTAATCACTGCCTGGTCTCCTCTAGGATAGTTATAGATTTCAATATATCCATTTTCACAGGCAATAAGACCACGTTTAGGCTGTTTTGCACGCATTGTAAGAGAGATGACAGCCATTTCCTTGGAATTATTTAAAATAATACCTGATGTTTCATCGACACCTGTTTCAAACAGATTAACAGTCGAAAGAATCTGCTTTGGACTTTCTGACATAAAATAACGGGCAAAGCTGACTGCATAAACACCAATATCAAGTAATGCACCACCTGCAAGTTCCTTAGAAAAGAAACGATTATTGATATCATATTCCTTACAGCTTCCAAAGTTGACCTGAATCATCTTCACTGGTCCTAAAGAACCACTCTCCACAATCTCTTTCACCTTTTTAAAAACTGGCATATGGAAAAGTGTCACACCATCCATAATAACTAAGCCTTTCCTTTCAGCCAAAGAGATTGCTTCTTTTAATTGATTATCATTAACTGTAATAGACTTTTCTACAAAAACATGTTTACCTGCTTCTAATGCTTCCATCATCTCTTCATAATGTAAATTATGAGGTGTCGCAATATATACAATATCTATATGAGAATCTTCTAACATCTCTTCTATTGTATGATAGACATGTTTGACATCAAATTCTTTCTGATAAGATAATGCATTCTCATAACGTCCTGAAACAACCCCATAAATACCATGATTCATTCTATTTAATGCTTCACCCATTTCATGGGCAATCCATCCAGTTCCAATAATCCCCCAGTTATACATATTATTTTCCTCCTATTCTGTATGTTTCTTCTTTATTAGAAATAATAAGATCAGTCACTAATCCTACAAATAGAGAAGTCGCAATAAGTCCTTCAATATTATTAAGTTTATTATTTAATTCTTTTATATTTTCTATTGTATCAAAATGTACATCTACAATAAAATGTCCATCATCACTTATGACCGGTCCTGCTTTACTCTTACTTGGTCTTAAAATAAGTTCTCCACCCATTTCTTTAATTTTTCTTGATACATAACTATAAGCTTCTTTGAGCACTTCACATGTAATATCATGAAAAAATGGTAAAGTAACAAAATACTTTGATTCATCAATCAATAAAATATAACGATCACTCATAGAGGCAATCAATTTCTCTCTTGTCTGAATAGCCCCACCTGATTTTAATGCATTCATATCCTGATCCACTTCATCACAGCCATCAAAAGATAAATCAACATGATTGACTGACCAAAGTGGTAATAGTTCAAGTCCAGATTGAATACAAACCTGTTCTGTCGCAAACGAAGGTGTTACAACCTTGACATCTTTGTGAGAATGACTTAAATATTCAACAAGATAGCCAATTGTTTCTCCACCACCAAGACCAACAATCATACCATCTTCAATAAGTTCTAAAGCGGCTTTTGCACTTCTTTTCTTCATTTTCACCCATCTCCCATCTATGAAATTATCTTACATAAACAAAATATCACTTAAATTTATTTTCGTCAATAAAAGAGATGAAGAAAATATTATTCTCCACCTCTTTCATATCTAATAAATCTTGTTCCTTGATAAGTCAATATGCCTTTTTCTCCTTCTGTAAGAGATAAATAGACATAATAATCAACAAGTAATCTTTTTATTCTGCCATCTTCTAATCCAAAACAGACATAATACTTATTTTCATTCACTTCTTTTGTAAGTATACTTGCCCCTATTATATGGACTAGTGCACGATTATTCTTGAACCAGCATATAATTGTATTGGCGTCAACAATACAGATCATACCTACTATAACAAGACAAACAAATACGATTCCCATAAACTGCCTCAATTCTAGTCTTCTTCATTTGATGTCTGAAAAAAGCTTTCTAAAAAAATAAATAAATATTCCATTTCTATCACCTCAATAGTAACTAGTATAGTGTTTAGATATGTAATTGTTATGGACTCTGTGTGTTTTTTATATGTATTTTTCATAAAGAAAAGGACTTCATTTAAAGTCCTTTCTAACTCTTAATACTCTTTCTTTCTCATCACAAGATAAATACCACTCAATGATACAAAGATAGAACTGAATACACTTGCAAGTGGTGTCAAATCACTAGTCTGTGGTTTCTTATTTGGCTTAGTTTCACTTGGTTTAGATTCGCTAGGCTTAGTTTCACTTGGCTTAGATTCGCCAGGCTTTGTTTCACCAGGTTTGTTTTCATCTGGCTTAGATGGCTTGTCCGGTGTAATGACTGGATCTTTGATCTTTTCTAATCCATCAATTGCATCTTTAAGATTCTTATAAGCTGCATCTACTTCAGATTGCTCAGGTTCTTCCTTATTTAAAACATCCTGAGCCTTCTTTAAAGCATCCTGAAGTTTATTCCAGCTTTCTTCTGTATAATCCTTCTGATTCTGATCAACAGAACCTACTAAATCCTCTAAATCCTTAGTATCAGCATCTTCCTTGATTACAGGAGTCTTCGCAATTAAATCCTTTAATAACGCATTATAAAGATTTGTCTTTGCTTCATTGATTTCATTTGCTGAAGCATCTTCCTTCTTTAATACAGCTTTTGCCTTTTCTAATGCAGTATCTAACTTTTCTAATGATTCTTTAGTATAAAGTGTACGATCCAATCCTTCTACATGTTTAACAAGTGCTTCAAGTTCTTCTGCTCCAGTAGATGCTGGCACATAATGAATCTTGAATTCAGCTGCGCTGCCAAATCCACCCTTAGCTGCTAAGATATTAAATCTTACATACTTTGCATCAACTGCATCAAAGCTGATTAACTTACCTTCTGCATTTAATGGAAGTGTACCTTCTTTGACTTTCTTGAAAGTCTGCCCATCAGTACTTACTTCGATACTATACTGAGTCACTGTACCGTTACCAGCATTACTACGTGGCAAATAATAAAGTCCATCTACCTTTTCAGTTGTACCCATAGTAATCATATACCAGTGTGGTAAGGAAGCACCATTCCATAATGTATGCCAGAATGTACCTGGGTTACCATCTAAAGCATTAGAAGCAGGTGTTTTTTCATTTGCAGTTTCCTGTGAAGAAGCAGTACCTGTCATCGTACCCTGATAGTAATATAAATCAGCCACATCCAATAATACAAGTCGATCTAATGCACTCTGTAAATCTTTTGCATACGCATCAACCTGAGACTGCATACCTCTTGGTAAATCATATACAATATTGTTCTTAGCTGTTTCTAAAGCATCCAAAGAATCCTTTGTATAGATCTTAGTCAAATCAGTGTTAGGAATTTTTGCAAGAATAGCTTTAATTGTGCTGTAATCAGCCTTCTTATAAGTCACTGTCGCAATCAAATCTTTCATACGTTTTACAACATCCGCAATACGCACAGCATCTGGATCAGCCTGACAAGTAAGGGCCTCTCCTTCTTTGATTAATGATTTCATTGCATCCTTCTTAGAAGCATCTACTTTCTTATCTGCTTCTAATGCATGTAAGATCAATAATGTGTTATCTAATTCACTCGTTGAAGCATAGTCCTTATTCTTTGCAAGCACAATATCATCAATATAACCCACAAAAGCATGTGTTTTACTTCCCACTCTTTCAAATGGAATCATTGTAGTTGCAATAAGTTTGTTACCTTCAACCTTTTCATTATCACCCTTACGGTCTACAAGCTTGCCATTAACATATAATTCAGCATACTTGCGATTACGTCCGTTATCTGGGTTCTTGATTTCAATTTCAACCCACTGTCCTACTGGAAGTGAATAATCAAAAGTAATATCAAAGTTTTCTCTTGAGATAGCTACTTTACCTGTTCCCTTTTGAACACCTTTGATAGAACCATAGCTTGATTCAAATAGAATCTGATCTTTATCAATTGAAGATGAAGTACGTTTTACCTTGAATCTTAAGCTATTGTTTAATCCTACAGTTGTATGAAGTTTAGTTTCTACATATGAAGAGTCACCCAATAAATGAATCGCCTTCTTATAATCAACATCTTCTACATCTGCATTCACACCCTTATATGAAGCATTATTGTCAATCACTTCATAAACACCATCTTTGTCTTCTACATTATAGGCAAAGTTAGTACCAGGTGCATCTCCTAATAAGTCAGCTGCATTTTCTGCCTGACTCTGAGTTAATGATCCTTTACCCCAAAGCTTAGCACCAAATAATGCAGCAGATGCCTGAATACGATCATAAACATCATATTCAGTAATACCATTATTGAGGTAATCTGTCATATCATTCCATACTGCAAAAGAACCACCAAGCATCTGTTTATCACCAGCAGGAATATGCTTACCACCCACTTCATTGATTGGTAAGTTATATACTGTTGAATTATTCAAATAGTCATAGTAGTACCCTGCATTTGGTACGATGTAATAGTTACCATCATTACAGTTAATAAGGTCAAAGCCTTCTTCGTACATCTTATCCATATTAGCCCAGCCGTAGTTCCATAAGTTCATTTCTACATTCTGAGCCTTTACAGTTACATTACCCTTAAGACTTGATAAACTTCCCCATAGACGTGCTTTACGTCCTGAGTTTTCTACATAATCAATCATATCGTTACAGAAGCGACGATATGCATTTGGATCCTTTGTATATTCATCCGCACCAATATGTACAGTTGTCTTAGAATCAAAGACTGGATCAGAACCATTCATATATTCACCAAAGATTTCCTGTACAAAAGCCACTGATTCATCATACTTAGTTACTAAGTTCAAATGATCATTGTCACGACCATAAGTACCAGCACGTAAGTCTGGACGCACCTTAGTAAGAGCAAGAGAATGCGCTGGTGTATCAATTTCAGGAACAATATTTACCCCATACATTCTTGACTGTTTAATGAAGTTTCTAAATGCCTTCTTAGTATAGAATACATCAGTACTTGTTAAATCAGCCTGGTTCTTACCACCCTTCTTGATATCAGATTCAAGACGGAATCCAGAATAAGCTGTCATAGGGTCCTTACCTGCATTAGAGTAGTTCTCTAGAGGAATAACATTATCATTTAAATGTACCTGGAAGTCATTCAACTTATACCAAGACATTTCCTTCATCAGCATTGTTAGATTGTCCATAGTAAATGTCTTACGTCCTACATCAAGAATAAAACCTCTGACAGAATAAAGTGGATAATCTCTTGTCATACCCTTAGGCATAGTGAACTTATTAAGCTTTAAGATCTGTAAAATAGTACGTGTAGACCAGAAAGCACCCGTTTCTTGTTCAGCTTTTACTGATACAGTATCACCAATTTCTAAAATATAACCTTCCTTATCTAAGCCTAAGTTTTCTTTCTTATCTACAAGATCAAGAACGATATCTCCTGCTTTTGTTTCACCGCTTGTAACGATATCTAACTTAGATCCTGTGATTTCCTTTAAATCACTCTGGAATGTTTTTGCCATTTCATTCAATTTAGAATTGCGCACCACAATACGACCATTCTTATTAAAGTTGAATGTACCTGTATGACCTTTCCATTCTCTTAATTCTGGCAATACGATAGGGGCTGCATTATCTCCCTGTTCGACGTTATATTTACCAGGAATATTCACTGCAATTTCTTTAAATAAATAATCATTCTTGTCTTTCTTATTTGTTGCTTTGAAAGATAAAGTAGCAGTTGTATCAACTAAAGGCTGATAGATAGTCAAATCATCACCAACAAGCTGTTCATAATCAGCACCATTGAATGTAATTGTATAATCTTCAGATTCTGGAAGAGTTACATTAACCTTCTTATCACCCTTCTTCACTTCTGCTACTGTAATAGAATCCATCATTTCATTCACATCAACTGTTGGTTCTCCGCCATATACTTCCATTTCATAAACAGAAATATTATTCCAGTTAATGCCTGTATCTGGATCTAATGGATCCATTGCATCAATATACAAGCGTACATAACGTGCCTTCACCGCTTTATCTAAGACAATCTTCTGAGTCTTATTAGCAGGACGACTGTTAAATACCTTTGCATCTGTCCACTTGTCTAATTCAGTTGCATACTGGATTCTATACTTTGTCGCTTTTCTTGTTTCCCAAGTTAAGCGTACAGTCTTGACATCTAATACATCTTCAAGATCCACATAAATCCAATGAGGTGCATTCTTTACACCAGATGCCCAGCGTGATGTTCCCTTAGTATTACCATCAAACGCTTTACCTGCTGTAAATGAAGTACCACCTTCAACTGAAGAAGCCACTGCAGGCTTATTGAATGCTACGTTTTCTGTAGGGTTTTGAGGTGCTTTATCTGATGAATTCAATACTTCAAATTCACAGCATGATACACTGTCGTACCCTTCCATCTTTGTCACTTCAACCTTTACATAACGTGCTTTTTTAGCACTAGATAAGTATTCTACAGAAGTACGTTTCTTGTTACCTGTTCTTTTTACAATAGCTTCACCCCAATTTGTATGATCATCTGAAGCATAGATATTATAAGAACCTGCATACACATCATTACTTTCCCAAACCATCTTTAACTGGTTGAAAGACTCAGACTTACCTAGATCTACATAGAACCACTGTACTGGAGCGCCTTCTGTAGACCATCTTGTACTTTCATTACCATCTGTGAGGTTTTTCTTAGGGAGTGTAGGATACTCTGCACTTACTACAACATTCTTGTTTAGCGCTAAATTGACATTCGTAGGTGTCTCAGTCTTTTCCTGAGTACCCATGACTTCAAATTCTGCCACTGAAATACTTGGATAAGCACCATCACGTAATTTTTCTACTGTTAATCTTACATAACGATACTGTACAGGTGTATCAAGTGTTACTACTTCATCTACGCCAAATCCTTCTGGTTTATCTGCTGAATTATGAATCAATGCATAAGATGAACCATTGAGTGATCCTTCAATCTTGAATTTACGTACTCTTTGAAGAGCATTACCATCCTTAGGATTCTCAAAATGGATATTAAAAGATGAAATCGTAGACTGTGCACCTAAATCCACATCAATCCAATGGTTAGTCGCAGCATGTTCACCAAATTCAGTTGCCCAGCGTGATGACTTATCGCCATCCACTGCTTTTTCAGCATCAAATCCAGAACATGCATAACTTGTTGTAACTTTCTTATTTAATGCAATATTTGTGATTGTATCTGCATGGACAAGTGTCATACTCCAGCTAGAAATAATCATACTCGCACTAAATAATGCAGCTACGACTTTCTTTAATCTTCCCACGATTTTCACTTTCCTTTCTGATTGATTGTCCTCCAATAAAAAAAGACCAAACACAAAAAGACATGATGCAGCGCATGCTTTAATGTGTCTGGTCTTGCCTACTTAAAGTAACAATCCATCTCATGTAAGAGTATAGTTCATGTAACCTCTTACATCAAGTTTTTCATAACAATTATTTTAGCATTTTTTTATCCTTCCTTTTCAAAAATCAGATCCATTTCCTGTACGTGTCCAGTTCCACGCTGCTTTACAGGAATATATCCAACATATCGCCATCCTTGTAAAGCTCTTTTCTCAATAATAGAACGATATTCATCAACACAATACACATTACCTGCACCTAGTCCCCAGCCTTCTAGATTACAACTTATAGTTTCATATGCATACTTGTACATGGTTTATCCTCCTTTAACTTGTAAACTTGAAGCTATATCAATAATTAGTTTTCTGTGACATTCTGTAAATCTTGGCAAAACCTTTCATAATCAAACTTGCCTTTGGTTTTGACTTTTTTTACTGCTCTTATAATAGTATTTCTAATAATAATAACTTTTTCCTCATCTGTCGCATTATAATATTGGTCAAAATCTATTCTAATATCAACGCTGGCACAACTTCCATTTCCAATAAATCTAACCTTTTCTTTCCACATTCCCTTTTGATACAAATCCTTTGGAGCACATTGAGGACATATACCAATTACTTTCAAAATCTCGCTATATTCCTTATCTTTGAAGTATTCATGACATTTTTTACAATAGTAGTATACACCTTCATTCACTCCATATTGCTGAGTAAAATAAGCAGGCGAGTTGATATTTAATTCCAATTTTTATCACCTCTCATTTTGATTTACTTTCTTGTTCCATCTTCATAAAACATCTTTTTCAAAGCAAGTTCTGTTGGAATAATAGATACAATTAGAATAATACATTGCAATAGGACAAAGATAAGAGAAATCATACTATATGTATTGTCATTAGTACGTAATAGTAATACAGAAACAAGAACTGAAATAGCAAGCATGAATAACCCCATCTTATACCAAAGTCTTCCACAATACTCATTCGCAAATTTCCATGTATCCATATTTTTCATTGAACGCGTTGTTCTGTATCCTACCAAACCATTTATATTTTTGGGATAATGTTTCCACATGATTCTTCCTGTTACAATCACAACAACAGGAATCAACAAGTTACATAAAAATACAAAATACATAAGACAGACCTCCTTTTGCATTTGTCTTATATCATTAATAGAAGCAGTTGTCGCAAAACTTGCGACAACTGAACGATTCAATTCTTCTTTCAATGCATCCCTAGTATGCTTACCTAGCGTCTTGACATGTCTCTCAAATAATTCAACCACACGATATCATTATTAACAGGCACATTAAGTTTAATTTCTTTATCTGCTGTTTCAAACAAAATCTATTCGTTTTTCATAATAGATTTACCTTCTTGTTGATTAAGTTCTTTCTCCTTTACATCTTCTTACCTTTTATATAGATACAGAAAAAGAACTTTCCTATATAAGTATTATACCATTTCTTATCAACAATTACTTTTACAACTATATTATAATATTTATCTCATTATAAAAACAGGAGTATCACCCCCGCCAATATGGGCGAAGGAATACTCCTGTCTAGGTTTATCGTAAGCATATTTCAAATAATAATCAACTATCATTTATAGAATCTTAATACCTGATACTGATAATAGTCATCCTTATCTAGCTAACCAACAGAAATACCTTTTCCATTATATGCTGTTTTACCACTACTTGATTTATCTTTTGCTTCTTCTAGTAATGTATCAATCTCTGCATCAGCTGCTTTATTGTAGTTTGCTTTAATAAGTTTTTTCGCATATGTAAGTGCCTCATCATTATACTTACTTGCCTTACTCACAAAAATAAGCGTATTTCTTAATACGACAATCGATTGATGTTTTAGGCATAAGACCTCCTCCTTCATACTTCTATTCTATCATTACATGACTACTCCATTTCTTGCTTTTTTGCGATAAAAAAGGAACATATAATTTCTATACGTCCTTCACTAAACTGGAATTTACTTTAATAAATATTTTTCAAACGCTTTATGATTATCAAAGTGGACTTCTCTAAAAAACAGAACTAACCAAATAATATAGGTTGGTATAGCTATATATGGGGTTAAAAAGCAGGATAATAATGCTCCTGCCAACATTATAATAGCCCACATAAAGCACTGATTTCTTATATCATGAGAGATATGAGCTTTATCATACAATGCCTGTTCTTCTTTAGAAAATGAATTAAATCCTGAAACAAATTTTGCTGCTTTTTCCTTAAAAATCGCAAATAACACACCTATAATCAGAAATGGTATTACCAAAATTATACACGACCAAAATCCTATATTCATAATACATACCTTCGCTTCAAATTCCGATTTTTCTAATAAAACCATACAAACATAACCACAAATAATCCAATTATTACAAGCATTGTCCCAGCAATACATGATACAATTGCTGCAACACCATCTTCCTTATAACCATCAATATAGCTATACTTAGGATTATTTTTTTCATACCAGATTTTAACTTGGTCACCTTCTCTAAATTGAGGATATGTCGTTCCAAAATTAATTTCTATAGTTATAATTTCATAATTAACTTCATATTCATAAGTATAAAAGTAAGCACATCTTCTATTGATCCTCATTGCATTTACACTTACTATTTTTCCTTCTGTTTGAGTCAAACATTTATGTTTTTTATCTTTTTTTGCTTTAAAATAAACATATCCTTTTCTTGCAAATAAACTACCTATAGAACAAAACATTAAAGGAAAAATCATTCCAAAAATAATCGTTTGGCTTAAACTCATTTTATCTCCATCCCGCAAAACTTCGATTTATTACACCCACATTATATCATAACCTTACATTTGCATTCAATTAGCTGTATTTTCCCTTTAAGTTCTATAGAAAATCATTTCCAAGATATTCTATCTTGAGAACGACCATATATTTCTAATCTGTTTAGAAAGAGTATCATAACTCCATAAACGATTACTTCTTTTTATAGAATTAGGATCATTAACCATAAACATTCCCTGCTTCATTCCTCTAATCACAATAAGATGTCCTGTAGTAGTAAAGTCTCCTGGTTTCATACTGCATATAAGAGGTCTTCCATTCACGATTTCATTCTTCATAGAAGAATAAGAGAGGGGTATGTTTCTTCCATGAATACCATAATGTTTCATACCTTCAGTAAAGAAAGCCCAGGATGTTCCATCTTGATAATAGCCATGACTATATGCATAAGATGCCACATCAAAAGGGATAATGTTATTTCTTCCTGTTAATCCTGCAATAATCATTGCAGCACTCGTAGGACCACAGCCATTCATGCCAATCACATTATATCCATACTTTCCATAGCCCCATCTTTGATCATATTGAAGTAAGAGAGGATAACGTCCTTTTGTGACAGGTCCTATTGTATTTGTATAAACATGTCCTTTTTTACTTGGATAGTTGTAAACAAAATCAATAAGTTCTTCATTACGATAAAGTGCTTGAATCATTGCCTCAGGATATTGATTCTTGTTATCTAATATAGTACGTAGTTTAGGATTGGAACGCGCTTTTATTTCTAAACTAATATCTTCTCTTAGTCCACTCACACCACCACTTATATTATAAGCTATATGACCTATAAGAATTGAGAATACACAAAGCAATACAATGATTATTTTTTTCATATGTTTTCATCTCCTTAAAAAAGCATCTTCAGTACTTGTATTTTACCAATACAAATGAAGATGCTTCTTTAATACATTCTTATAGAATTCTTATAAACTTCTTAATTTTTAGGAAGAGTAATTGTGAAGACTGTTTCTTCTTTATTACTTGATGCAAAGATAGAACCATGATGGAGTTCTACTATTTCCTTGGCAATAGCGAGTCCTAAACCACTTCCACCTGTTCTTGAAGTACGTGCTGAATCTAAACGATAGAAGTTTTCAAATATACGATTTAATTTTTCTTTAGGTATCTCTTTTCCTTTATTGATGACTTTAATAATGACATCATCATGCATACTATAAACATCAATATTGATATCAGTATGATCCTTGCTATAACTAATCGCATTCTTAATCACATTACTAAAGACTCTGCTGAGTTTATCCGCATCACCATATAATGTGATATCTTCATCTTGATTAAGATGGATATTCTTTTCCTGTTCTACTAATACAGGATAGAAATCATCAATGATTTGTTCGAGCATCAGACGAACATCTAAATCTTCTTTTTCTAGAATAATCTTTTCTGAATTATAACGAGCCACTTCAAATAATTCATTAATGAGATCTTCTAAGCGATAAGATTTATCTAATGCCACATTGATATACTTCTCTCTTTGAATATCAGGCATATCTTTAATTTCATCTAATAAAGATAAGTAACCAATCATAGAAGTCAATGGTGTTTTAATATCATGAGCTAAATAAACAATGAGTTCATCCTTCTTCTGTTCATTCTCTCTTGCAAGTCTCTCATTCTTTATTGATTCACTCTTTAGTTCATTAAATCGTCTTTCTATATCATAAAGTTCTTCTGGTAATGTGATATAGTCTACACTCTTATCTATTAATTCATGAGATGCATGAGTCAATGCATCCATATAATAGGATGTCTGTTTATAAAGATGATGAATTATAAACGCAAAAGAAATCACTATACAGATTAATAAAAACAACAGAAGCGAGAGTGGATTCTTCACAATATTATAAAAGAACGCTAGAAACGTATAAATATTAGAATCAAAATCATAGACCCATTGAAAATCAAAAAAGGCAGCTAGATAGACTGCCAATACAAAAACAACTAACAGCCCTACTGTATAAGCTATATATTGTAGTAGTGTACGTTTATAAATCTTCTTTAAGATTGTATTAGTTTCCATATCATCCATCCTTTATTTTTCAATCTTATAGCCCACTCCATAAACTTTCTTTATATATTTAGGATTTCTTCCACCATCATGCATCTTTTCACGTAAGTGTCTAATATGCACCATGATTGTATTATTATCTCTCTTATAATAATCTTCTCCCCAAACCTTTAAGAATAAATCGTCACTCTTTACAACATTTCCTTTATGTAGACATAATTCCCATAATATCGCAAATTCTGTTTTAGTGAGTTCAATCTTCTTTTCATTAAAATAGAACTCTCTTGTATCACTATTAATACGTATTCCTCTAAAATCTATTTCATTCTTTTCTTCTTTTTCATTATAGTTCTTATAACGTCTTAACTGTGCTTTGACTCGTGCAACAAGTTCTAATGGCTGGAATGGCTTTGTGACATAATCATCTGCACCAATACTTAAACCATTGATTTTATCAATATCCTCTACCTTTGCGGTTACAAAAATAATAGGAAACTTATACTTTCTTCTTAATGTATTGCATAAAGAAAAACCATCCATATCAGGCATCATCACATCTAAGATAGCTAAATCAATCTTTAAATCATCAATATCTCTTAATACATCCTGACTAGAATAGTACTTATATACAGTAAAATTCTCATTTTCTAAATAGATTTGTATTAAATCTGTAATCTCTTTCTCATCATCTACAACTAATATATTCATAAATATCCCCTCTTATGTATCATTATATCATTTACATTCCTATCAATTATTAATACTTTCTTAATTATTGAAAATTCCCTCTAGAGTTAGTCATAAATAATATGATATGATAGTCGCATTGTGTGGAGGGAAATAAACATGAAGAACATGACTAAAGGGAAACCATTAAAACTTATATTCTTATTCGCATTACCACTGATGTTAGGTAATATCCTACAGCAATTATATACAATGGTAGATACAATGATTGTAGGTCAGTTCTTAGGTGTTAATGCCTTGGCGAGTCTAGGTGCTGCAGACTGGATCAACTGGGCTATTTTAGGAATAGTAATGGGCTTTACACAGGGATTCTCTATTCGTATCTCACGTACTTTTGGCGCTGAAGATTATGGAAATATGAAAAGATCTATGCATATGATTTTCTTCTTATATGCTTTCTTTTCCATTCTTACAACAGTTGTTGCAGAATTATCTATCGTTCCATTATTAACTCTATTAAATACACCATCCAACGTTATTCAAGGTTCTATTACATATTTAAGAATCATGTCCGGTGGTTTGACAATCACAATGTTTTATAACTGTTTTTCTAGTATATTACGTTCTTTAGGTGATAGCCGTACACCATTACTCGCAATGATTGGTGGAGCAATCACAAATATCTGTTTAGATTTATTATTTGTAATGGTATTTAAATGGGGTATTGCAGGTGCTGCGATTGCGACATTATTAGCGCAGTTCTTAACTGCAATATTCTGTCTCTATATGTTGAAGAAGGAACTACCATTCAAGTTAGAACTCACTAAATTTAAGTTTGAAAAAAAGATCATCAAGAACTTATTACAGTTAGGTTCACCTCTTGCCTTCCAGAACCTCATTATTTCTATTGGTGGTATTATGGTACAGTCAGTAGTCAATCGTTTTGGATTCTTATTTATTGCAGGATTTACTGCCACAAATAAGCTCTATGGTTTATTAGAAGTAGCCGCTATTTCATTTGGTTATGCCATTACAACATTTAATAGCCAGAACCTAGGTGCTAAGCAGCATGAACGTATTAAAAAAGGTGTGGCACAGGCTGCCTTCTTATCATTCTGTACTTCAGTAATTATTGGTGGTTCTATGGTTCTATTTGGTAAGCATATCTTATTACTCTTTATTTCAGGTACACCTAATCAGATTAATAAGGTACTTACTATTTCTTATAAGTATCTCTTCATTATGGCAGTATGTCTACCAATTCTTTATATGCTTCATTCATATAGAAGTGCCTTGCAGGGAATGGAGAATACATTTATACCAATGGTATCAGGTATTGTGGAACTCGTTATTCGTGTAGGTGTCGCCCTCATCTTCCCTATATTTTTAGGTCAGAATGGTATTTATCTTGCAGAAGTACTCGCATGGACAGGTGCAGCAGTACTGCTTTATATATCATATAAAATAAAAATACATACATTATTAAAAGGCAATAGTGAGATGGCTTAGTCATCCTCTATTGCCTTTTTGCTTAATAAAATCTAGATTACTTTTTCCTTCATCTGACACCATCTTTTATATTCCTCAGGCAGGAAATCATTAGGTTCTGTCAATGAGATGATGACAGAAGTCAGTTCAATGATACAGACAACAAAAAGCGTTGGAACCAGATATATACAAGGTTATCTAGATTTTCTACTTCTTAAGAAGCAGGATAAAGTATACATTTAAGAGAAAGAAAATGGCATCTAAGATTCTTATAATAATTATGAATACAGAAGCTTTTAGTAATGAAATGGTAAGAACTGCACCTATGCCTATTTCACTTAAGGAAACATATTACGAATCTTTATGGTATTTTTGCCCAATAAGATCACCTAAAGCGACAATTTACTTAAAAAGAGCGTAAAAAATAAAAAAAGCATCAACTTTTTGGATATGTAAATCCTTAAGTTTATGCCATTGGATCAGTTATATAATCTGACCCTATCTTACTTTTAATTTTGTATTTGATTTTACAAATCTGCAATCTGAAATAATAATCACTTCATCATCAATCATATAGCCAAAATCAATGCCGTTTATAATAAAATGTCGTACATTATCATTATCTGTTATCATTGCATACATTCTTGGATTAAGTTTCAAATGACTGATGATTGTTTTCAATTGTTGTGAAAGTCTTATTTTATTTTCTTTTAAAAACAAGAAAACACTTTCGTCAATAATCACCTTCACATTATAATCCTTCTTTTTCTAGAAGTTCAAGAAATTCGCCATCTGAATATGCTTTTGCTTTTCCTTCTTTGATAAGATGTGCTTTTTTCTTGACAGTACTTTCAAATTGATACATTTCCTTTTCAATCTCATTATTATATATATCTATTATGAGCTGTAAAGTTTTTGTAGGAATTAATGATACGCCATCTAAACTAGGAAAATCATTGATATTTATCTTATCCATATTCATGCCTCCTCATCTTTACTTTTATATGATACACCAATTCATAATTAAAGTCATGATAATATAATTTATCTTTCCATCCTCTATTGTAAAATGAAACTGGAATTCGTGGGCGTACCCTTATTCAAATTTTATATTAAAACATATCCATAGAAATCGTATTATATAGTTACCACACTTTATAAGGAGATTTCTATGAACACTGTTAATATATTGTTAAACCTCAAACTCTACACATAATTAAAACTAATTTTGAATACCCATAATCTGCAGGGAATACTTTTTTAAATCTTTGATTGTTCTTTCTAATATTGTTTAAAAGAACCTGATTAAAAACGTTTTTCCGCAGTATACCTGTGTATTGTGGGTATTCAAAAAACTAATAAAACCGCAAATTAAATTAATAAACAGGTGGAAAATATGCCTTTTGTAACGGCATAATCGTCCACCTGTTTTTATGATCTGATTGTAGTATGATAATCATGTAAAATATTTAGAAAGAAAAGAACCAGTGTCTATTTTGGAGACCATATCATTCATGCGATAGAGCATCAAATAAAAACTACAACGGACTTATAAGATATTTCATAAAGAAAGGAACTGATATCAACACAATTGATAAGGATACAAATATCAATATAAACAATAGAATAAACTAGAAGAAAAGGAAGATACTTAGGTACCTCCCTTCAGAAGAATTGTTTCTTAATGAATTAGCTAAACTCAATGTAACTGGTATTACTATTTTCTATATAAACTAATTTATCTTCTTATTTCCAGTTTTTGCTTACAATTCGTGAACTTACGTTTTTTAGTGATTTCAAAAAAAACATTGATAAAACCTCACTTTTTTAAAAAAATTCACGAATTGGTACAGCAGTTTTTTATTTAACCACAATATTTACAATCTTGTTAGGAACATAAATGATTTTCTTAATTTCTTTACCATCAGTATGTGCCTTAACATTTTCAAGTTCTAATGCCTGCTGTTTAACAGATTCAGCCTCCTGATCCTTATTAATAGATAAACGTCCACGTACTTTACCATTTACCTGTACTGCAATTTCAATTGTAGATACAACAAGCTTGTCTTCTTCATATGTTGGCCATGCTTCATAAGCAATTGTTCCTTCATGACCAAGTTTTTCCCACATTTCTTCACAGATATGAGGTGCAATACATGAAAGCATCTTAACGATACCTTCTGCATATGGCTTATAAACTGCTTTAGCCTTATATGCTTCATTGATGAAGATCATCATCTGTGAGATAGCAGTATTAAAGCCAAGGTTTTCATAGTCTTCAGTCACTTTCTTAACTGTTGAGTGATATACGAAGTCTAATGAACCATCATTTGTATCAGTTAACTTATCAGATTCAACAAATAATCTATAAACACGTTCTAGCCATTTCTTTGAACCTTCTACACCTGTTTCACTCCAAGGTTTAGATGCTTCAAGAGGGCCCATAAACATTTCATATAAACGTAATGTATCTGCACCATATGCTTCTACAATATCATCTGGGTTAATAACGTTACCCTTTGACTTAGACATCTTCACACCATTTGGACCAAGAATCATACCCTGATGGTATAGCTTCTTGAATGGTTCTTTAACTGGTACGATACCTTTGTCATATAAATAGTTATTCCACATACGTGAATATAATAAGTGTCCTACTGCATGTTCTGGTCCACCAACATATAAATCAACTGGCATCCAGTGCTTTAATAATTCTGGATCTGCAATAGCCTTATCGTTATGTGGATCAATATATCTTAAGAAGTACCAAGAAGATCCTGCAGAACCAGGCATTGTACTTGTTTCTCTCTTACCCTTCTTACCATCTACTTCTACATTAACCCAGTCAACCGCCTTATCTAATGGGGAAGAACCTGTCTTTGATGGACTATAATCTTCAAGTTCAGGTAGGATAAGTGGTAACTGATCATCACTTAATGCAACAGATGTTCCATCATCAAAGTTAATGATTGGAATTGGTTCACCCCAATATCTCTGTCTTGCGAAGATCCATTCTCTTAAACGATAGTTAACATGCTTAGAACCACAATGATGTTCTTCTAACCAGTCTAACATCTTATCGATTGCTTCCTGTTTATCTAAACCATTTAAGAAATCAGAGTTAATATGTACACCATCCTGTGTCCATGCTTCCTTAGTAACATCTCCACCTTCTAATACTGGAATAATATCGATACCAAACTTCTTTGCGAAAGCATAGTCACGATCATCATGTGCAGGAACAGCCATGATAGCTCCTGTTCCATAACCAGCTAATACATAGTCAGAAATCCAGATTGGAATCTTCTTACCATTTACTGGGTTGATTGCATAAGCACCAATGAAGACACCAGTCTTTTCTTTATTTAATTCAGTTCTTTCAAGTTCTGACTTAGTTGCACATACATCTAAGTAAGCTTTTACTTCATCCTTCTTATCAGGAGTCGTAATCTTTTCTACTAATTCATGTTCTGGTGCTAATACACAATATGTAGCACCGAATAATGTATCACAACGTGTTGTGAATACTGTGAATTTATCATCATAACCATCTACCTTAAAATCAACATGAGCACCGATTGATTTACCAATCCAGTTTCTCTGAATTTCTTTAGTAGATTCTGGCCAATCAACTTCTTCTAAGCCTGCAAGTAATCTTTCAGCATATTTAGGGATATCAATAACCCACTGTTTCATATTCTTACGAATAACAGGGAATCCACCACGTTCACTCTTACCATCGATGATTTCATCGTTCGCAAGTACTGTGCCTAATTCTTCACACCAGTTAACAGGAATATCTACATATCTAGCTAAACCATCTTCATAAAGCTGTTTGAAAATCCACTGTGTCCATTTATAGAAGCTAGGATCACAAGTAGATACCTGCTTATCCCAGTCAAATGAGAAACCTAACATCTTTAACTGTTTAGTGAAAGTCTGAATATTCTTTAATGTAAATCCTTCAGGGTGGTTACCTGTCTTGATTGCATACTGTTCAGCAGGTAAACCAAATGAGTCAAATCCCATTGGATGTAATACGTTATATCCCTGCATTCTCTTCATTCTTGACATGATGTCAGTTGCTGTATATCCTTCTGGATGTCCAACATGAAGACCTTGTCCTGATGGATAAGGGAACATGTCTAAGGCATAGTATTTAGGCTTTGAGAAATCATAAACATCTGTTTCGAATGTCTTATTCTCTTCCCAGTATTTCTGCCATTTCTTTTCTGCTATCTTATGATCATAAGTCATAATTTTGTCTCCTCCACTTTTAAAATAAAAAAAGTCCTCATGTCTAAGGACGAGAACTCGCGGTACCACCTTAGTTCATGAAGACTGATTCATGCGCTTAATGCTTTAACGCAGCACTACGTGATCTGCTTATCACAGACCCATCTCCCTAGCGAGTTCAATGGATAACTTTACTTATTCACACCAGCCATAAGTTCTCTTAAAAAGTATGACCATCTACTACTCTAGTTCCTTGACTTTTTTATACTCACTCACCTTATCATAATTTCCCATTATTTGCAAGAAGTATCATCTCATTTTAAGGATGCGGGATGGATTGAGTTTGATAATATAAAGAATACTAAATAGTGTAGAGAAACAGACTAATACGAAAGAACCAGTCCACAATAGAAGCATAATAAGAGGCTGGAATGTAAGATGCATAGGAAAGTCCGTGATTTGAGGAATAATCTGATTCATCACCTTCATAATACCTAATAATATAAGAGAAGCAGTCAAATAGCTATAAGAATGGAGAATCAGACATTGATAGAAAGACATCTTAAAAATATGTTTATTCTTTTCGCCATAGGCTTTCATAATCGCATGATCCTTCTTTAAATGCATAGCATGAAGAATCATGATTTCCATAATCATAAAGATAGAAGAAATAATAGTCAAAATAGAAAAAACGACAAGAATCATCTGAATTCTATTCATGTTATCATTCAATGTTTTCTTTGTTGATTCTCCCATTGTCTTGAATTCATATTCAGGATAATTCTTTTTTAAAGAATCTATAATTGATTTGTCTGCCTTATACTTTAACATACCATATCTTGCAGTCGGTGTCTGATTAAAGAGTGATTCAATCCAATGATAGTTAGCAAATTCATACATATAAAAGGCATCATAATTGTAAGTTTGTGGAGATATACCTACTATTTTTACCTCTATTCCTTTGATTTTTAATTGATATTTATAATAGATCGTCCATGGCGTATTGAGTAACGAATTCACCTTCTTATTTTGGGCAAGTTTTCTTGCAGTTGAGAGAGGTACCGCAATTTCATCATTATTTTGTGGTGCTCTTCCATATATATACTGGCTGGCATAAGATGCATCATCAGATATAAACAGAACTTCATTCTTCTGATATTTTTGACTATTATGAGAGATTCCCATGAGATTATAATCATCTAAATTCAAATAATGATAGGTTGCTTCGTTGAAATGAGTTAAAGATAAAGGATCATCATTACGTAATTTATAAGTAATTGACTTCTGTGGAATCAATGAAGAGAGATATTGATAGATGGTATTACGAAAAGAGAATGTAAAGGTAAATGTCATCATCAGACATAATAATGCGATAGATAATGCGAAAGACATTTGAAAGAACCTTTTACGACTACTTAAAAAGGACTGAATTGTTAGCTTGAAAATAGGAAAATGATATCTTTTATTATTACAATGATTCTCTTTAGGATATACCTCTGCCTTTTGGATTACTGTATCCTTTATGATATAGCCATCCTTCATCTCTATAATACGATCACTGTATTGTTTCACTGATGTTTCATCATGGGATACAAATAATACAAGAGAAGAATGAGAACGTTCCTTCAATATCTGCAATACTCTCTTTGCATTATCTGGATCAAGTGATGCTGTTGGTTCATCACATAGGATAATATCTGGATCATAATAAAGAGCACGTTCTATCGCAGTGCGTTGTCTTTGCCCTAAAGAAAGTGCACTCACTGGAGTCTTCTTAAACTGTTTAGTGAATGTTTCATCCAATATGTAAGATGATTTATGAAAATAATCATAGAGACGAATATTATTTGTGATAGAAAGCCAAGGAATAAGATGAAAATCCTGAAAGATAATAGAAATCTTCTTATCTTTATAAATGACTTCTCCAGAATAATCATCATCGAGTCCAGCAATAATATGAAGTAAAGTACTTTTTCCACAGCCACTTGGTCCTATTAGTGACACAAAGCCTATATCAGGAAGCGTACAAGAAATATTGTCTAGTACGTGTTCATGCAGATAACGTTTATTGATTGATTTAAGTTGAATCATATTATTCCTCCCTAAGTAATGAGACTATACTTTCCTTCTTAATACGAATAAACGGTGCTAAAGCAGATATTATTAATATAAGAAGATAGAGAAAATAGAAAATAATATAGAAATAATAAGGAGAGGCAAGGCAGGTAAAATGGAAATATTCCTTAAATGATGTCAATGGAAGAATAGAAAGAATGATTATAAACATCACTATGCTGATAGAGTAAATAAATGAGCCAATAATAAATATTTCTATCTTAGATTCACGCTGTAACTGTTTGTATGTTGCACCCATAGAGATCTTTAAAGCAAGAGAACGGCTTCTTTCTAAATATAAAGAAGAGAAGACTGTTTTTGTGAGTTCTATCGCCACAAATAAACTGATCATCATATAAGCCAAGGCAATAATGCGACCAATAGAAATAAGCGTGCCATAACTCATCTTCTTCATATATACATCATTATCTGCTTCATAATTGTTTTCATAACGTTTAATGACTGTTTTAGGATTATTGGTGATAATATCCATCTTGTCATCTCTTATAAGATCTGGATATTTCTTATCTATATCATGATGAAAACAGACAAATTGATCCTGATAGAAATTATCTTCTATTACTCCTACTACTTTATATGTGTCATTTTCTAATAGATGACATGTGAATTGTGATTTGAGTTTATGAGATAAATTATGTGTAATAATGACTTCATTTGTATGATGAGGAAAACGACCTGAAAGCAGCTTGATATGATTTGTCTTAGCAGGTAAACGAATTAAAGACGCATTCACACCTTTTATATACCCACTTTCTATATCAAAGTGTGGCGTTGCTTTTTCCTTTAAAGAGAGGGGTTCCCCATCATGACTTGCTATAGTCACAATATCTTTAAGTGGTGCTTCCATGTAAGATTCTTCTATAGAGGTAGAAAGACCATTTAAACCACTTATAATTACTAGCGAAGTCACAATAACAAGTATCTGAAAGAGTGAAAGAAGTGCTAGTCTCCTTCTTTCTCCTAACACTTCTTTAAAGCTATATCTTAAAGAGAAGTGCTTCTTATGTTGAGGAATCAGAACATCTTTATTTGTATTCCCTTCTTTAACAGTATGTAATGTCTGATTCCTCATCTCTATGAGTATATCTACATATTCATCTAATAGTTCTATATCATGAGACACAACAATGACCAAACGATCTTCTGAGACTTCCTTTAAGAGTGTCATAACCTCTTTTGCCTGTTTATAATGAAGGGCACCTGTTGGTTCATCGCACAGTAATACAGGTGCATCTTTTAATAGAGCACGGGCAATAGAAACACGTTTCATCTGTCCAATAGAAAGTTCATCAGGATATCTTTTCATAAGTTTATCTATCTTCAATCGTCTAGTGATTTTATCCATCTTCTTCTTGTTCAAATCAATCTGACCAAAATAACATCCAGCCATGATGTTTTCTTCTATTGTATAAGAAGGTATCAGATCATTATTCTGTTTAATAAAACCAATCATCTTACAAAACGAGGCATCTATCTCTTTATAATTGAAAGTAATCTTTCCTTCATATTTCAGTAAGCCACATAAACAATAAAGAAGAGTTGATTTCCCACATCCTGAAGGACCTTTAATACCTACTAGCCCCGTATCTGGAAATATATAATTCACATGATCTAATAGACATATATCATAACTTATAGTTAAGTCTTTAAGTTCTAGCATATTCTTTTCTCCTTTTTATGTTATAATGATCCGGGTGATAAAAAATGAATCCTTTTCCATATTCTTTAGATAACAAGCGTTATCATACATACAATTATTTTTTAAAAACGAGATATCATAAAAAAGTCGCAAAGGTCTCTTTAGATGCCCATTTTACTTGTCCTAATAGAGATGGGACAAAAGGCTTTGGAGGCTGTATATTCTGTTCTGAGAAAGGGTCTGGAGACTTTATTTTAGATAGTGATTCTCTTTTAGAACAGTTTAAAGCAGGTGCTGAAGTAATGAAAAGAAAGTGGCCTGATGCTGTCTTTATTCCTTACTTTCAGGCATATACAAATACCTATGCTTCTTTAAATCAGTTAAAGAAAATCTATGAACCATTTATTGGTATGAAGGATGTTGTTGGTATTGCGATTGCGACTCGTGCAGACTGCCTCACTGAAGAAATATGTGCTTATTTAGAAGATTTATCTAAGAAAACGGACGTCTATATAGAATTAGGCTTACAGACTATTCATGATACTACCGCAAAAGAAATCAATCGTTGTCATACATATCAGGAATTCTTAGATGGACTCTCTATGTTAAGAAGACATCATTTAGAAGTCTGTGTGCATATTATTAATGGTTTACCTAATGAAACAATAGAGATGATGTTGGAGACTGCAAAAGCGGTAGGAAAACTAGATATTCAAGGTATTAAGATTCACAATCTCTATGTCACACAAAAGAGTCGTCTATATAAGCTCTATTATCCTTTTAAGATGTTAGAAAGAGATGAATATATTTCTTTAGTTGCAAGACAATTAGAATATATTCCAAGTCATGTAGTCGTAGAAAGACTGACTGGAGATGCACCATTAGAAGAATTAGTAGCTCCTTTATGGTCTATTAAGAAAACAACAATTCTTAATGATATCGATAAATATATGAAAGCATACGATATTATGCAGGGCGATCTTGTATCTCTCAAATAATATATACGATAGAAAAGAAAGAATTACTTAAGAACACAAAAAAAATCTGGCCAAAAGCCAGATTTCTTTTTATTATTCTTCTGTTTCAAGAAGACCGTATCCACCATCTCTACGTTTATAGACAACACATACAGTATTAGTTTCGATGTCCTTATAAACGAAGAATGAATGACCAATGAGTTCCATCTGCATGATAGCTTCTTCCATGTCCATTGGCTTTGGATTAATTGTTTTTGTCTTAACGACAACGTCTTCTTCTTCAGGTTCTTCAAGAGCTTCTAAAGTGTTAATATTGAAAGCGAGTTTATTATTCTTTGACTTTCTACTTAACTTTGTCTTGTACTTTCTGATCTGTCTTTCTAGCTTATCGATAACTAAATCGATTGCTTCATAAAGATCATCACTTGTTTCTTCTGCACGAAGAAGAACATACTCTGTAGGAATTGTAACTTCAATTTTCTGACCAAATGGGTAAGTTCTAATTAAAACCTTAGCCTCCACATCTTGTCCCATGATGAAGTACTTGTCGAGCAATGCTAGTTTTTTAGTGATTTTATCCTCAATAGCATCTGTAATTGTAACGTTTTTACCTCTGACAATAACTTTCATAATTAATTCCTCCTTTACAATTCTTTCTATATCTATATTATACATAAAAAAAACTAAAAAAACACTCTTGACATAAAATATAAAAAAAGAAGACGTTAATGTCTTCTTAAGCTAAGTATTTCTTTAAGTCTTCTACTTTATTTAATTTTTCCCATGGGAATTCAACATCAGTACGACCAAAGTGTCCATAAGCAGCTGTTGGGCCATAGATTGGATTTAATAAATCTAATGTATCGATGATACCCTGAGGAGTTAAATCAAATTCTTTCTTGATTGCATCTAAGATGACTTCATCAGCTACCTTACCAGTTCCATAAGTATCAACATGCACACTTGTAGGATCCTTTACGCCAATTGCATAAGATAACTGGATTTCAATACGATCACATAATCCTGCTGCAACAATGTTCTTAGCAATATAACGAGTGATATAAGCTGCACTTCTATCTACCTTTGATGGATCTTTACCAGAGAATGCGCCTCCACCATGTCTTGCCATTCCTCCATAAGTATCAACGATGATCTTACGTCCAGTTAAACCAGTATCACCATGAGGACCACCAATAACGAATCTTCCTGTTGGATTAATGAATACCTTATAGTCTTCATTCATATGATGTTTTCTAACAACTTCCTTCATGATTTTTTCTTTAATGAATGTCTTGAATTCTTCTTCATTGAAATCTGGATCATGCTGGATTGACATAAGAATTGTATCAACCTTAGGATTGTTTTCATCTGTATAATCAATAGTAACCTGTGATTTCATATCAGGTCTTGCATGTTTGAATGTACCATTATGTCTTAATTCACTGGCATAACGTACTAATTCATGAGCCATAGAGATTGGTAAAGGCATATATGTTTCAGTTTCATTTGTTGCATAACCAAACATGATACCCTGGTCCCCTGCACCACCTACTTCTACATTTGTACCTAAGGCGATATCACTAGACTGTGTATCCATGACTACCTTGATTTCACAAGTATCTGCATCAATACCTAAATCTTCAGAAGTATAGCCGATTCTTCTCATAACATCACGAGCCACTGCTTCATAATCTACTTTCGCATTCGTTGTAATTTCTCCACCAATAACTAATAAATTAGTTGTTGCAAAACATTCACAAGCTACACGTGAATATTTGTCCTGTCTTAAGCATTCATCTAAGATTGCATCACTAATCTGATCACAAAGCTTATCTGGATGTCCTTCTGATACAGATTCTGATGTAAATAAGTTCTTTTCCATTTTCTTCTTTTCCTCCTGTAATAAAAAAACTCTCCTCAAAGAGGAAAGCGTAGTAATCTGCTTCCTCTTATTGTTCAAGTAATACTTGCTTGGTCAAGGCACCTTCTATATAAGGGTTGCCACCACTTTAAAACGATCCTCATCTGTGTGGTTCTTAATAAGAGTATAAAAATATTTAATTAAATTGCCTGTACTTCAATAACGCCTGGGACTTCTTCTATTAAAATCTGTTCAACACCATCTTTAATAGTAGAATCTAACATCATGCATCCTGCACATGCACCAAGCATATGTACATAAACGATGCCGTCTTTGAAATCAACGAATTCTAAGTCTCCACCATCTCTTTGTAGATAGGGTCTCAACTTATGAATGACTTCCTTAATGGCTTCAATCTTTTCTTCCATGATTTCACCTCGCTTCTGCTTGACCATTATAACACACAAAATAAAAAAGAAAAGTGATATACCCTATAGAATCACTAAAAAACATACTTATTTATTAGACAATTTTGATAGATTGCACATTTTTAAGCATAATTTGCTATTTTTATAAAGTAAATGAACTCTGAACATAATAAAAGAACCTCTGAGGGTTCTTCAATGTTATTCATCGTCTATATTCTTAATATAATTCAGTACAAAATGAATGACATAAAGTACAACAATCATCCATCCAACAGACACAAGAACATATTTGCATACTGCAATATCCCATTCCCCAGGTTCAAAATAATAGTTACTTACAATAGTTGGTAATTGTGTGAGTATATAGAGTAATGCAGCAACCAATATATATAATATTTTTTTCTTCATATGGTTCTCCTCTACTGTGTTAGTATATACTAACTATACCATACTCACTTTTTTTTGTAAAGTATATCATATTAGATACAAATTATTTATCTTTTTCACATTAAAGAATTATTATTATCTATTCTTTTATCACTATTATAATTATGCTATAATGCAGTTGATTGGAGGCGTGCAATGGAACATCAAGTTCATGTAGGTGACATTGTTGATGTGACCATTACTGGTATTCAACCATATGGTGCATTTGCTTTATTGCCTGATGGAAGCAGCGGATTGATCCATATATCAGAAATATCTGATGGATTTGTTCGTGACGTAAATCAATTTGTCTTTTATGGAGAACAGGTCAAGGTAAAAGTCATTGATATAGATAACGTCCATCATCAGGCAAGGCTTTCTTTAAAAGCAGTCGCGAAAAAGAGACGTTTTCGCAAAAGAAAGTCAATCGTGGAGACACCTAAGGGTTTTAATCCACTAAGAGAAATGATGCCTCGATGGATCAGTCGAGGAATCGCAAAGGAGGAAGATGTATGATCAACGTTGATTTAAGTAAAGCTAAATTAACAGAAAGCATGGAATCATATAAGGACAGAGTCGCAGAAGTTCATGATATGATCCACAACAAAACAGGAGCAGGTAACGACTTTTTAGGATGGGTTGACTTACCTACTAACTACAACAAGACTGAAGTAGAAAACATTAAGAAAAAAGCTGCAGAATTATCTGAAGAAATTGATGTTTTATTAGTTTGTGGTATCGGTGGTTCTTACTTAGGTGCAAGAGCTGCTATTGAAGCAATCAATGGTCTTTACCCAACAAACAAGGTTCAGATCATCTATATTGGTAATACATTCTCTGCTACTTATTTAGCACAGGTTAAGAACTATGTAAAAGATAAAGAATTCGGTATCAATGTAATTTCTAAGTCTGGTACAACTACTGAAACTTCAGTTGCTTTCAGAATCTTCAAAGAATTACTTGAAGAAACTAAGGGTAAAGAAGTAGCTCAGAGAAGAATTGTTGCTACTACAGATGCTCATAAAGGTGCATTAAAGACTTTATCTGACCAGGAAGGTTATACAGAATTCGTAGTTCCTGATGATATCGGTGGACGTTATTCTGTATTAACTGCAGTAGGATTATTCCCTATCGCAATGGCTGGTATCGATGTTGATGCAATGTTAAAGGGTGCTAAAGATGCCCAGGATAAATACAACAATCCAGATCTTCTTACAAACGATGCTTATCAGTATGGTGTTGCAAGACAGATGTTATTAAAGGCTGGTTACCCAGCTGAAATGTTTGTAACTTATAACTTACAGTTACAGCAGACTGCTGAATGGTGGAAACAGTTATTTGGTGAATCTGAAGGTAAAGAAGGAAAAGGTATCTTACCTACAAGTGGTACTTTCTCAACTGACCTTCATTCATTAGGACAGTTCATCCAGGAAGGTTCTAAGGTTTTATTCGAAACTGTATTAAAGATCAAAGAACCTCAGATGAACTTAGAAATCCCTAGTGATGCAGATAACTTAGATGGTTTAAACTATTTAGCTGGTAAAACAGTTGATTATGTTAACCAGAAAGCATGTGAAGGTACTATTGATGCCCATGTAAATGTTGGTAACGTACCTAACATCCAGATCACTCTTGATCATGTTGATGCATATAGCTTCGGTTATATGGTATACTTCTTCGAAAAGGCTTGTGCAATGAGCGTTTACCTATTAGGTGTTAACCCATTCAACCAGCCAGGTGTTGAAGTTTACAAGAAGAATATGTTCAAGCTTTTAGGTAAGCCTGGATATTAATAAGAAATCCCGCGTATTGCGGGATTTTTTTGTACAATGTGATGAGTTTGTAAGAAATTGTGATGTTTTTCACAAAGTATAGTAGATAATCTCTTATTAATCAGTATAATGAAAATTAGATAATGTTTAAAAAGATAGTAGTGAAGCAGAAGAAATTTTTCTTCTGTTTTCATTTTACTAGAAAGGAGACAAACATGAAGAACATTACTATTATGGGTGGCGGCGTTCTGGGATCACAGATTGCATTCCAGGCAGCATATTGTGGTTTTGATGTAACAATCTGGTTAAGAAGTGAAGGCAGTATTGGACGTACACAGCCTAAGCTTGATTCTATCAAGCAGTCTTATATTGATGCAATTAATCTCATGGATATTGATAAATCTATCAATACATGGTGTATGGGTATTGCAGGCTATGATGATTTTGATAAGGAAAACTGCCTAGAGAAGGTAGAACGTGCTTATTCTACAATCAAGCTAGAGCTTGATATGAAAACAGCAGTTAAAGATGCTGATTTAGTCATTGAATCAATGACAGAAAATATGGAAGCTAAGAAGGATGTCTATACAAAGATGGCTCCCCTACTTCCTGATAAGACAATTCTAGTGACTAATTCTTCTACTATGCTTCCTAGCAAATTAGCTAAGTTTACTGGTAGACCTGATAGGTTCCTTGCCTTACACTTCGCAAATACAATCTGGAAGAATAATATGACAGAAGTTATGATGCAGGATAAGACAAATAAAACATGCTTTGATGAAGTCATGAAGTTTGCGAAAGAGATTAGAATGATTCCATTACCTGTCAATAAAGAAAAGTCTGGTTACCTACTCAATTCTATGTTGATTCCATTATTATTCTCAGGTATGGATTTAATGGTCAATGGTATCTCTGATCCTGAAAGTATCGATAAAGCATGGACTTTAGGTACTGGTTCACCTAAAGGGCCTTTCCAGATTCTTGATACAGTAGGATTAAAGACTGCTTATGAGATTGTAGGTATGTATGTGAAGATTCCTGGCTTCTTAGCACCTTATAACTTCAAAGGCATGCATAAGATGTTGAAGTCTTATATTGATCAAGGTAAATTAGGATATAGTACTGGTGAAGGATTCTATAAGTACAAAAAATAAGTAACTAAATAAACTTGAGGTTCACTCAAGTTATACAAATGCCAGGAGTTTGCTCTCCTGGCATTAATTTTTACATCGTATTTATTCAAAGTGATTTTCTCTAAATCAGCAAATTCATTTTTGCATCAATTGCTACTGCATCCTCAGAGATTTCCTGTTCATATTCAAAGATTGCCTTGTCATTGCGATTTGATTTGCTAATTCAGCGCTCCTATTAAAAAAATAGTTTACAGACACAAAAAAAGTCAATCCGAAGATTGACTTGTTCATAAGTTGGAGCGGGTGATGGGAATCGAACCCACGTAGTCAGCTTGGAAGGCTGAAGTTCTACCATTGAACTACACCCGCATAGGATGGTGACTCGCAGGGGATTTGAACCCCTGACCCTCTGATTAAAAGTCAGATGCTCTGCCATCTGAGCTAGCGAGTCACTAATGGTGCCGACTAGAGGAATTGAACCCCCAACCTACTGATTACAAGTCAGTTGCTCTACCAATTGAGCTAAGTCGGCAAAAAAATGGTGGAGGTTAACGGGCTCGAACCGCTGACCCTCTGCTTGTAAGGCAGATGCTCTCCCAACTGAGCTAAACCTCCAATATTCTTGGGATATACCGGCCGTTAGACCGATGCTTAAGTGTTAGTGCCATATCCCAACCAAGCACGCTCATATAATATACCAAGTGTTATGCGATTCGTCAACAGGTTTTTATAATTTTTTTAACTAAATTTAATTTTTTTCGCTAAGTTTATGAAAAATGTTGCTACTAGATCATTAAATTTAACTTAACGCCTGTTTTTCTACTTTATAGCCACCT
>OIYQ01000118.1_pt1 | contig 30540 bp, 17 predicted proteins | sample 1588311 | NCBI WGS metagenome assembly OIYQ01 (sample SAMN03283244) | human gut metagenome | biome: human-associated habitat; material: feces | host: Homo sapiens | place: Peru | collected 2012
TTCAGCTTCATGAACGCCGTTTAATCGGTGCTTATGAAATTTAATTTTCACTAACCTGTGGTTTGTGGGTATTCAAAAAAAACATTTATTATAAATATAAAAAAATCATGGTTATAAAATGTAAAGCTACAAAACATATTCCTTATTATTTGGTAGAAAGATATGGTGGAGTCAAGGACAATACAATATATACAAGAGTGGGTGATACAAATACACCTAAAGATAGAAGTGCAAGTTATAATGAAATAGAAAAACTATGGCATATTCATTTCGAAAAAGAACATGAATAACTAGTGAGGAGGGGTATTATGTCAGGGCTATATAAGGAAGCTGATTATGAAAATTCAATTATCGAGTTATTTAGAAATGATTTAGGTTATGAGTATGTATATGGACCTGATATAGAAAGGAATTTTTATAGTCCGTTATATGATGATGTCTTAATTGATTCATTGTATCGCTTGAATAGAGATTTACCTGAAGATGCTATTCAAGAAGCATTATTCAAATTAAAGAATATTGAGAATGGTGAACTAGTACAAAAGAATTCAGTATTTATGGATTACTTACAAAATGGTATTCCTGTTCGATATTTAATTGATGGTGAAGAGTCTTCATCTATTGTTTATTTAGTTGACTATAATAATCCTGATAATAACTCTTTTATTATTGCTAACCAATGGACTTTTATTGAAAATAGTGAGAAAAGACCAGATATCATACTATTTTTAAACGGTTTGCCAATTGTATTAGTAGAGTTAAAATCTCCCTCAAGAGAAGAAACTGATGCTTCAGAAGCATATAGACAACTTCGTAATTACATGAAGGAGATTCCTTCAATGTTTGTGTATAATGCTATTTGTGTGATGAGTGATCAATTAACTACTAAAGCAGGTACTATAACTTCAGGTGAAGATCGTTTTATGGAATGGAAAACAAAAGATGGTAGTTATGAAAATACACAGTATGCTCAATTTGATACTTTCTTTGAAGGAATATTTGTAAAAGATAGATTTCTTGACATTATTAAAAACTTTATTTGTTTTTCTAATGAAGGAATAAAGTCATTTAAGATTCTAGCAGGATATCATCAGTATTTTGCCGTAAAAAAAGCTATAGAGTCTACTAAACATGCAACTGTTACAGATGGAAAAGGTGGTGTGTTCTGGCATACACAGGGTAGTGGTAAATCATTATCTATGGTGTTTTATGCACACTTATTACAGTCTGCGTTGGATAGTCCAACAATAGTTGTTATTACAGATAGAAATGATCTTGATGATCAGTTGTATGGTCAATTTGCTAAGTGTAAAGATTTCTTAAGACAAGAACCACTGCATGCAGAAAGTAGAGAAAATTTAAAAAAATTACTATCTGGTAGAAAAGCAAATGGTATTATTTTTACTACAATGCAGAAGTTCGAGGAATCACATGAAGCAATTTCAGAAAGAAAGAATATTGTAGTAATGGCAGATGAAGCACATCGTAGTCAATATGGTCTTACAGAAAAAGTAGATTCAAAAACTGGTAGAATTAAAATTGGTGCTGCACGTGCTATTAGAAATACACTGCCTAATGCAACATATATTGGATTTACTGGAACACCTATTTCATCTAAAGACCGTAGTACACGTGAAGTATTTGGCGATTACATAGATATCTATGATATGACACAAGCAGTGGAAGATGGTGCAACACGTCCAGTTTATTATGAAAGTCGTGTTATTAAACTCAATCTTGATAAAGAAACATTGAAGCTTATAGATGATGAATATGACCTTATGGCTGAAAATGCTGATAGGGAAGTTATTGAAAGAAGCAAAAAAGAACTTGGTCGAATGGAAGCTATTCTTGGTAATGATAATACTCTTGATTCTCTTGTGAATGATATCTTAGATCATTATGAAAATAATAGAGAGAATTTACTGACAGGAAAAGCAATGATTGTTGCTTATTCACGTACTATTGCGATGAAAATCTATAAGAGAATTCTAGAATTACGTCCACATTGGACAGAAAAAGTTGCAGTAGTTATGACTTCTAGCAATAAGGACCCAGAAAAATGGCGTGAGATTATAGGAAACAAAAGACATAAAGAGAAACTTGCAAAGAAGTTTAAGGATAATGATAGTCCTTTAAAGATTGCTATTGTTGTTGATATGTGGCTTACAGGATTTGATGTTCCTTCTTTAGCTACTATGTATGTATACAAACCAATGTCTGGTCATAATTTGATGCAGGCAATTGCTCGAGTAAACCGTGTCTTTGAGGACAAGGAAGGTGGTTTAATAGTAGACTATGTAGGTATTGCATCAGCTTTGAAGAGAGCGATGAAAGACTATACATCTAGAGATAAAAAGAATTATGGTGATACAGATGTATCTAAAGTTGCATTACCGAAATTCTATGAAAAATTGTCAATCTGTCAGGATAAACTCCATGGTTTTGATTATTCTAAATTCCATACAGGTACAGATCTCGAAAGATCAAAGACTATAAGTGGTGCAGTTAACTTCATTATGGATAGAGAACGTATAGAAGACAAGAATTCATTTGTTCAGGAAGCTCTATTACTTCATCAGGCATTATCTTTATGTTCATCTTTAGTAGAGGAACATGATCGTATAGAAGCAGCTTTCTTTGAATCAGTACGTGTATTGGTATTGAGACTTACTAATTCGGGTGAAGGAAGAAAGATATCATTACTAGAAATGAATGCAAGAATAAATGAATTACTTAAGCACAGTATTAAGAGTGATGGAGTAATTAATCTATTTTCTGATGTAAAAGAAGAATTTTCTATTTTTGATCCTACTTTCTTACAAGAAGTAGCGAATATGAAAGAAAAGAATCTTGCAGTAGAGTTATTAAAGAAATTAATTGCTGATCAGGTAAGTGTTTATCGAAAGACTAATATTGTAAAATCTGAAAAGTTCAGTGAGATTATGCAAAAATCACTTAATGCATATTTAAATGGTATGCTTACTAATGAAGAAGTTATTGAAGAAATGTTGAATCTTGCTAAGCAAATTAAAATAGCTCAAAAAGAGGGCGAGCAATTAGGACTTACTTCTGATGAATTAGCCTTCTATGATGCATTAACAAAACCACAAGCAATAAAAGATTTCTATGAAAATGAAGAGTTAATTGCTATTACAAAAGAACTAACTGAAACATTACGTAAAAATAAAACAATTGATTGGCAAAAGAGAGAGTCAGCAAGAGCAAGAATGCGTATGTTAATCAAAAAACTATTAAAAAAACATAAGTATCCACCAGAAGGAATGGAAGATGCAGTTCAGACAGTCATTAGTCAGTGTGAACTTTGGACTGATAATGTTATGGAAGTATAGCTATAATTAATAGCAATTTTCTAGAAGATAAACTGGTCCTATTACTGAATGAGTATTTGTGTGAAAAAGTTTTGAATGAAGGACGATTGGTCAGAATATGACTTGGTCGTCCTTTTCATGCACTGTTTAATTTAATGCTTATGCTACTTTAAATATTCTTAATTCAAGAACTAATTGAGGCAAGTTATAAAGTAATGAATCAAGTAAAAAATAGGGCTATGAAGTAGTCAAAGTAGTTTAAAAACGGTTTTTACGTAAACTTTTGCTATACGTGATTTTCCTATAGTAGAAGTTACACGCAAAATGGTGATTTGAACTACTTCAACTACTTTCAATAAAAATATTGCATCAGCTGGATTTCTTAATTAGATTAATATATAAGCAGTATTAGATTTATTTTATAAGCAATACGTTATGACTATGTATGTTCAAAGAACATCTAGGCATAGATGTTATAAAGAGTTATGGTTAGCCGTTCAGTTTTGGTATAATAGAGCCAGAGAATAATATAGAAAGAAGTACTTTTGTATTAAATTATGGGTTTTCTTTTGTATGAATGGTATTTGCTTATATTGACTTTGAATAATCATAAACAAGGTATGGTGCTGTATTCTTAAATAGACATATTCTATAAAGACAAACTATATGATATTTTATGTGATAGGTAATGGATTTGATTTACATTATGGTCTTGATACAAGATACTCATCATTTAAGGAGTACTTGAAAGATAAGGATTGGGAATTAGTAAAAAAGGTTGATGAATTATTTGAAAATCATATGGTGGCTGATAATCCTGATGATATCAAGTTATGGAATACTTTTGAGGATATGTTGAGGGTATTTTGTCATCTTGATGGAGACTTAATATATGATACAGCAATGGATAATGCTGAATTTGACGATGATTGTGCTGGTTATTTTGATAGTCCATCATTCAATGTTGACTATTATACAGAATATATATCAACACTAAAAAAAGAATTTAGTAATTGGATTAATGAAATGGATTCAAGTATTAGTAAAGATATATTCTTTGATCCTGATAATAATGATTACATCTTAACGTTCAATTACACAGAGACTATCGAAAATAATTTTGATGTTGATGAAGCAAATGTACTTCATATACATGGTAAGGTTGGTGGAGATATAATTGTAGGGCATAATGATTATCGCAAACCTGGTTTGTTTGATATTAAATGGGACGAAGATTCGGATTATAGAGATTTATCGACACAGGAAGCAGTAAACGGAGTATTAGAAGAAGCAGCACAATTGTATTTTAAGGATAGTAAGTCTATACTGGATAGAAATAAGATATTTTTCAAACATATTGATGAGTGTGAAAAAGTTGTTTTTTTAGGCTTATCTTGTGGAAAACAAGATAGTATCTATGTTGAAAAAATAGCAAAAAGAACTCATAACGTAGATTTCTATTATTACGATGAGAGTTCTAAAGAATCATTTCAAAGAATATGTAATAAGGTGAACCCAAATATTAAAGTCAATTTTTTGAAGTGGTAATTACATAAGTGGATAATGATATGCAAGATTAGAAATAATTTTGCATTTTTTATTTTACCACCTTATATTAGGTATTCTCACTAACATTCACAATACATCTCTTTAAATATTAGTGTATTATTATAAATAGATATGATTGTTGTGAAAGAAGTATTCTAAAACATAATAGTAACATTGCTAAAGAAGAGCTGTAAGCGTATACTAATAAGTGATACTAGAAAAGAACAGCATTACTTTATTAATATATGTATTTTAAAGAATCGTTAGAATAAGTGTTACGCTGAAAATCATAATAATTTTCAGCCTTTTTTGTGAGGTGATTAAATTGGCTTTGAATCATGTATGCACATGGCATAAGAATGGATGGAAACGAATAACAGCATCTGAAGCTGCTAAAACAGCAAGATATGGGGTTTCTGCAAGTAGTGGTTTATTTATGTGTGAACTTTGTGGACAGTATGTCATTTTAACTAAAGCAGGTCTTAGAGATCCTTATTTTAAACATAGTAAGAGCGAAGAGGATAAGAACTGTGAAGAAAGATCATTATCGTATAATCAAGCATATTATGGTGGAAGATTAAGCACTGAAAAAAGAGGTCTTCCTGTGAGGATTGTTTTAGAAGGAACTAATCAACATTTTGAAATAGGTTTTCCTCGATTAGGTGATTTGCTTAATGAACTACCAAAAAATTCAAAAATACAAATTACAAATGATAATGGTCAAGAATTCAACTATTCTTTTGAAAGATTAAATCAAGATTCAATGACATACTTTAGTGTCGGAAATAAAATGTCTAGAGAATATACAATTCGAACAACAGTCAATAATAAGGAACTTTCATTTTTTTGGCCACAAAGAGTAAGGGGTGTAAGTAAAGGGACAGTATTTAGTGCTGAAACAGGGGTTGTCATACCAAAGGGGTCAGATGTATATGTTAATAAAGAGTATTATTTATTATTAGACTTTGCGTATTTAGAGAGATGGGTTAGTTCTCATATATATGTAAAAAAAATTAATACAAAACCACTCATCTCTAGTTTTTATTATTTGTACATAGTAAAAGCATTAGATTTTAGTAAAGAATCTGCAAAGTTTTTCATGGAATTTTATTGTAGACTAGAAGAAAAGCCTATTAATTTTATTCCAATATGGCCTATCACAGTGAAATCACCTTTCCACATATACCATAATAGCGACTTTTTATATGGTGTGATGACTGGCAGTGCAACTTTCCAAACATATCCATCTGGATTTGTATTTTCTGGTCCTTTAGAAGATTCTCAGTTATTAAAGATTAGATGTGACGGCAGAAAACAAATAATTGCATTAGGACGATTCTCTAATGTTTTAAATTATTCTTACTTATGGCGAGAAAAATTAGAATTTAAGGATAGTCACTTAACATCCATTGTTTTAGATGCCCAAGAAAACAGTATAGATAATTTATCTGAGGAAAAAGTAAAGGAAATAAACTATACACCAGAATATGATGGTAAATTCATTGTTGAAAAAGATGGATTTATAATAGAAAACTATGCTTTATCGAGTGGTGATAAATTTATTTACAATGATTTCCAAAGAGGTAGAGTATATAAAATTTATCAAGGATTAGATCTGATGTGGACTTATAAAACACCAGATGTAAAACAACAGTTAGAATATGTGTTCAATGATGATCTGGTATTTAAAAAATTAAAGAAGTGCAAATCACCATATATAGAAATCGCACATTCGTATGGAGTGATTGCAAATAGTATTAAGTCTAATTATCCTAAAACAACAATCTGGTTAAGAAAACAGATAATCAAGGGATATATAAGTAAAGAAGCAATGACTATTCTAAATGAGTTAAAGAATGCAGGAGGAACAATTCATGAATAACGAAGCAATAGATATTTTATCTTTCTTTCAGGTGAGAAGAAGCTCAGATGATAGATTATGGTTGTATAGAGAAGCGGATATTATGAATAATGATATTTATTTTCCGTTTTATGCTAATCAAAGTAATTCTTTTGATAATAGAAAGTCTTTTTATCTAGAAAATCAGTATGACTATCCTGAAGATTTTATAGGTGTATGGAAATGGTCTGCAACTAGAAACAGGAATAATCCTTCAAATGATTACATAACTCTTAACTACGTAAATGAAATTTCTGGTATAGAAGTCTCTTATTATAAAGAGTTTAAAACAATGGATGAACTTATTAATACAATAAATGAAGGTATCGAATTAACATTTGAATCTGATCAAGCATTGTTAGCTGTACGAAAAGGAAAAGAGTATGAGGGTTTATTAGTTAATTATGATGATTTTGACAAATTATCTAATGGACTTTACATGATTAAGAAAAATATAACTAAGCGTCCGGTTTATATTTTCAACGATAATTCCACAAGAACAATAGGTGGTGTTCCATTCTATAAATCTATTAATATGGATATAGATGTAGCAAGATATGAATTAATGAAACAGCCTTATGATATAGTTAAAAATTTATTTCTTGATAGAATCAGTTGGAGTGCTCTAAAGAATGAAGGTTACACAAGAGATAACTATAGGAAAATAAAAGACTTCATTTCTAATATGAATTCTAAATCATTAATTGATGATGTTCAAAATACTATTAAAGATATTTCTTACGATGATGCTGAAAGATATGTGAATTATTTTATCAAGAATATTGAAAGATATATTGATTGTGATTCTATTGAGGATAATGTTTTATCTGACTTCATAGTAAGAAACAAAAAAATGTTTGAAGTATGTATGAGTAAGGTTGAGGAAGAGTGGAAAAAGGAAAATCAGAAAAGAATTAATAATTTAGAGGAATACTCAAAACAAAGAACCTTAGAAATAGAAGAAGAGCTTAAAGACGAAAAGAAGAAAGTAGAATCATCTTTAGAGGAAACTAGACAACAAACTAAAAAGTTAGAAAAACGTAATAACAAGCTACAAGAAGAGTATCAAGAACTTCAAAATGAGTATAAGCAGGTTAATATATTGCTAGAAAACACTAGAAGTGAAATTAAAGATCTTGAACTGGCAAAAGAAGAAATGAATCATATTGATGAGGATATTGATAATAAGATTAAGAATAGGATATTGGAATCTAAAAAAGATTTAGCATCTTTTGTAAGTGAGTATACTTTCTTAAATGCATTGATTCCTACTTCCCAAACAGTTCAAGTTGAATCCCAAACTAAAAGTAATGATGTATCTTCGTTTATTCCTTATATAAAACTTGATGAAGATGAAACTTTTGATAATGAAAATTGGCAGGATACATTTGAACTTATTCAAGATGTTTTAAAAGATAATGGAATTACTAAACAGAGTCAAAGTTTTGCAGCTATTATATACGCATGTTATTGGAAAAAGTTTCCTGTTCTTTTCGCAGGCCCATATGGCGAGTTGTTAGCTAATATCATTTCCATGGCAATTACCGGTCAAGGTGCTTCTGTTCTAGATTGCAGCGGTGATGTCACAATTCAGGATATTCAACATGCTAAAGAAGTAGAAATTCTATTAGTTAAGAATTGTTTTTGTAGTTCTAAGAAAGATTATATTATTGACTCATTATCAAATCAGAAGAATTTCGTCATCTTTACGCTTCCATTTAGTGATGAATTAAAGATAGAATCTAAAGAGTTAATGAATTATATGTTACCAATCTTTACAGAAAATCTATTTGAAGAGTTGCCAGTTAATTCTTATATGAAAGGTAATCGAATAGATGGTTATGAAGAATTTACTCCAAGAAATAGTACTTTTAGACTATCTAAAGTTATTTATAAAGATACTCAATTAAGCAAATTAAGACGATCACTTTATTCAGAAATATTAGATAAAGCCAATCAAATTTCTCAGCACCCATCACCAGATATGGAATACTTCTTTATTTTATATCCTATGATTTTTATGAATGATGCTGAAGAAAAATATATAGAGGTGATTTCCACAAATAATAATATAAGTAAAGATATGAAAAATTTATTACTAAGTAAATTAGGTGATGAACAATGATTATTGCCGAACAGCTAGAAAAAGAAATAGCGCAATCATTCAATATTAAAAAGGAACCTTCCGAAAACAAAGGTTATTGGATTAAAAGAATTATATACAGTCTGATTGCAAGAAATGCTTATGCTTCATTATGGGATATACAAGAGATAGATCCTAGTATTACTCATTTTAAGAATAGGGCAAAAGATTCATTTCAAGCTTTAAAAGCTATATATCCGGAGTATTTAAATATATTGAATGAGGACGATATCAAAGCTTTGTCTGAATATACATATCAGCTTTATTTGGAATCAGGGCAACTATATCATTCACCTAACAGAATAAAGTATTCAAAAAAGCTAGTGTCTCAATTTAATGAGATATCTTTGGTAAGAAGTCCACAGCCTTATGATGTGGTATATATGTCAGGTGCTGGATTTTATATTGGATGGAGAGAAGAATCAAATGCTTCTTTTTACGATTTATTTGATATTTCTTCTAAAAAATTGAGCGAATTCTATAACTTTTTAACAGATATGAAGCTTGAAGAAAATAACTTATTTGAAGGAAGAATCCAATATTTACAAGTAACTGGAACTATTTCAAAAGGTTATTGGAAATATGAACCAGATACTGATAGTCGTATTTCACTCTTAAAAATTGGTTATCCAGGCAGTGAATTATATTATCTTTATAAGTATAAAGATAATAAGCTGATGACCTGTCAATTACCTGAATGGAGAGTTAAAAATCAAGGTTATCTTGATGTGGCCTGTGCTATATTACATCATAATCAAACACTATTACCAGTTTTATATGAAGTAGATGGTGAATTGGTGCATATCAAACTACAGTATTTATTACCACCTAAGTTGCAGTTGTTCTTTGAATTGTATAGCTGGCCATACTCTTTTGTAGGTAAAAGTAGATTTAAAAGAATGATGAACATAAGGGTATTTAATATATTCAAGTCCCTACTTGAAGAACTAGAATTTGAATTTAAGGAAGGTAAGTAGAAATATGGTAAATGGTGCAAACGCAGTACATAACAAATTAAGAAAAGAACTTGCCAAATATATCAAATCTCAATATTTAGGTAAATCTGAAATTCTAATGGATGCTCTTGGTGATAGACTTGAAGAAGAAGGTGTATTGTATAAGAAACCTTATATAGAATCTTCTCCAGCTTATGTAACTGTTCCTAATGGTATAGAGAAATCTAAATTAGATAACTGGGAAAAAGTGTTCTTTAAACAATTATCTGATGCTAATTTAGGGGTATTCCCTTCACCCTTTAAACATCAGATTCAGGCACTAGAAGCCATTAAAGAAGGGAAAGACCTATTTGTATCTACAGGTACAGGTTCAGGTAAAACAGAATGTTTTATGTGGCCTTTAATGTTGAAGCTTGCTAAGGAAGCAAAGATGTCTCCTGATACATGGAAACAAAGATCAGTGAGAGCTATAATTATGTATCCTATGAACGCTCTAGTTTCAGATCAGGTATCTAGATTACGTCGTTTAATGGGAGATTCTGAAGATCAGTTCCTTTCTATCTTTAGAGATACTTGTGGATATGATTCGAGACGTCCACAGTTTGGCATGTATACAGGAAGAACACCTTACCCTGGCGTGGAGCCTAATAAAACACAAGATAGACAGCTAGAGAAAACACTGCGTTCTATGACTAAGAATGGTGTTAAAGAATCTGAATATAAGTTCTTAGAAGAACTTCAAAAGAGTGGTAAGATACCAGCTAAAAAGAATTTAGAAGCATTTTTAGAAAAGCTTCATAATAGTCAGCATTATCCAGATGATGATGATGCTGAATTAATTACACGATTTGAAATGCAGAAGGTAACTCCTGACATTCTCATTACAAACTACTCAATGCTTGAATATATGCTTCTCAGACCTAGAGAAAAGAATATCTGGGATGATACAAAGAAATGGCTTGCTGAAGATAAGAATAACAAGCTGATGTTTATTGTTGATGAAGCACATATGTATAGAGGCTCTTCTGGAGGAGAAGTGGCTTTATTACTTAGAAGATTATTGAATAAGCTAGGTATTCAAAGAGATCAGGTACAGTTCATTCTAACAACTGCATCAATGCCTGATCAATCTGATGAAGATAGAAAAAAAGTAATGGAATTTGCTAGAGATTTAACAGTCTCTAATAATTCTGATAATTTCTGTTATCTTACAGGTGAAAGAGAGAATATCTCTCATAAGATGAAGTACATTATCCCTCAGGATAAGTTTAAAGGATTAAAAGCCAGTGATTTTGAACAGCATGAAACGCAATTCGATGCATTAAATAAGTTCTGGAAGGGAATAGAAAAAGCACCTCACTTTAATGATTTAAATGATTGCTACAACTGGATGTATCACAATCTTGTTTATTATGATGTATTCTATAAGCTTATGAATCAATGTCGAGGGACAGCTGTTTCTTTAAGTGAATTAGCTATAAGTATCTTTCCTGAATTAAAGAATAATGAAGCATTGAATGCAGTGGGTGTTCTTTTAGCTATTGCTCCACTTGCTAAGGATGAAAAGGGTGCTGTATTATTCCCTGCAAGAATGCATATGTTATTTAGAGGTATTAATGGTATATATGCTTGTTCTAATGAACACTGCAAACATAGTCATCAGGCAGGTGGGTTAACACTTGGACATCTATCTTTATTTGATGGAAAACTTATTTGTCCTGAATGTGGTTCAGTTGTTTATGAATTATATAATGATAGAAGATGCGGTGCTTTATTCTTTAAGGGATATATTCTAGAAGATGATTTAAACAAAGAAAGAGCCTTTCTATGGAGATATCCAGGACAGTTGTTAGATAATCGAATGAAGGAACTTCATTTATACATTCCAACTGATGATTATGAATTACCAGCTAAACAGGGAAAAAACAAAATACAGCCTTGTTATTTAAACACAAAAAATGGATTTATCTATTTCCAGGATGATTCTCAAGCAGGAAAAAAAGACATTAGAAAGCTATATTACTGTAACTATTCACAAAAAGGCAGACCAGGAATCATTACATTCCCTACATGCCCTCACTGTAGACATAGTTTCCATCAAGCTCAGTTAACATCCTTTAGTACACGAGGTAATCAGTCTTTCTATAACCTTATTAAGGCACAATTTGAAGCACAGCCTGCAGTTGCAGGAAAAGACAAGGATCCAGTCAATATGCCTAATGAAGGAAGAAAGGTTTTATTATTCTCAGATAGCCGTCAACGTGCTGCTAAACTTGCAAGAGATATGTCTGAAACATCTGATATTGCAGCTGCTAGACAATTGTTTGTTCTTGCAGTTAATGAAATGGAGAAATCAGACAAAGAGTTTAATATGGATGCTATCTATGATTTCTTCTGCTTAGTTGCTGCAAAAAGAAACATACAGTTATTCCATAACGAAGATCAAATAAAATTCTGGAATGACTGTAAATCAGTACTAAGGAGTTATTCTAGAACTCAAAAAAGAGGAAGAAGCTATTCACCAAAACTCACTATGCAGAACTCTCCTAAAGGAATGAAGAAGATACTGCTTCAGATGTATTCAGGTGGATATAATACACTCTATGACTATGCAACATCATGGATAGAACCAACAGAAGAACAGTTATATGATGCAGTAGAAGATTTGGAAGAAGAAGGTATTGAAGTAGAAGATGAATTATTCTTAGAGGTATTTAATGCATGGGTATTAAATATGAATGATTTATACATGCCTTTAGGTCAAACAATACCAGATGATATAAGACTAGAAGTACGTATTAACTACAATGGTTATGGTATTCCTCAAGATTGGACATTCTCTACTGTTATTCAGGATATTATGGGATGGTCTAAGGATTCGAAGGAAATGGAGATCTGGAAGAAGGTATTGACTGATGAATTCTTAGATAATGGACAAGATAATACTGGAAGACAGTATTATGAATTAACACGTGTCAAACCTCGCTTTGATATGAATCACAAATGGTATAGATGTGATCAATGTGCAGATGTTACACCTTATTCTATAAAAGGGAGATGCCCTGTCTGTGGATCAGATCATATTCATGAAATAAGTAAAAAAGAACTTCAGTCATTTGATTTCTGGAGAAATCCTATTAGTGAAGCAATTGATGGTAAAAGAATTAGTGTTATCGATACAGAAGAGCATACTGCACAGTTGTCTCATAAGGACCAGAGAGATGATTTATGGTCTAAAACAGAACAGTATGAATTAAGATTCCAGGATATTATACATGATGGAGAAAGACCTGTTGATATTCTAAGTAGTACTACAACTATGGAAGTGGGTATTGATATTGGTTCATTGGTTGCAGTAGGTTTAAGAAATATACCACCAATGCGTGAAAATTATCAACAAAGAGCAGGGCGTGCAGGTCGAAGAGGATCCAGCTTATCTACAATAGTCACTTATTGTGAAAACGGTCCTTATGATACTCTCTATTTTAATAACCCTGTGCCTATGTTTAGAGGTGATCCTAGAACGCCTTGGATTGATGTACAGAGTGAAAAGCTTATTCAAAGACATTTAAGTATTATTCTGTTTGAAGAGTTCTTAAGAAAGTATAAAAGCAGTCTAGATACTCTAACTGCAAATACATTCGTTATAGAATATCTAGACTTATTTATTGATTTTATACATGATTTTGATTTCAAAGCTGATTCTGTATTATTACCTAAAACAGCTCACTTTGATAAAGAAGTATTTATATCTGATCTTGAGAAGTCATTAGAAGGTATTAAGCATAAGCTTATTGAACACCCAGAACTATTTGGAGTAAGAGATGATGGTACTGAAGAAAGGGATGCAAAAGTATTATTAGATGCTTTATATGAGGAAGGTGTTATTCCTACTTACTCTTTCCCTAAGAACGTTGTCAGTACATATATCACTAATGGTGATGGTATCGTAAAATACCAAGTAGATAGAGGCTTAGATGTTGCGATAGGTGAGTATGCACCTGGAAGAGGTATTGTAGTTGATAAACTTACATACCAGATAGGTGGATTATATGTACCTGGAAGTGATAGAAAGAAGGGAAGGGCTTCTACACCTGCACAGTCTTATATGCAGGATTCTAACTACGTCAAAAAGATTCTAACTTGTCCTGAATGTGGATGGTTTGGACTTGAGGATGAAGATTATGGAACATGTCCTTTCTGTGGCAGTGGTGAACTAAAAGAAGGAAGAAATATGGTTAAACCATGGGGTTTTGCACCTAAGGATGCCAGAGATATTCCTAACGCACAGTTATCAGAAGAATACACAACAGTACAACAGCCTTTATATTCTACTTTACCTAAGGCAGAAGATATCAAACTTATTAAGGGATATAAGAATACAAAAATAGCATCACGTACAAATCAGCGTATAATTATGTTAAATCATGGTTATTCAAATCATGGATTTATGATCTGTCCTGATTGTGGTGCTGCGATGCCTGGTGATACAAGTGATGTATTAAAAGGAGTCCGTAGACCTTATTATAATAAGTTTGCAAGAACAGGATGTCGTCATACAAATGCGATGAATATCAATCTTGGATATGACTTTGTAACTGATATGCTTGTACTTGAAATAGAACTTGATCATGAAAAAATCAACACAAAGAGAGATAATATCTGGTTAAATAGAGCCTCACAGTCACTTGCTGAAGCATTCCGTTTAGCAGCCTGTAGAGAACTTGATGTAGAATTTACAGAATTAGTCACTGGTTATAGATATAGACAGAACAAGAAAGGCTCATTTATTGATATTTATCTTTATGATAGCTTATCTAGTGGTGCAGGTTATGCCATCAATGCAGCAAATAATATTGATAAGTTACTTGATAAAGTAAGAGAAATATTAAATGGATGCAATTGTGAAAGTGCATGTTATAACTGCTTGAAGCATTATAGAAATCAGTTTGTACATGGTATTCTTGATCGTTTTGCAGCTTTAGATTTATTGAACTGGGCTCAAAAGGGAGAATTACATACAAGAATATCAAAAGAAAAACAAATTCAATTAATAACCCCTTTAGTAGATATTCTAAGAGAAATGCATTATTTTATTGAATTTGTTGGTGATCAGATTTATATAACACATAACAACAATAGAAAAGAGATTGTGATATATCCTTCTATGTTGAAACAGCCAGGTAGTAAGAATATAGTTTATCTAAGTGAGGCATATTTGAAATATGCGAAGCCTTATAGTTTAGATGCTATATTGAGTGCATTTGGTAGATAAGAATTAAATGTCAAGAACGCTTAAGTGATATGATGACCTCCCGGTAGACAGTGCAAATAATTAAAAGCACTGTTTGCTGGCTTCGTGTCATTAGTGGAGGTAATAGTGTCAATATAAAGCTAACTAATTCGGGATTTTCGTAATTTTTATTCGAAGAGTTGCTATTCTATATGACAAAATATGATATAATGGGATTGAAAGGAGTTTTAGTTTATGAGTAAAGTAAAAGAAAGTGTAAATTTTAGAAAGGAAATAAAGGTAGGAAAATTCACAATATCCTTAAAAAAGATAATAATTTTTGTGGGTATTATTTTAGTTCTTATTATTTCATTTAGTGTTTTTGGCAATAAAGATTCTGAGGTTGAACCAATATATGACAAAGATAATAAGCCAGTTTATATCAATAAGGAAAGTATTAATGATATTTATTCAGATGCTGAAAAGTATAAAGGACAATTTATTGATATTAGTGGTAAAGTTTTTAACAAAAAAACAGAGGATGGTATAACACTTCTTCAGATAAATGCAGATGTTGATAATTCAGATGATAATACTTTGATTTATTATCAAGGAAAAACAGATATTAAAAATGACGACTTTATTAAAGTTACTGGCTACATATTAGGAACTAGTGAATATTCAAACGCTTTAGGAGGTGATGTTTCAGCACCAAAAATTATGTCAACAAAATTACAAAAAAGTACTTATTTAGATGTTGCAAGACCAACTATAAAGCAAGTTAAATATTCTGATAAAGTTATCAATCAAAGTGGTTATAAAATTGAAATTACTAAAGTTGAATTTGCAAAAAAAGAAACAAGAGTATACGTAACTGCATCTAATAATGCATCCGATGACTTTTCTATATATACTTATAGTGCAGTTGCAACTCAAAATGGTAAACAATATGAGTATGATTCTAATTATGATGCTGGCTATGAAGAACTTAGTAGTGAATTGAAACCGGGAATTACATCTAAAGGAATTTTAACTTTTCCAGCTATGGATCAAAGCAATTTTACAATAATAATTGATGGTTCAAGTGATAATTGGGATATTGACTTAAAAGATTTCAAATTTGATTTGGAAGTAAAATAAAATAAGATAAAATTCTAGACTAGAAAATAATTTATTCTGAATAAAGAGAGCTCATCTTAACTCCGTGTCAATAGTGGAGAAGCCTAGGAGATAGCGAAAGCTATCTCCTTTATTATGCTCAAATAAAGTACAGCTAGGATTTTTTTGTTTGTTCGTAAGCGTCAAATAACATAGTGGATAGAAATAGACTTTAACATATTAGATAATTAAAGTGTTTTTAGATACTAAATTTGCTATAAATAGTGTTTTTAGCAACTAAAATCACTATAAGTATTGATTTTAGCACTAAATTTACTATATAGAGGATGGTGAGTTATCCTATTGAACCTGACCATCTAAAAATTCTGACTGTAAATAAAGTACAGCCAGGATTGTTTTTGTTTATTACCATATCCCTACTCATCATAATCTGATGAGTAGACTAATATAGAAAATGCTATTATGTTTGTGAGGTGATAATATGAGTTTTCCAAAGAATTTATTGTGGGGAGCAAGTATCAGTGCTTTTCAAGCAGAAGGTGCTAAAACAGAAGATGATAAAGGTCTAACAGTTGCAGACAAAAGATGTGAAGAAGTAAAAAACAGACTTCATACAGCTGACACAAGTATAGCATCAGACTTCTATCATCATTACCATGAAGATATAAAGCTAATGAAAGAAATGTGGCTTAAAGAGTTTCCGTTTCTCTATCTCATGGGCTAGAATCTTTCCTGAAGGAAATGGGAAAATAAACCAGAAGGGAATTGATTTCTATAACGATGTTATTAATGAATTAATTCGTAATGACATAGTACCTATTGTTAATTTATTTCATTTTGATTTACCACAGGGTTTAATTGATCAATATAAAGGTTTTGTTTTTAGACGTTGTATAGAGGACTTTGTAAATTATGCCCATGTATGTTTTGAAAGTTTTGGGGATAGAGTTCCTTAGTTGCTTACAATCAATGAACAAGATGTTATTGCTAACATTCCTTTCTTCAATGGGTTAATAGACATTAATCATTCATTCCAACTAGGTTGACCATGCGTTCCGATATGCTTGACCAATAATTCCGACAAGATTGATCAACTAATTGGTTTATATGTAAATTCCTAGAACGGTTAACACCCGTTCTTTTTAAAATATAAATTATTTCTATTAACCCCTCATAAAAGGTATTGTAGAACCCTAACTCAACGCATCCCTTTATAAAATAGACTATAATAGAACTATAGAAAGAAGAGACATCAAGAAGGGAAGATTAATTATATGAAAAAAATGAAAAAGGCAGATGTTATTGTAGCAATAGTTATTTGTTATGTAATATTTGCTTTCGTTTATACAATAATAACAGGGGTAGGAACATTTGTCGCAGATCTTATAGATGGTCCAACACATTATTATCTATTATATAGTTGGAAGAATACAGAAGTAGCAAAAAAGTTTCAAAAAAAATATGTACCAGAAATAGAAGAATATATTCAAACAAGTGATCTTCTAGATGTAACTGTTAATGTGGATCGTTGCTCCTATACTGAATACAGTAAAATAGTTTATGTACCTGAATATGAACTATACATCACTTATTCTAGTCATACAGTTGATGATTATTATGATTCAGCTATTAATTCCAAGCGTGGTGCAAAAGAATTATTCAATATGATGTTAGAGGTTCATGAAAAAAAGAATGAATATTATGAGAATCGTTCTAAAATATATTGGTTTGGTGAACCTTTTCGATCAGATGGAAGAAGAGTGTCATTGCAAGATGATGATTTTGTAATGGAATTATCTGGTAACAAGCATAAGTATATGATAGAAAACGAGACTGATGTTGATAGGCTCACAATTGATGATAAAGTAGTGTATAAACGAAATAAACCTGAATCAAGCTATTATAATTACACTCCATCAGAACCTAAGAATTATTACCCAAATATTGAATTACCTGGATCTTCTAATACTTATAATGATGGCTACAATTAAGCAATAGATGATGGTGATTATGATCATGATCGATATCGTAATGATCCTTCTTATAGACAAGGTGTAGATGATGGTTTTGATGAAGTAGATGAAGATTATTGATAGGAGATGATTAATGTGGAAAAAGAATGGCTTATAACTCCAGATGTAGCATATGAGAGATTGGATCGTGCAATTTATAATCATAGTGCATGTCCTGAAACAGCACATATACTATATCTCTATCTGGATGATGAAAAGAGGGAAATTACTATACCACCTAAAGAACTTGCGAAAAAACTTATGGAAGCAGATAAGAATCACTTAATGGATAATGATATATTCAATTTCATTGATAAAGCACTACGTGATGGATATTATTCTATAAAAGATCCAGTGGCTTCATACTATTTAGGTTGTTTGTATTATTTTGAACGATTTAATAACGTGAATTATGAAAAGGCATTTAACTATTTTTTAAAAGAAAAGCATATAGGACCTTCAACTGTACTATTAGGTGAATGTTATTTTTATGGTAGAGGAACAGAACAAAATTATGAAAAAGCCTTCTTCTGTCTTATCCAAAGTGCTTTGACAGATAACAGTGCACGCTCTTTGTATCTCTTAGGTGATATGTATTTGAATGGATACTATGTGGATAAAGATATACCAGAAGCTAATGATCTGTATTTTCATGCTTTAGAAGTTGCTGATGAAGTGGATTCATCCAGTGAAACAAAAGCAGAAATATATGAAAGATTAGGTAAAGTATACTTATTAAGACCAAAGACATTAGAGATATTGAACTTTGCTCTTAAGAATTTCAATTTAGCAGAACAACATTATTTAGAAGCTATGCAGGAATGTATGTTTTCTCTAAAAGATAAAGTAAAAGAAATACGTGACCTACAAATGGAAGTAAGAGAGTATTTAGATGATTTGATTCTTATAAGTAAAGAACCTGTGAGTTAATCTTGTTCTAAGAGGTCATATTAAAGGAGGTTTATATGGTTGATTTAATATTATTCCCATCTAGTTATTTTAATGTCTCAAAGGTAGATGAAGATTTACAGGCTGAATATGATGCAGTAAAATCAACAGGATTATTTGATGTGATACTATTTGGATATGATAAATGGTTTGAAGAAGACCAATTAGTCATTAAAGATATACCTCAAGAAGAAAGAACTGCAGTATATAGAGGATATATGATGAATCCAGAAAAGTATGAAAGGTTTTATCAACATCTTCTAGAAAACAATATCCGTTTAATAACAACACCAAAAGAATATGAGTTAATGCATATTTTCCCTAATGTATATGAACTATTAAAAGAGGATACTGCAAAAATGGAAATATATCCTCTACATACTCAGATTAATGTTGATAGTATTAAACATATTATGGGCAGATTCATGGTAAAAGACTATGTTAAATCTGTAAAAGGTACAGAGTTTCCTAAATACTTTGGTGAAGATATTACACAGGAAGAATTTGATCAATGGATGGAAGTCTTTTATAAGTATCGTGGTAATTTGTTGACGGGTGGAATATGTATTAAGGAATATTTTAACCTAAAGCATTATGGTGACCACAGCAATGAATACAGAGTATTTTATATAAACAATAATATAGCAACTATTACTAGAAATTCAGGGCAGAATATATATGCACCATTACCACCTCAACAATTATTAGAAAAGTACAGCCATCTGGAAAGTAGATATTATACAGTTGATTATGCTGAGTTAGAAGATGGTTCATGGAAAATTATTGAAGCAGGTGATGGTCAAGTCTCAGGATTAGCAGAGTATCAGGATTATGAACAATATTTCAAAGTGCTCTATGAATACTTAAATGAATAGAATCTTACTTAAAGAAAAAACTCACGACAATAAATCGTGAGTTTTCTTCCGCACCGAGTGCCATTTACATATGTCATTCTATGTGAAAGTTAATAAAAAATCAATTCAGATGATTAAAAAGACATATTCTTTCACCATAAGTTTAAATATCAATAGTTATTATAGATTATTAGTTGACTATATGCACTTTACCATGCCACCATCAACATTTAACGCAACACCAGTAATATAATGTGCTGGTTCACTAGATAAGAATACAGCAGCTGATGCAATTTCTTCAGGTTTAGCATATCTACCCATCGGTATATTTGTCTTAGCAAACCAATCAATAGATTCATCACGACTCATACCAGTAGCACCTGCTAATTGATCACCTAACTGTCCTTCTGCATGCCATAACGGTGTATCTACAGGACCAGGACACACAGCATTCACATTTACATTAAATGCTGCACAATAATTTGAATAATCTTTAGTAATCATAATATCAGCAGCCTTAATAGTATCATAACTAATTAATCCACCAGGCTGTTTACCAAAAATAGAAGCTGTATTTACAACACTTCCCCAGCCATTTTTATTAAAATGAGGAATACATAAATTAGTTAATCTCACTGGTGCATACATCATAAGTTCTGCATGTTTTCTGAATGTTTCTTCAGGGAATGTAGCAATATCACCCATTAAAGCTGTTCCTGCATTATTACATAGAATATCAATCTTTCCAAAATGTTCAGCAACATTTTCAATAAAATCTTTGCAGTTCTTTTCGTCTGTAACATCTACTTTTTCAACATACACTTCATTATCTTTTAGTTCTGTCTTTAAAGCATTCAACCCTTTTAGATTTAAATCAGCTAATGCAAGTTTTGCTCCTTCTTTTGCATATGCTTCCGCAATAGCTTTACCAATACCAGAAGCGGCTCCTGTTACGATAACGACTCGATCTTTTAAACCTAATTCCATAACAAATCAATCCTCCTTGTATGTACAATTTATATATATAATTATACCCCTCAATAAAGTGCATATTCTACCAATACAGTATTTTAATAGTAATTTATCAGGCACAAGATAATTTTATAAAAAAATACTTGAATAAGTATATTGAAAGTGCTATCATTTCACATGATGAAAAACGTATAGGATTGTTACTATTGAATTAGGCAAGACCAAAGTAAACCTTCTTTTTTAGAGGGGTACTTTGGTCTTTTTTGTTGGTCCTATATAGAAAAGAAAGGAAAAGGGATAATGAACAAGAAACAAGGTGTTATTGGATTAGTTGCTACTGTTATGATTGCGAATGCTGCATTTGTTGATGTAAAACCAGTCTATGCTGTAGAAAACTTAAATCTTGCTAAAGGATGTACTGTTAATGCAAGTAGTTATGAAGTAGATTCTACATCACCAAGCAAAGCAGTAGATGGTGATATTAAGACGCGCTGGGGAACTGCACAGAATAAAGCAAACAATGAATGGATTGAAATTAATCTAGGTGGAGAAAAGACAGTACGTCAGATTAATATCAATTTCGAAAGAACGGATGATGCACAGAATATTCTAGGCTATAAGATTGAACTAGAAGAAAACGGACAATATAAAGAAGTATATAGAAAGACTACTAAGGCAAAACAGAATGAAATCATTCAGTTAGATAAAGATCATCAAGCCACTAAAGTAAAGGTAACTGTACTTTCTGCAGATGGAGGTACAATCAACTGGAAAAATGTCGGAATCAATGAAATTGAAGTCTATAGTAAGATTGTAGAAAAAGCAGATGCTACGCCTAATAAAAATCATATGGCAAATGCTACAGTCACTGCATCAAGTAGTGAAGCTAATACACTTAGTCCAGATAAAGTAAAAGATGGAAGCACAGAAAAAGCGAACCGCTGGGCAAGTGATTATGAAACTCCAACAACTAATATCTGGTTAAATACTAAATTTGCTGGATTGACTCTCGTTAAGGAACTTAAGATTCATTTCTTTGAAAGAGATGTTGCTCCAATGCCATCTAACGTAAAGAGCTTTGATATTAAATACAAAGATAAAGATGGTGTAGAAAAACTTGCAAAGAGCTTTACTAATACAAAGAAGGGTGACGGTTATAATAACGAAGTTGTTGTTAAGTTCGATGAACCTATTGAAGCAAAAGAATTAAAGCTTTGTAACTTTGTTGCTGAAGCTACGTCTTGGAATAACGTAAGTATTGCTGAAATGGAAGTTTATTCTAATGAACAAACAGCAAAGACTGCTACTTTAAACTCTGTTGTCTCTTCTATTGAATCTCAGAGTAAGACAATTGAAGCAGATGTGAATACATTAGATATGCCAGCTGTACCAGAAGGATTTACTGTAAGAATCAATGGTGCAGACCTTGAACAGATCATTGGTGCTGATGGTAAGATTGTCCATCCATTAGTTGACAAGAATGTAAAAGTCTCTTATGTAGTTACAGAAACTTCTACAGGAAAAGAAAAGAAGACTGCAGATGTTGACTATGTTGTAAAAGGTATTAATGAACAAGTGACAGGTAAGAATGCGAAACCTACTGTTATTCCAGAAATCCAGGAATGGCATTCAAACTCAACAGAAAAGATTTCTGTTAACTCATTAAAGACAGTGACTTATACAGATGATAAGTTAAAAGCTGTTGTAGATGAATTTGTACGTGATTATAAAGATTTCACAGGTATTAACCTTACAGTGAAAAAAGGTGCTTCTCAGGCTAATGCATTCAACTTTGAATTAAAAGCACCAGATACTCTTCTAGGTGATGAAGGATATACAATGGATATCCAGAAAGACCGTATCAATGTTGCTTCTGTTCATACAACGGGTAACATGTATGGTATGCAGACAATCCTTCAGATGTATAAAGAAGACAATGAAGGCTACAAGATTGGTAAAATGCGTGACTATCCTCGTTTCAAGACACGTGGATTCTTATTCGATGTAGCACGTAAACCAGTTTCATTAGATATGATGAAGGAAGTTGCAAGAACAATGCGTTACTATAAGATGAATGACTTACAGACTCATTTATCTGATAACTATATCTTCTTAGAACAGTATGGTAAAGGTGATAATGAAAATGAAGCATTTAAAGCCTATGAAGCATTCCGTCTAGAATCAGGATTATCTAATGCGAAAGGTGAAACACCTACTGCAAAAGACTATTCTATTTCTAAGAAGGACTTCAGAGAATTCATCCAGGGTGAAAGAGCACTTGGTATGAAGGTAGTACCTGAAATTGATGTTCCTGCTCATGCAACTTCATTTACTAAGGTATGGCCAGAATTAATGGTTCAGAACAAGGTATCACCATTAAATAGAAATAGACCACTTATTGACCATCTTGATGTCTCTAAGAAAGAAACAAAAGATAAGATCAAAGAAATCTTTGATGATTATACAAAAGGTGCTAATCCAGTATTTGATGGAGAAACAACTGTACATATCGGTGCAGATGAATTCTTATCAAACTATACAGCATATCGTGGATTTGTTAATGATTTAGTTCCTCACCTAAAAGAAACAAATACAGTACGTATGTGGGGTGGTTTAACTTGGATCAAAGATAATCCAGTGACTCAGATTAAGAGAGAAGCTATTGATAATGTAGAAATGAACCTTTGGTCAGCTGACTGGGCAGATGGTATTGAAATGTATGATATGGGCTATAAGCTTATTAATACAATTGATGACTTTGGTTATATGGTTCCAAATGGAAACAAAGGACGTGCCAATGCTTATGGAGATTTATTGAACGTAAATAGAATCTTCAATCAGTTTGAAGCAAATAAAGTAAGAGTCAAAGGTGGCGCTTATAAGTATGTTCCTGCTGGTGATGATCAGATGTTAGGTGCTGCATTCGCATTATGGAGTGATAACATCGATAAGAGCGCATCAGGTTTAAGTGAATCTGATCTATACTGGCGTTTCTTTGATGCATTACCATTCTATGCAGAAAAGACATGGGCTGCGACTGGTAAGGAAAAAGGCAGTGCCGATGCTCTCGCAAAACTCGCTCAGGATAAGGGAACAGGACCTAATACAAACCCTTATTACAAAGAAAATAAAAAAGGTGAAAACTATGAAAGCTATGATTTCAATAATGGCTTAAAAGATAGTTCTGAAAACAAACGTGATCTTAAAACAGGTAAGAATGCTGAAGTAAAAGATAAGGCATTAGTATTAAAAGATGGCGTAAGTTATGTCACTTCTCCAATTAAGAAGCTTGGAAATGGAAACAAGTTATCATTTGATATTAAGTTAAAGAAACCTGCTAAACCAGGAGATATCCTATTTGAATCAGATGCCGACTATGGAACACATGATATCAGAATCATGGAAGATGGTAAGTTAGGATTCACAAGAGAACTTTATAACTACTATTTTGATTATGAATTACCTGTAGGTAAGACAGTCAATATCGCAATTACTACAGATCAGCAGAAGACAAGTTTATATGTCAATGGTGAATATGTATGTGATGCAAAAGGTAAATTTATTCATAATGATATTGTAAAGAAAGAAAACATCACACATGCAACTTTCGCATTACCATTAGAAAGAATAGGTTCTAAGACAGAAACAGTTTCTGCAGTTATTGATAACGTAGTAGTCACTGAAAAAGCACCAGAAGTAGATCTTTACAACAAAGCAGCTTGGACAGGAAAAGCAGAATCTGAAACACCAACTTCTCATGGTGGTCAGAATGAAGGTATTATCGGTATGGCATTTGATAATAAAGCTTCTACAATCTGGCATTCAGACTGGTCACAGGCTACAAAAGATAAGGTTCCTACTACATCAGGTGCTTCAGGTACAGGTAAGGGTGCTGATGGAAGCATTTGGACAGAAATTTCATTTGATAAAGCTTATGAAATCAACCAGGTATCATTCACACCACGTCAGGATTCTAACAGTGGTCAGGTGACTAAAGCTTCACTTTATATCCAGACTGAAAAGAATGGTGAATGGGTAGAAGTTGCGAAAGATCAGACATTTGATGCTAACAAGTCAGAAAAAACATTTACTTTTGATACACAGAATGTATATGGATTCAAGTTTGTAGCATCTGAATCAAATGATGGATGGGTAGCTATCTCTGAATTCAACATTGCGAATAAAGATGTAACTAATAACACTTATACTGTTTATGTAGAAGCAGAAAAAGGTGGTAAAGTAAGTGGTGGTAAGGAAGTTAAAGCAGGTAAATCTGTAACTATTACTGCAACACCTAATAGAGGTTATGTATTTAAAGGATGGTATCGTCCTAATGGTGAAAAAGTATCTGATAAAGCAGAATATACATTCAACGTTAAGGGTAATACAGCTTTAATTGCGAAGTTTGAAAAGTCTTCTGAAGCAGATGTTAAGATTACAAATATCCAGAAGCTAGATGATCTCACTGTAGTAAAAGGTACAACACTAGATGAATTAAATCTACCAAACAAAGTATCTATTACATTAGAAAACAATGAAACAGAAGAAGCAGACGTAACATGGAATAAAGCATCTTATAAGGCTAATGAATGTGGTACATATGTATTAGAAGGTACTCTTACATTACCAGAAGGTGTTGTAAATCCAGATGGCTTAAAAGTAGTTGTAAAAGTAACTGTTGAAAATAAGAAGTATACAGTTGCAGTAGATAGTGATCAGAACATGGGTACTGTCAAAATGAATAAAGAAGATGGTATTTATGAAGAAGGTTCAAATGTGACTGTAACAGCTAAGGCAAATAAAGGTTATGAATTTGTGAACTGGACTGATGAAAATGGAAGAGAAGTAAGTACTTCTAACCCATATACATTTGAAGCAACTACAAACACTACTCTAAAAGCAAACTTCAAGAAGGTAGAAGTTACTCCAACTAAACCATCATCACAGGATATCCTAGATGATTTACTTGCAGGAAATAAGGTACAGTCAGTTGTTTCTAAAGGACAGACTCAATTTGTACTCCCTGAAGTGCCAGAAGGTTATAGTATTACTATTACTAAGGTGAGTCCTGAAGGTATTATCGCATTAGATGGTAAAGTAACAACTCCTAAGAAGGATGCAGATGTGATCGTTACTATCACTGTAACTGATGCAGAAGGAAAGACTGCAAGTCATGACTTTACTGTAAAAGTAATTGGACTTAATGAAACTGTAAAAGATCCTGAAACAGGAAAAGACACACCTAAAGATCCTACTCAGGATAAGAAACCAGCTAAGACAGGTGATGCAACATCAATTGCAAGCTGGATCTCTATGATGGCAGTAGCAGGTGCTATGTTACTTAAGAGAAAGAAAAGATCATAATGCTTAATATTGGTCTGAGAGATAGCGAAAGCTATCTCTTTTTATATATATCAGGTGTTATTTATACAAAATGAGCCTATAATATTTATAGACATACAGTGGGAGGGATAATAAGTGAAATATTATATTGAATGTATGAAAATTGAAGATGTCTTTGACTTTCCTAAAAAGTTAGAGGCATTAAATTCAAATGATGATGTAGTGTTCAATTTTTCTCATATGGGACGCATAGAACCTTTAGGAATGCTAGCTATAGGATCTATGATACATTGATATATTGAAAAATATCCTGACGTCACATTTGATTTTACAGGAACAGAAAATAAATCTTACGCATGTACAATGGGGTTATTTAAGTATTTATCACCCAAATCAGATATTGGTAAATTACCTGGAGAAGCAAAAGGAAGTATCAATTACATACCTATAACGCCAATTGTATTTAATGAATTAAGGGATGATAACTATACTGTTGTAGGTGATTTGATAGAAAAAGAATCTGGACGTCTTGCAAAAGTTATAAGTAGAGAGAATACAGAATTACATAAGCTGCTCACTTATTTGATTAGAGAAATACTTCGTAACACATATGAACATGCTGAAGCTGATAGATCATGGATCTGTGGTCAATATTGGCCTTCATATGATAAAGCAGAAATTGGAATTATAGATGAAGGAATAGGGATATTTGAAAGCTTAACGCAGAACCTAGCACATAAAAAATATATCACTGATAATAAAACAGCATTACAATGGGCTTTAAAAGCAGGAATTTCAGAATCATTCAGACCATCAAAAAAAGATGGTGGTGATGACAGATGGGCAAATTCAGGATATGGATTATATATGGCCAGTGAAATATGTAAATATTTACATGGTAGCTTTTTACTTATGAGCTATGGTAATTATATTCTGGTAAAAGATAACAAGACTGCTATTGGAGAAACTTTATTTGAAGGTACAGCTATACGTATGGTTATTCCTACTGATAATATTAAGAATGCGAAAGATATTATTGGGCATATAGCGAATAAAGGTGAGAGTGAATCAAAGAAAATCAAGAATGCATTTAAAAAAGCGTCTGTGCCATCAAGAGGATTAATGGACGAGCTCAAAATTAATTTATGATAAAGCAGTACAGTTTATAGGGGGGTGCCTTTGCACTGTACTTTTTTATGGACCATAATAAAATATTTTTTTATTCGTTGTATATAAAACAAAAGGCTGTAGCGAATCTAATCGCTGCAGCCTATTCTTCTAACAACCAATCTATGAGATTAATTACCTTAATACCATCATAATTTCCAAGTGTATATCTATCTAAAGTAAGGATGATTTTCTCATAATCATCTTCTATTAGTTTTAGAGGACGAATCTCTCTGTTAAAAGTATTCTCATTCACAAGTGATGCAGTAACCTGTATATAAGTATAGACATCATTTCTTTTCGCAATGAAATCAACCTCTGCAAGTCCACTTCGTCCAATATTTACAATATATCTTCTTCTTAGAAGTTCTAGATAAACAATATTTTCAATCGTGAATCCTAAATCATAAGATTGCTTTGGAAGAATATAATTTTGAATTCCTGGATCTACAACATAATACTTCTTATTTGACTTTAATACTTCCTTGCCTGATATATCCATCACTTCAACAGGATAATAAAGGTATGACTCACACAATGCTTCCATATCTTTCAAAATCACAGTATTATTTATTCCTTCTAGATACATATTAATCTGTTTGTTATCTAATTGTATTTGATTAATATAAGGAAAACCGCCTATTCGCATATATTTCTGAAAAGCTTCTTCTTTATCAGTTTCAGGTTTATATACTTCTTTGAACGATAGAGGAAGAACATGTATTTCTATGTATTGACTATTTAAATGTGTGATTGGATGCTTAGTTGATCTTACAATGTAGGTATCAATATTCTCTTTTACATAAAGACTGTCTACAACCTTCTCAAAAGAAGGAACGTTCTGTATTTCATCTAAGAAAACATACATCATCTTGTTTTCTACTAATCTATCTTTGATATATTGGTAGAGTTTATGATAATCTAGTAACTCTTCATACTCTAGGTCATCAAAGTTAATAGAAATGATTTGTGATTGATCAATACCGTTTTCTAATAAATATTCTTGATATAGTTTTAAAATACTACTTTTTCCACAGCCTCTAACACCAGTCAGGACTTTTATAATATTCTGATCTTTCCAGGATATTAGTTGATTTAAATATTCTCTTCTTTCAATCATGATGTTCACCTCTATTCTGTTTGAATTATATCATAATATTTTCTAAGGTTTGATTTATGAATACAAATTCACAGAGTTGATGTAGTGTTCAAATTTGAGAACACCTTATATTTTATTCCTATTTACATAATGAATTTTATACGAGAAAATAAAAAAAGAATAAGGAGATACCACAATGGAAAAAGAGAAAACATTAGAAGAACTTATACAAGATTATAATGAATGTAAAGAAATATTTGGTGAAGCTGATTTTACCAGTATTATGATAGCGGAATTTATTTGTGATACATATAGTGAAAGAAAAGAATATGATAAGGCATCGGAGTATGCCAAAAGAAATTATGAAGCGAGTTTAAGGGAATATGGTGCTGATGAGCCTATGACATTTAATCTGTTGGCTAAACTTATAGGATTTTATGAAAGAGCAGGAGATACAGAATCTATTAATTCTGTTGTTGATGAATATTATAGAATTCGAGAAGAGACTCTAGAAATTGAAATATCAGATTCAACGGATGATAATATTCTATTCTAACGCTCGTGAGTGTTAGGTGAGCGTTAGATGAGCGTTAGAAAGTTAAAAACCGCATAACTAAGCCAAAAAATCAATATAATAGTGAGCGTTACAATGTATTAAATGAGCGTTAGAATAATATAAACTATTTCTTTTCAAGCAATAAAAAAATCTAACACCTATTTAGTACTTGGAATGAGTGTTAGATTAATGGGTTTTTTAGTTAATTATATGATGTTGAGAAGATAAATATAGGATTGACTATTTTGCTTTGTAGCGATATTTTGCATAACGTCCTTTATTAATTGATTCGAGAATGTTCTTTTCTGTTAAGATTTTTAAAAGACGATATGCTTTATTGCTGTCAATATGTAGTAATTCTATTACATCTGCACGAGAAATAAAGTCGTTTGTTTTTGCCATATTCGTGATTAATTCCAAGTAGCGTGTTTCATCAATGTCCACCTGGCGTACATAACCCATTTTCTTGGATTTTGTATTATATATTTTTGGTGAAAGAATATATGTTCTATTACGACCGCTTCCATATGTACTTACTAAGCCATTTTCAATTGATGTATCTAATACACTCTTTGTGGTGATTTTCGATAGATTTGCAGCTTCTGATAATTCTTCAACAGTTGATCGTGGAATGTCTTTAAGAATATTGAGTAGCAATAAAGTGTTTAATGTTAGAGGTCGTCCTAATCTTTGTTGTTCTTCAGATACTATTTTTGTAATCTGAGGATCTGGCTTGCTGCGGGGGATAAATAGGGATACGGTAACCTGAGTAGAATTACTATAGTCTGGAAGAGGATTCCCATAAGTTAATGAGCCTTCATAGATTCTATCAATACCTCTTCCAGTTTTTTCTGCTAATCCGATTCGTTTTAATGTATCAGCGAGTTGAGGATTTCTACCGTGTGGTTCTGCGGTTAATAGGTTATTAATTGATACCCCTTCAATAAAACCACCAGGATTAGCAATAGTAAGTCCTTCGTCATTGATTGAGATTCTCACACGTCCCATTTTTGAATAATCTCTATGACTAAATGCATTTATTAAAGCTTCACGAAATGCTCTCTTGTTAAAATCTGGAATTGAAATACGAAATAAACCATCTTCAATTTCTTGCTCAGGATTCCAAGCGTTCATATATGTATTGATTTTATCAATGGTTGATAGGAGTGGTAGATAAATATCATCATTTAGTTTGATATCTGTTCCAGATAACACTTGAAATGAAGTGGAATGAGTAGGTATGTATTTTTTTATGGAGTCTACTTTTCCAATCATAAGTAAACCGGTGATTGTAGGAACTAGTTGATTGTTTATATTTCGAACTAATCCCAATGCCTTCAATAAATCTTCGTTTGTTA
>OIYQ01000119.1_pt1 | contig 30517 bp, 23 predicted proteins | sample 1588311 | NCBI WGS metagenome assembly OIYQ01 (sample SAMN03283244) | human gut metagenome | biome: human-associated habitat; material: feces | host: Homo sapiens | place: Peru | collected 2012
ATTGCCCCACAAGCTACACAGAACGTGAAAAGCGAGGCTCTGAAGAAAGCCATCGCTGAGGCTGAGCAGCAACATGCCGTCTGGTCCACGCTTCTCGTTCATGGTCTTGAACTTGATTATCTTGAATATCTTGCCCTTGTATCCCGGACGCTCCTGCGTGAAGAACGCTCCCGCGCCATCGTTGAAAATCAAGAGGAGAATGGTAACTATCAGCAGAAAAGGCCATATCACCAACAATACGGCCAACACGATAGCAAAGTCAAGCCCACGCTTTATATACCTTTCATACATGCCGCTTATTCTTTATAGTCATCCTTCGTCCCCCACAGTTGGGCCATTGGCTCAGTCTCCATCTCGTGCTTGAAGTCGCGCAGTTGATCCAGATAGCTGTACTTGGGGCGGTATGTCGGAAAGTCGGCAAACGTCTTTGTCATGTCAAACGCGTTCTGCAGTGGGTCTGGTTTCTCTGGGCAATAGATTACGGGTGAGGGGTGCCCTTCTGGCGAGAACACTTCTATTATGCCTTTTATCTGCTCTTCGAGTGTAACCTGCCATCCATTGCCACAGTTGTAGCATCCGCCTGGCTTGTCCGATTCAATGCAAGCCTGCACCAGTCGCACGAAGTCCTTGATGTAAACCATCTCCTTTGCTTTTTTGCAATCTCCCCAAATCTCTATAGGCAGGCTCTTGCTCGCCCTGTCCATCAGCATGCGGTAGGGCATCATGCGGCGTTTGTAGTTGGCGTAGTGGTATGCGTTAGGATGATACTGGTAGATGGTAAAGAAGCGCAACGCGAAAAACTGGAAGCCGCACTCCGCCTGGGAGTGCTCCAGCAAGTCAACGGCCGCGTTCTTGGCTATGGTGTATATGGAGTGGTCGCCCGTGAGGGGAAACTGCCGTGGCGCGTCGCATGGAATCACGCTGCCGTTGTTATGATATTTCACCATGTCTGATGGCGTCTGTGGGAATACTATCTTTTTGCACCCAACACTTTGCATCCAGCGTAATACGTTCAACGTGCCAATGGTGATAGACTCAAACAAGTCCACCGGGTCATAAGCGTATCGCGAAGGCAGCGAACTGGCGAAATGGGCCACGGCGTAGATGTCTTCTTTCGGGAGAATGTCAAACGCGGCCATGTCTTCTATGTTCACGGAGTAGTAGCTCATACCCCTGTCCTTGAAAAAGCCGTTGTCGCTTTTCCTGTGTCCAACCGCCACGACGTCGTAGCCCTGTTCATGCAAGTGGACCGCTATATACGCGCCAAGATTTCCCGTGGCTCCAAAAACTACTACTTTCTTCTTGTTCATGTCCATAACCCTCGTGTCTTTCAAAACGATTCCCACTGTCAAGCCTCTCCTCGTGAGCGGCCTTGCCACCCTCTCATGGACTTCTGCTTTTTCAGACATTCATTCTTAAAGGATAACGACGTGGTAATCATTAGCAAAGTTAATAAGAATATTTCACATTACCCATGTTTTCGGTGGGAAAAACAAAACAAAAGCTCTATGCCATGTAAATGTTCCTATTGTTTATGGGGTTTCCGGGATTTGGAGTTATGCTTTGCAGGGGCGGCCCCTGTGGCCGTCCGCAACCAATGTGGACGCATTGGGAAATCTTAGCCATTGGACTATCCGGAGTGCTGACGGCCACAGTGGCAGCTCCTGCAAAGCACACGATGCGCATCGATTTTATTGGATAAAATATTTTACAAATGGTCGTCTGAGAATCGATTTTTTTCAACCAAGCCGTCGCTTGCGTGGAAATGACGCGATTATGAGCTGTTTTGTAAGTACCTGATTATTAAATAATTATATTTTTAGTGACTTTTCGGTGTTGCAAATTCGCTAAAAAGGCATCGCCGTTACAGTGTAATCGCGATGCGATTGCACCGTAACGGGACTGCGATTTGGGAAAAATGGGTGTCGCGTGCCCTTTTTCTGCCAATTTCTCTCTCTGGAACACGCTGCCGCCAAGTGTTAAATTTCGGCAATAATTATTTACAAAATGGTGTTGCGTTAATGGCAAAACGTCTTGAGCACGTGAGCCACGCCGTCTTCCTCGTTGGAGAGGGTCACGAAGTCGGCCTTGGCCTTGACCTCGCTTGCGGCGTTGGCCATCGCCACGCCAAGTCCGGCGTATTCTATCATGGACAGGTCGTTGTAGCCATCGCCAACGGCTATTGTTTCCTCGCGCTTCAGCCCCAACTCCTTGATGAGCCTTGCGAGCGATGCTGCCTTGTCTATGCCGCATGGTACGCATTCCAGGAAGAAGTCGGCAGAGCGATAAACGCCGCACCTGCCCTGTAACGCCACGGCCAACTCCTTTTCCAGCTGGGCCAGCGGGGTGGGGGCGCCCACGATGAGGCACTTGTTTATTGGCGGCTGCACCTGATTGGGGAAGTCGTCGTATTGCACGAGAGGCATCTTGTTGATGAACGCCTCGTGGCGCACATACTCGTCGCTGATGTCGGTTGCGGCGATGTCCTCGCCTTGGTAAGTCAGGATATTGAAAGGGTGGGGCGCGTTTTTTGCCGCGTTGTAGAGCACGGGCACCAAGGCCGTGTCGAGCGTTTGGTTGAAGATGATGGTCTTGTCGGCCCACCTGGTCACGCAACCGCCGTTATACGCCATCACGTAGCCGTCGTAAGAGCCGATGCCCAGCGCGTCGGCCACGGGGCGTATGCCGTAAGTGGGCCTGCCAGAGGCGAGTATGACGCGCATGCCATCGCGTTGCGCGCTCATGAGAGCCTCCTTGGTCAGTGGTGTTATCTCTTTCTTGTTGTTTGTCAGTGTCCCGTCGAGATCGAGGACGATAGCCTTGTATTTCATTTCACTAATACCTATTTATTGGGCAAGATAATGCAAAGTTAGCCATAAATAACGAGAAGCGTCTTCCCTTTGCGGCTTTTCTTTATTTTTCATGCCCACGCCGGTCCTTTGCAACGTGGTTGCATTCCTTTATCCGTAACTTTGCAGCCGAACAGAAACCCATTATGATGATTTACATGAGCAAAGCAGACCTTTTCAGACGAGTGTTTTTCATAGTCGGCTCGGCCATCGTGGCCTTGGCGGCCTTTACCCTTTGGCATGGCCAGGCGGCCGGCGACGACGGTCATGACCACGACGCCGAACAGGTCCAGGCAGACGATGATGAACACCAGAACATATCCTTGACGCAGCGCCAAGTGGATGCCGTGGACCTGCGCATGGACATTGCCAAGACGAGGGCCCTCGACGCCACGTTGAAGGTCACTGGGGCCTTGGTGCTTCGTCCGCAGAGCCAGGGCGAGGTGGCGAGCCTGATGGGAGGCATTGTGAAGAGTCTGCTTGTGAAGGATGGCCAACGTGTTAGCCGCGGCCAAGTGGTGGCGATGATTGAAAACACCGACGTGGTGTCGTTGCAACGCGAGTATTACTCAGCTTACAAGGAAAGCGAGATGGCTCACTTGGAGCTTGAGCGTCAACGCCAATTGTCGAGCAAGGGCGCCGGTGTGGGCAAGAACCTGCAGCAGGCTGAGAAAAACTTCCAGGTGGCGCGTGCCGCCATGGTGGGCATAGCGCGCCAACTGTCGCAGCTCGGCATTGGCACCGCCAAGGCATCACGCGGCAGCTTCACCACGGTCTTCCCCCTGCGCGCACCCATATCGGGCACCGTGAGCCAAGTCAGCGCGTGCCTCGGCAGCTATGCCGACATGCAGACGCCGCTGATGAAGATACGCGACAACAATGCCGTGGAATGCGACCTGAACGTGTTTGAGAAAGACATCAACAAGGTGAAGAATGGCGACCGCGTGCGCGTGGAGCTCGCCAACCAGCCCAACGTGACCCTCACGGGAACGGTCTATGGCATGAACCAATATTTCAACGACGGGACCAAGTCGGTGGCCGTACACGTGAGGCTCGACAACCGTAAGGGCGCGAGGCTACTGGACGGCATGTATGTCTCCGGCCTGATTGCCACGGGGCGGCAAGAGTGCAAGACCCTGCCTTCCGACGCCATCGTGAGCGCGGACGGCAAGACCTATGTCTTCGCCCTCAACAAGCAGCCACGCCACGGCAAGTATGAGTTCTCGCGCCACGAGGTGACCACGGGCGTGAGCCAAGGCGGATATACCGAGGTGGCCCTGTGCGAGCACATACGCAACGGCCAGAAGATAGTGACCGAGAGCGCGTCGTATCTCGCCTCCATGACAGGCGAGCACGGCGAACACAACCATTGACCCATAGAGCATCGCAAGTTATGTTTCAGAAACTCATCGACTATTCGATAGGCCATAAGCTCGTCGTTGGCGTGCTGACCTTGGCCCTCGTGGCGTGGGGCGCGTGGTCGCTCGCTAACCTTCCCTTCGACTCCACGCCCGACATCACCGACAATCAGGTGCAGGTGATAACCCAGGCGCCGTCGCTTGGCGCGCAAGAGGTGGAGCAGTATATCACCACGCCCATAGAGATGGCGTTGGCCAACGTGCCGCGCCTGGAGCAGCGACGCAGCATATCGCGCGGCGGCTTGTCGGTCATCACGCTCGTCTTCGACGACGATGCCGACATATACTGGGCGCGGTCGCAGGTGAGCCAGATGCTCAGCGAGGCCGTGAAAGACCTGCCCAAGAACACCGACACCGAGATGGGCCCCATAGCCACGGGCCTTGGCGAGATTTACCATTACACCGTGAGGGCGAAGAAAGGCTACGAGAACAAATACAGCCTCACCGACCTGCGGACGATACAAGACTGGATAGTGCGCAAGCAGCTCTCCGGCACGCCGGGCGTGGCGGAGGTGAGCGGATGGGGAGGCTACGTGAAGCAATATGAGGTGGCGTTGAGCACCGACCGCCTCAACGCCAACGGCCTGACCATAGCCGACGTGTTCAGCGCCATAGAGAAGAACAACGCCAACACGGGAGGCGGCTACATAGAAGAGAACGCCAACCAATATTTCATTCGGGGCATTGGAGTGGCAAAGTCGCTCGGCGACATTGCCGACATCACTGTGAAAAACGTGGCGGGCACGCCGGTCAGGGTGGGCGACGTGGCCGACGTGAGACTTGGTCACGCCACGCGCTTCGGGGCGGTGACGCGCAACGGCGAGGGCGAGGTGGTGGCGGGAATTGCCATCATGCTGAAGGGCGAGAACTTCCAGGAGGTCATTAGCAACGTGAAGCACCGCATGGCACAGATACAAAAGAGCCTGCCCGAAGGCGTGGTGATAGAGCCGTTCATAGACCGAACCAACCTCGTCGACCGCGTGGAAGGCACCATAGCCCGCAACCTCATAGAAGGCGGACTGATAGTGGTCTTCGTGCTCATACTCTTCCTTGGCAACGCGCGTGCCGGACTTGTCGTGGCCAGCGTCATACCTCTGAGCATGCTCTTCGCCTTCGGCATGATGAAACTCTTCGGCATAGACGGCAACCTGATGAGCCTCGGCGCCATCGACTTCGGAATGATAGTAGACTCGGCCGTGATAATAGTGGAGGCCGTGGTGAGCCACATCAACGGCACGAGGGAGAAATACCCGGCGCTGAGGCTCACGCAGAAGGAGATGAACCAAGAGGTCAGCTTCTCAGCCTCGCGCATACGCCAGAGCGCGGCATTTGGCGAGATAATCATCATGATAGTCTACGTGCCCTTGATGACTCTTGTCGGCATCGAGGGCAAGATGTTCCGCCCCATGGCTCTCACCGTGTTCTTTGCCATACTCGGGGCCTTCATCCTGTCGCTCACTTATGTGCCCATGGCGAGCAGCCTCTTCCTGAGCAAGAAGATACGCGTGGGCGAGAGCCTCGCCGACAAGATGATGCGCCGGCTGAGAAACGTGTATGCCAAGGCCCTCGATTGGGCGCTGGCACGCTACAAGGACGTGACGACCGTTGCCGTGGCGCTGTTTGCCGTGAGCCTCGTGGCGTTCAAGTTTCTTGGCGGCGAGTTCATTCCCACGCTCGACGAGGGCGACTTCGCCGTGGAGATGAGCATGGCGCAAGGCACGTCGCTCTCGTGCATGGTGGAGACGTGCGGCAAGGCCGAGACACTGCTGAAGCGCAAGTTCCCTGAGATAAAGCAGGTGGTGAGCCGCATTGGCAGTGCCGAGATTCCCACGGACCCAATGCCCGTGGAGCGCGCCGACATCATGGTGGCGTTGAAGCCCAAGGCCGACTGGACCTCGGCGAAGTCGACGCCGGAGCTCATGGGGATGATGGAGGAGACGCTAAAGACCATTCCTGGCCTTGAGGCGGAGATATCGCAACCAATACAGATGCGCAACAACGAGTTGCTGACGGGCATCAAGCAAGACGTGGCGATAAAGATTTACGGCGACGACCTCGACGAGCTATCGCGCCAGGCTGTCAAGGTGAAAAACATCATAAGCGGCGTGAGGGGCGTGAGCGGCATAGCCGTGGAGGAAGTGACCGGTCTGCCTCAAATCAATGTCAAGTACAGCCATGAGCGCATGGCACGCTACGGCATCAACGTCGACGACGTGAACGGCGTGGTGGAGTCGAGCTTTGCCGGCGCTACGGCCGGCAGCGTCTACGAGGGCGAGCGCAAGTTCGACATCGTGGTCCGCATCGACAACGCCGAGCGCGACGCCAAGCGGCTTGCCGACCTCGCCGTGCCATTGCCGGGCGGAGGCTTCGTGCCCTTGTCGCAGATTGCCGACATCGTGTATGAGCCCGCTCCGGCACAGGTGTCGCACGAGAACGGCGCAAGGCGCATCTACGTGGGGTTCAACGTGAAGGGCCGCGACGTGCAAGGCACGGTGAACGACATACAGGCATTGCTCGACAAGAAGCTGAAGCTGCCCGAGGGCTACTATTACGATTATGGCGGCGAGTTCAAAAACCTGAAGAGCGCTACCGACCGGCTCATGGTGGTGGTGCCCGTGGCGCTTGTCGTCATCCTCCTGCTTCTCTATGCCACGGTGCGGAACGTGCGCGAGTCGCTCTTCGTGTTCTCCGCCATTCCGCTTGCCGCCATAGGTGGGGTGTGGGCGTTGTGGCTTAGGGGAATGCCGTTCTCCATATCGGCCGGCGTGGGTTTCATAGCCCTGTTTGGCGTGGCCGTGCTCAACGGCATAGTGCTCATCGGACAGATGAACCTGCTGCAGCGCAGTGGGGTGGCTGACATACACCAGCGCATAGTGGAGAGCTGCAAGACGAGGTTGCGCCCAGTGCTCATGACCGCTCTCGTGGCTTCGATGGGCTTCTTGCCGATGGCGCTGTCGCATGGCGACGGCGCGGAGGTGCAGCGACCGCTCGCCACGGTGGTGATAGGCGGATTGGTTACCTCGACGCTCCTCACCTTGTTCGTGTTGCCAGCCGTGTATAAGATGTTTACCAAAAAATAAGAATACGGTATTGTGATGATGATAAGATTCTTTATTCTCGTTTCCGTGGCCTTGCTATCTATGCCGGCGATGGCGCAGCAGGGCAAGACCATGACTTTGAGACAGTGTATAGACATGGGGTTGGCCAACAACTATGGCGTCAGGGCCGCGGAGAAAGGCGTGGAGCGGGCCAAGGCGATGCAAGGCTCGGCATGGGACTTGGACAAGACTGACATCTCGCTGAGTCAAGACCCTACGTCGGGCGGCAGTCCCGACAACGCCTTGTCGCTGACGCAGCAGATGGACTTCCCCACGGTCTACGTGGCAAAGGGAAAACTGCTGAAGGCTGAGACGCGGGCGGAGCGTGGCAAAGCGGAGGTGGCCAAGCACCAGCTGCGGACCGACATCGCGTCGCTCTATTATCTGCTCGCTTACAAGCGGGAGCTGATTGGCATACTGCACGCGCAAGACAGCCTGATAGGGAGGTTCTGCTCCATTGCCGCCAAGCGGCATGAGGCTGGCGAGGCGAGTAAGCTCGAGAGGATGTCGATGGAGCGCAAGCTCATGGACAATCGCAACGCGCTGCTCCAGGCGAAGGCCGATTTTGCCACGCTTCAAAAGCAGATGATGGCCCTTACCAACATGGCGGAGCCCATGGTGCCAGCCGAAACACGCTTGGAGGCGTTGAACCCGAACATGAGCGAGTTTTGCTTCGCCAACACCGTGGAGGGACAGTATGCGCAAAGCAAGATAGAGGTCGCTGACAGGGCAGTGGCGTTGGCGAAAAACGGCTATGCGCCGTCGCTGTCGTTGTCGTTGCGCAACCAGCTCGTGATTTCGTCATGGAACCCGTATCATCAAGACCGCTCAAGGTTCAGCGGGGGAAGCTTCATGGGCTTTGAGGTAGGCATAGGCGTGCCATTGTTTTTCGGCGCGACGAAGGCCAAGGTGAAGGCGGCGAAACGCGACCGCGAGATTGCCGACTTGGAGATGAGGCAGGATGAGGCGCAAAGAAGCCAGGAATATAATGTGCTGCTTGGAAAGTTGGCCATTGCGCGAGAGAAGATGGACTATTACAATGGTGAAGGCTCGCGCCAGGTTAGCGAGATGGCACGGCTCGCGCGAACGGAATATGAGAATGGAGAGATAACTTACCTTGAGCTTGCCAACGTGCTGGACGAGAGCGCGGCGCATGCCGTGAAGCGTGCCGAGGCGACAAACGATTACAACCAAGTGGTAATCGCCCTGCTTCAGGCCAATGGGGAGATAGGGAAACTCTGACGGCCATGCGGCCTTTCTGTCATGATAAAACGCGAACGCGCATGAGTGGCCTGTGGTGACCATCCATGCGCGTTGGCTTATTCTGTATCGGTAGTGAACTTATTTCACTATTCCCTTCTCAAGATATTCCTCAAGGTTTACCCTAACACGGGCCGCGGCGTCGTCGGCCGCCACCTTTTTCATGTCGGAGTCGACCATGATCTTCACGAGCTCCTCGAATGTGGTCTGTGTGGGGTTCCATCCTAATTCGGCCCTCGCCTTTGTTGGGTCGCCCCAGAGGTTTACCACGTCAGTGGGGCGATAGAAATCGGGCGACACCTCGACCAGGGTCTTGCCCGTGGCCTTGTCGATGCCTTTCTCGTCGGCGCCCTCACCTTGCCATTCCAGTTCTATGCCCACGTTGTGGAAGGCAAGTGTGGCAAACTCCCTCACGGTGTGCTGCTTGCCCGTGGCGATGACGAAATCGTCGGGCTTCTCGTTTTGCAGTATGAGCCACATGCACTGTACGTAGTCCTTGGCGTAGCCCCAGTCGCGTCGGCTGGAGAGGTTGCCGAGATAGAGCTTGTCTTGCTTGCCCTGCTTGATGCGTGCCGCGGCGAGCGTGATCTTACGGGTGACGAAGGTCTCGCCGCGCCGTTCGCTCTCGTGGTTGAAGAGAATGCCGTTGCAGGCGAACATGTTGTAAGCGTCACGATATTCCTTCACTATCCAATAGCCATATTGCTTTGCCACGGCGTATGGCGAGTAGGGGTGGAAAGGCGTGTTCTCGTTTTGAGGCACTTCCTCGACCTTGCCATACAGCTCGGACGTTGAGGCTTGGTAGATGCGGCAAGAGCTGGTTAGCCCCAGTTGCCTCACGGCCTCGAGAATGCGCAACACGCCCACGGCGTCAACATCGGCGGTGTATTCAGGCGAATCGAAGCTCACTTGTACGTGGCTTTGTGCCGCGAGGTTGTAAATCTCGGTAGGGCGCACCAGGCCAATCACGCCGAGGACGCTCATGGAGTCGCTGAGGTCGGCGTAGTGGAGGTGGAAATGCGGTTTACCCTCCAAGTGGGCGATGCGTGGCCTGAAGTCCACGGAAGAGCGACGGATGACACCGTGCACGTCATATCCCTTTTCAAGCAGGAACTCGGAGAGGTAAGAACCGTCCTGGCCTGTTATGCCCGTTATGAGGGCTACTTTCCTTGTTGTCATGTTGTAGTTGGTTTGTTTTTGCAAATTTCGCTAAATTTTATGACAGTAGCAAGTGTTTGCGGTGGAAATAGCTTCTTTTTTACATTGGCATGATGGCATGGCGGTATTTCTGCATCAGTTCTCTCGTTATGGTCTTGCTGTCGCCGGCGGGCGTGGCGTTGAACTTGCCCACGCAGCCTTCCCACCAGTATTTCTCGAATATGCACACTTGGTCGTAGTAGCAACGATAGTGCTCCTCGTCGAAGTCTTGGCCTTCGTCCATGGCCTTCTCCACTGCCTCGAAGAACATTTGCCACCTCTTGCCGTAGAAGGTCTTGACCATTCCGGCCCATGTGCGGGCGGCGTAGTCGTTGAGCCACTGTGCCTTGTCGCTCCATGTGGTGACGAGGTTTCTCGCGTTCTTCTCGAAATAGAGACGTTCCTCGGGCGTGGTTCCCCATGAGCGCGCGTCGTCTATCCACTTGCCCGTGAGGAAATAGCTCTGTGTGGCCAACACGCGATCCATGTCGTTGATGATTCCCGTCATCTCCTTCTCCAGCCGCCTCATGGCCTCACGGTCCTTCTTGTCGTAGGCCACTTCGTACTTGTGAAACTCGGCAAGGAAAAGGTTTGTCAGCATCTGCCTGGTGAGGTTAGCCAGGTCGAATTGGTAGCTCGACTGCTTGCTGTCTACCAGCAGCAACTTGTCTATGGCCGACATGAGGCACCGGTTCTCCTTGGCTATTTTGGCGTAGGTGTTCTTGGATTGCTTCTTCTTGAACACCGGACGGCTGTCGATAAAGGGCTTCATGCTCGATGCCGACTTCGTGTTGTATATGCTGTCCACGAGCAGTTGCCATGCCTCACGCGCGTTGCGGTCGGCTTTTCCAGCGCGTTGGTCGGCAAGCTTGCTTACCCATTCAGTTATGTTGCGGTGCGTGGGGAAGTCCCATGCCTTCTCGAAGACATACTCATATATATAAGGGTTGCAATCGAAGCCTTCGAGGGTGGCGCCAATGCCCGAGAAGTTTTTCCCTCCGTTGGCGAAGGTGTTTTCTATCCTCTTGTTTATCTCCGAAAGGTTTCCCGTTAGCTTGCTGTTGCCGCCGAAGTTGCCGAGGTAGCACCATATATACGGCACGCCGAAGAACTTGTCGGTCATCTGCCACACCTCTTTCTTCTCGCAATAGTAGTCGAGCAGCAGCGACTTCTCCTTGGGAAACGCCGTTATGAATGGCTCTATGCGGTCGTTGGTCCAGTTCTTGCGCCTGTAATAGAACACCCATGTCATTTGCAGCCAAACGCTCTTGGGGTCGGCCTTGGCGAGCGACTCGTAGACCTGTCTTGACACGCGGCGGAGATAGTCTGGCTCATAGCTTGGAGGGGTGACCTCGTTGAACAAGTCGATGCCATAGATGTGGTCGGTGCCGTAGATGGAGTCTTCAATCTCTATGAACCGCTTTTGTATTTTCGGGAACAAGGGGTCCATCGGGTCGAGAAAACTGCAAGAGTATTCCTTCGGGTACTCATCCCAAGGGGCAAGCTCGGTGATTTTAGCCTCTGGGTGTATTTTCGACAGTTCGGCTGGAACGTGTCCGGCGAAAGCCGGCAGCACGGGGCGCATGTTGAATTCGCGCTCACGCTTGGTGATGCGTTTTTGCAATTCGAGTTGCCCATCAAGCCACGACTTGGGCAGGGGGCCGAACCATCGGTCAATGTTTATCATCCTGTGCCATGGCAGGTGGGCAGGGCCGGTGAAGTAGGAGCGTATGGTCTTGTCGTCGAGACCCATCTCGTGCCACACTTGATACCAGATGCTCTCCTGGCCCGTGATGGCGAGTGGCAGGTTGATGCCGTTGAGGGCCATCCAGTCGATGAAGTGCTCCCATTCGTCCCATTTCCACCAGGGCATGGTGTAGCCATAAGTGCAATAGTTGAGGAAGAAGCGGTCTTTGACCCTTGCCTTCACGGTAACGGCCTTTGGCACGCGAGGTGGAGTGGAGGGAAGCTGGTAAGTGTCGGCCTTGAACCATCCCACGTCCACCTTGCAATAGTATTTCATGTAGTGGTTCAATGCCGTGGCCATGGAGTTGGCGTTGTTGCCCTCGATGACAATTTTCCCGTTTTTGGATTGAAGGCTGAAGACATCAGCCTTGCTGTTGATTTTCTTGAATGAGAAAGCGTGCTCGTAGCTTGGAAACATACGATGCACAAGGCCCTTGACGGTGGAGATGTCGTCGCCGTAGGCGCACAGAATGTTCACGACACAGAATAGGAGTGTGAATAGTTTTCGCATGACACAAGATTTAGTGTTAGATAAAGATTATCTTCATTTTATTTTGCAATATTAGCTAAATTGTCAAAGAAAAACGAGGGAATTGGCTGAAGAGTATAGGATTAAAGGATAATTTAACAAAACTTTCATGTTCAAAACGGTTGCAGCCTCGTTTCGTGGTGAAAGAAGCGGCATTGGAAAGCCTTTTGAAAATAAGCAAACAAAAAGGCAAGTCCTTATAAAAAGAACTTGCCTTGTGGATTATGGATGTAATGGGTGATTACTTCACCAATACTTTCTTCACTGTGCCGTCGCTCATCTTGACGATGTTGAGGCCCTTGGTCAGTTGTGACTTGCGTGCGCCGTTGACACCGTAAATCTCAGAGACCTTGGCATCTGTCGTGCTGCCGATTTCGTTGATGCCTGTAGTGGCGTTGATGAAGTCTTCAGCAGCCTTGATTGCAGCCTCGAGTTTGGCCTTTCCGCCATTCTTCTCCTCGTAAGTGTTGTAGTTGTAGCTCTTCAGCGCGTCGTTGATTTTGTTTACGATAGCATTTCTCTTCTCGAGGTCGTCAGACTTGAAAAGCTTGCTGCCTGCCTCGGTATAGCTCTTGGCCTTGTTGAAGAGGTTAACGTACTCCGTGTAAGCTTTCTTCTGGGCATCGGAGATGAAGAGCCAGTCGTTCCAGTTGCTCTGGCTCTCAACAGCGGTATATTTCTTGCCATTTACATTAAAATAGCGAACATTACTTGTGAACCAACCTTCATCTTTTGAAAAAGCATAAACTGCGCCTTTCTCTGTTGTCTTACCGGTTTTCAGTGTAAATGTAGTTGCGTCACCATTGTTTTTAATATTTGCAGTCCACGTTTTGCCAGCACTCGCAATGCTTGACATCTGGAAAACATATCCATTCTTGCCAGTGAAAGAAAAGCTGTTGTTACTTCCCTTGGCAGTCCAAAGTGTGGCCTTGGTGATGTCAGTCTCGGATGGAGTGTTGTTGGTAGCGAAAATCTTCGCGCCTACATTGTAGAGATAGAACTCACCTGCCTTTGCGGTTTCGCCCATCCAGAAATCTGTTGAGGTTGCTGGCTTCACGTCTTTGGTGCCCGTTTCCTGAGCGCTTGCTGTTGCCACGCCCAATGTCATGACAGCGGAAAGCATCAATCCTTTTACTAAGTTTTTCATGGTGTAAAAATTCCTCATGTAAATTAAGTTGTGTTTGTAAATTATTTTTTGCCTTTTTATCTTCTTGGATTTATTATCCCTTAATTTCAAGTGCAAAATTACCCAAAAAATACAAAATCGAATAGTTTTGAGGAAGTTTTTTCAAGGAAAATATTGCTGGGTAAAACTATTTGACTACCTTTACCATATAACTATCAATTCAAGGTTTAACTTTAATCTATTACTATGGAAAAGACATTGGTATTGCTCAAGCCGTGCACGTTGCAACGTGGCTTGATTGGGGAGATAATCAGCGTTTTCGAAAAGAAGGGCTTGCAGATTTGTGGACTGAAGATGATGCAGCTCGACGACAAGATATTGAGCGAGCACTACGCCCACCTTGCCAGTAAGCCGTTTTTTCAACGGGTGAAAGACTCCATGATGGTCACTCCTGTCGTGGCTATGTGCTTGAGCGGTGTGGAAGTGGTGGATGCCGTGCGTACTCTCGCTGGTGCCACTACCGGCAGAAAGGCCGATCCCGGAACGATAAGGGGTAGGTACAGCATGAGCTTCCAGGAGAACATCGTGCATACGTCCGACTCCAAGGAGAATGCCGCCATCGAGCTCAAACGCTTCTTTAGCGATGAGGAGATATTCGACTGGAAGCAGAGCGTGTTTACGAGCTTGTATGCTTGCGATGAATACTAAATGTTTTGTTTTATGTTGATTCGTGCCGATTTAATGTCGGCATGCGAATAAATGCTTTGCAGGGGCGGGCCCTGTGCCCGTCCGCAACCAATGTGTGTGCATCTACAAATTTAATGCATCATGCCATTCGGGTTGCGGACGGGCACAGGGCCCGCCCCTGCAAAGCAATGAATCGGCGAAGTCCCAGCAAAGCAATATTACTCAACCTTGAAGTTGGTTATCTTGCTGTTGAACATTCCCGTCTTTTGTGTGGGGAAGAATAGCGCGCGTTGATAGCGCATGCTGCGTTTTGGCTCGTAGGCATCGAGTTGGCCACGAAGCTGTTGGTGAACCTTGCCCCGTTTTGGGCTATCCAGTCGATGTTTGGCGTCTCTATGAAACGGTGGTCGTAGGCACTGATAGTCTGATACGAGTGGTCATCGCTCATGATGTAGACAATGTTCATTGGCTTGTTTGGCGACTGGGCTAATGCTTGGGCGGCATAGCCTAAGGCGATTGCGCCTGTGGCCGTGAGTCTTTGTAAGTCTAATTTCATTGTTTGGATAGGTTCCTTCTTTTATTGCTTGTAGTGTGTGGCAATAATCAATCGTAAAATTACGAATAAACTGCGGAAAAAGCTTTAATTTGCGTTGAAAAGTAATGCTTTTGTTTTTAGGGCCATTAAAATGACAACCCCATTCTCCTCCCTCATCACTGAGAGCATGAGAATAGGGTTGCCTTGTGATACCAATAATTGTATTTTTAAAGCGTATGAAGGAAACCTCTGTTCCCGAAAAACTTATTCTGACTTGTTCGTTTTTCTATTGTGGCACATTTTGCGCGGAGAACCCTCGTTGGCCTCGCGGCAAGATGTTTTAGTGCTTACAGGTTGTCTTTCTCGATGTCCTTGAAGTAGCGATAAGTGCCCACTTTAAGCTCATCGGTTGCGGCGTCGTCAGCCACGATGATTGCGTGTGCGTGCTGTTGCAGCGCGCTTATTGTCCAAACCTGGGTGACAGGGCCTTCCACGGCAGCCTGCAAGGCGCGTGCCTTGGCGTGACCGTTAACGAGGATGAGCACCTCGCGAGCGTCCATCACTGTGCCTACGCCTACGGTGAGGGCGTGCTTTGGCACCTTGTTCACGTCGTTGTCGAAGAAGCGTGAGTTGGCGATGATGGTGTCTGTCGTCAGGTTCTTCTTGCGAGTGCGGCTCTTGAGTGAAGAGAAAGGCTCGTTGAAAGCTATGTGTCCATCGGGACCGATGCCACCGATGAAGAGGTCGATGCCTCCCGCCTTGCGAATGCTCTCCTCGTAGTTGGCACATTCCTTCTCCAGGTCGTCGGCGTTGCCGTTGAGGATGTGGATGTTCTCCTTAGGGCAGTCGATATTGTCGAAGAGGTTACGACGCATGAAGCTGTGGTAGCTCTCAGGATGCTCTTCGGGCAGCGCCACATACTCGTCCATGTTGAACGTTATGACATTGCGGAACGACACGCGTCCTTCCTTGCAAGCCTTCGACAAAGCCGCGTACATGCCGATTGGCGATGAACCTGTGGGCAAACCCAACACGAAAGGCTTGTCAGCGGTTGGCTTGGCTGAATTGATGCGCTTGATTACATACTCCGCAGCCCATTTGGAAAGGCTGTCATAATCATTTTCGATAATGACTCTCATAGCTGTTTATCTTGTTTATATTGGTTTTCCCGTTATTGTTTTATATCAGTGCAAAGTTAAGCAAAATATGCGTCTTGGCAAATTATTTTTTAATAATTATATTGCCATTCAGACATTCTTTTTGCGGTTGGTCGTTTCCTTGATGGCTTTCGCTTGCCTTTGCGCATGAACAATGTCATGGGCATGACATATTGTATATATGATGTCGGTCTTTATTTATCGTGGATAAACAACTTCCGGTATTCATTCTCGAAGTTTGGCGTGAACACTCCCTTGCCCATGTTGTCCTCTATTTCGCGAGGTGTCCAAAAGCGGCCTCCGCTCAATTCCTCCTTGCTTGGCTTCACGTCGCCGTCGTACACGCAGCGGAACACGTTCACAAGCTCACGCTCTCGTTTGCTCTCAAAGACATAATGGCCAAGTGGCTCCGGGGTGAAGCTGGTTATGCCCAGTTCCTCGCTCACCTCTCGCCTGAGCGCTTGGTCCACGTTCTCGCCCAGGTCGACGTGTCCCCCGACGGCGGTATCCCATTTGTCGGGCTGTATGTCTTTCCACGCTGGCCTGTGCTGAAGGTAAAGCTCACCCTTGCTGTTGAACACGTGCAGGTGGACCACGGGGTGCAATATCTTGCTGCCGTCGTGGGCATGGCCACGGCTTACCGCCCCGAGTATGTTGCCGTCCTCATCCACTATGGGGAACTGTTCGTTTGGATTGTCTCTCATGATTATGATGCCTGTTATGTTGCTTGATTATGTTGCTCCACCGTGTTGCTTGCTTTCGTGTGGCTTAGGCGTCAAGGGTGTTTATCACGTTTCCGATGACATCCGCCAACTTGTTGCCGTGGGTCAGCAACTCGATGGCGTGGGGCTCGTTCAGTACTATTCTGCTCATGACAATTTGTTTAAGTTTATCAACTTCGCATCATGTTTCCACCGTGGCTTGTCGTCGCTCGGTTGGCAGGCCCTCATAGGGCCACTCCTGATGCATTACGGTGCAAAGATAATGCTACATTTTGAAACCGCAAAAAGAAGTTGGATTAAAATGCTGAAAACATTCGTTGCCATGCTACGTGCGCCTGTGAGGAGGTCTATTATTGAATAATCCTGGATTAAAAAGATTTGAGAGATAGCCACGTCGCAAGTGTTTTTGTGCTGGTTGGGCAGTGGTGCCCTATAAAGGAAAGAAACGAGGCAAAATGTTGTTTGATTATATTGATTTGTGTTACCTTTGCAGGTCGTTATAATAATAGGTATAAGGGATATAAATATGGATAACAGTAAACGCCCCCTCTTGGCTCATGCCTGCATTCTCTCAGCCAACATTTGCTGGGGACTCATGTCGCCGATAGGCAAGGATGCCATGCTCAATGGTGTAGACAACCTCAACCTCGTGTTCATGCGTGCCTTGGGCGGAGCATTGTTTTTTTGGATAGTGTCATTGTTTGTCAAGCGCGAGCACGTTCCTCTGAAAGACATCTTCGCCTTCTGCGGGGCCGGGTTGCTCGGACTGATAGGCAACCAGTGCTGCTTCACGATAGGGTTGAGCATCACGTCGCCCTCCAATGCCAGCATCGTGACCACGTCGCTGCCCATCTTCGCCATGATTCTCTCGGCCATAATCCTGAAGGAGCCCATCACCGGTCGCAAGGCCCTCGGCGTGTGCATAGGCTGCTCGGGCGCGCTCATCCTCATCCTGGGCAGTGCCGCCGCCCACGACTCGCGCGTTGGCGACATACGTGGCGACCTGATGTGCATCTTCGCCCAGCTTTCTTTCGCCCTATATCTCGCCCTCTACCGCGACTACCTGCGCCGCTATTCGCCCATCACCGTGAGCAAGTGGATGTTCACGTGGGCCGCGCTGCTCATGTCGCCATTCCTCGTGCCCCACGCCGCGCAAACCCCATGGCACGCCGTGTCGGCCAAGGCTTGGGCGGAGGCGGGCTTCGTGGTGCTGTTCGGCACGTGCGTAGCCTATTTGCTCATGCAGAAAGCCCAAAGCATATTGCGCCCCACGGTGGTGAGCGTCTACAACTACGTGCAACCTGTGGTGTCGGTGAGCGTTAGCCTCGCGTGCGGCATGTGCGTCTTCACGTGGAAGCAGGCCCTGGCCGTGGCGCTCGTCTTCAGTGGCGTGTGGCTCGTCATAAAGTCGAAGTCGCGCCGTGACGTGGAAGCCGAGGCAAGGAAGCAATAGCGGTGCCAATAGGCCACTATGGTTTCGCGATAACGGCGCGACGGTCGCGCGAAACCACAGGCAAGGTCAACGCGCAACGTTCGAAACGCGCTCTCATCTCGTTCGAAACGCACACGCGTTTCGTTCGATGTGAGAGCGCGTTTCGTTCGGTGTGAGTGTGCGTTTCGAACGATGCAAGACCGCCAGAAATTTCGTTGTTTGCCGATTATTTAGTATCTTTGCAGAAGATAAGCTGCGGCTCGGCAAAGATTGCAAGCAAGCTTGCATCTCTGCTCTCGCCTTGCGTTATCTTTGCAGAAGATAAGCTGCGGCTTGGCAAAGATTGCAAGCAAGCTTGCATCTCTGCTCTCGCCTTGCATTATCTTTGCATCCCTAAAAAACAAACAGCGAGATGAGCATAAAATACGAGATACATTCCATAAAAAACGCCAAGGGCACAGGCAAGGAACAGGAGTTCGTGCGGATATTCGAGAATCAGCCTCAGACCGACCGTCAACTCGAAAGCTATATCCAAGACGGTTGTTCGCTAACGAAAGGCGACATACAAGCCACGCTGATGACCTTGCGCGACTGCATGATACGTGAGCTTTCGCACGGCAACAGGTTCCACATTCCGGAGATAGGCTACTTCTCGTTGTCTGTCGACCTGATCCTGCCCGATGGCAAGCCCCTGGAGAAAGTGCGCGGCGATGATATCAGCGTGCGCAACATCAAGTTCCGTCCCGACGCCGAACTGCTCAGCGAGGTGAAGAAGAACGTGCGGTTTGAGCGTGCCAAGTTCTCGTCGAAGTCGCGGCAATACACTGAGGAAGAGTTGCGGGAGAGGATAAAGGAATATCTCGCTGAGAACAACTGCATCACCCGGCGCGCCCTGGAGCAGCATTTCGGCTTGCGGCCAAGCGCGGCGCTGAAATGCCTGCGACACTTCACTGAGACAGGATTGCTGAAGAGGGAAGGGGCAAAAAACTCGCCCGTGTATTTCCTGAACGGGAAATAGCCAATGGCCCTGCCTCAGCTTCTGTAGTCGGTGGGTCGCATGCCAAGATTGTGGGATAATATTTAACTTGTCCCGATTTTAACGGGACACTAATGTTTACAATTAGTTTGTTTTGTCAGCAACTTATTATTTTGCTTGTAACTTATTGTATTCCTCGTCCGTTACAGGTTCCAACCATTCGTTAGGTTCTGAGCCTGGCTTGGAGTTCTCTACAGCCACATGGGTGGCGATGTGTTGGAACCAACTGTCCTTCTGTGCTCCGTGCCAATGTTTTACGCCTTCGGGAATGTCGATGACATCGCCTGGGTTGAGGGCGATGGCAGGCTTGCCCCATTCCTGATACCATCCCTTGCCCGATACGCAGATGAGAATCTGGCGAGCACCATGATGGATGTGCCAGTTGTTGCGGCATCCTGGTTCGAAGGTTACGTTTGACATCGGGAGAACGGTCTGCTCACCTTCTTTCAAGTTCTTTGGGGCGATGCGAGCCAAATGGCTGTTGCCGATGAAGAACTTGGCGAAGGCTGTGTTTGGATTTCCCTTAGGCCAAGCTCCTGCTGTGGCTTCGGCGGCATTGTCGCATTGTGACAAACCCTTGTCGCTCAAGAATCTCATCAGTTCATCTACTTGCTCCTGGGTGTTACCCGTGTTGACGGCACCTTTCTGATGGGAAGCCAACTGTGGGGCAACGCCCTTGATGGAAGCCAAGGCAGCAACGGTCACAATCTCACGGTCGCTTGCGGAGAGTTGGTCGCCGGCAAAGATGTCGCCGAAGAGGTGAGCCTTCAGATAATAATCATCCTGTGGGCAGAAGTCGTAATTGAAAGGCTTGCCGCTCAACTTGGTCTGGGTCTCAGTACCTTTCTTGAGAGCCAACTTGGCATCGTCCCAAACCTTTGGACGCTTCCATGCCTTGCCTTCATCATCTTTCTTTCCTTCCGCCTTGCGAGCATCGAGTACCTTTGATAAAGTGCCCAGTGCATTGAGCGAACGAGGGAAACCGGTGTAAGCATAGAGTTGGGAAAAAGCCTCCTTGATTTCATTGATAGTTACTCCGCCATCAAGTGCTTCGTTGATGGCTGGTGCCAGACGATCGAGGTCGCCTTGGGCTTCGAGACTTGCCAAGGTGGCGAGGTGCAACTGGCGTTCCGACAGTGTGTTGGCTGCCACTGATTCATTGATTGTTGCCATAAATATTACCAAAATAATTAACAGTTTCTTCATAGCGTTACCTATTATTAATGTTTAATGCTGATTTCGGTTGCAAAGTTACGCTTTAATCTTTAGACACGGCGTAACTATATTACGGATATTGTTACCTATATTCTAGTTTCGCGAGGGGATAAACAATGTATAAAGGAAAATTCCATTGACCGGTTTATGATATAACTAACACGTCGGCAAAACAAAATAGACAAGGCTGACGGATAAAGTTTATAAGACTATGAACAAGATTACATTGAGCAACGGCGTTGAGATGCCGCAGATGGGATATGGCGTTTTCCAGGTCACTCCCGATGAGTGCGGGCTTTCGCGTTTATTACCCATTTCGCGCAAAAAAGCTTATCATTCAAAATATTCTTATAAAATTCATTAAGAAAGGGGCGCGATGTGGAAAAAAATGCGTAATTTTACACTTTGAAAAGGCATGCAAAATCGCTTATCGTGCGTCTAAATGCCCTTAAATTGAATTTTAACACAAATAAAGACATAAAGAATAATGGATGAGAATCTGACCATTGATCAGGATCGGATTATGAAGATCAACATTGAGGAGGAGATGAAGACCTCTTACATCGACTACTCAATGTCGGTTATCGTAGCTCGTGCCCTCCCGGATGTCAGGGACGGCTTCAAGCCAGTTCATCGCCGCATACTCTATGGCATGCTCGGGCTTGGCAACACAAGTGACAAACCTTACAAGAAATGCGCGCGTGTCGTGGGTGAGGTGCTTGGTAAGTATCACCCCCACGGCGACAGTTCCGTATATGGTGCCCTCGTGCGCATGGGGCAGGAATGGAACATGCGTTACAAGCTCGTGGACGGACAAGGCAACTTCGGCAGCGTGGACGGCGACTCTCCTGCGGCCATGCGTTACACCGAGTGCCGTCTCTCGAAGATGGGCGAGCACATCATGGACGACATCGACAAGGACACTGTCGACATGGCAAACAACTTCGACGACACGTTGAAGGAGCCTACCGTGATGCCTACGAAGATTCCTAACCTTCTCGTCAACGGTGGCAACGGCATTGCCGTGGGCATGGCGACCAACATACCTACCCACAACCTTGGCGAGGTGATCGACGCCTGCTGCGCCTATATCGACAATCCCGACATCGACGTGGAAGGACTGATGAGATATGTGCCGGCCCCCGACTTCCCCACGGGAGCTTACATCTATGGCCTGCAAGGCGTGAAAGACGCTTACACCACAGGCCGTGGCCGTGTGGTCATCCGCGCCAAGGCCGAGATAGAGAGCGACGAGAACCACGACCGCATCGTGGTGACGGAGATACCTTATGGCGTGAACAAGCAGCAGCTCATTGAGTATATCGCCGACTTGGTGAAAGAAGGCAAGCTCGAGGGCATAAGCAACGTCAACGACGAGACGGGCCGTCAGGGCATGCGCATCGTAGTCGACGTGAAGAGGGACGCCAACGCCAAGGTCATACTCAACAAGCTCTTCAAGATGACAGCCTTGCAGAGCAGCTTCTCGGTCAACTGCATAGCACTGGTGCCAAACAAGCACGACCATTCGCAGCTCCGCCCGAAGCTCCTCTCGCTGAAGGAGTGCATCGGCTATTTCATCGACCATCGCCATGAGGTGACCATCCGCCGCACCAAGTTCGACCTGAGTAAGGCCAAGGAGCGCGCCCACATCCTGGAGGGACTCATCATAGCCAGCGACAACATCGACGAGGTGGTGCACATCATACGTGGCAGCGAGAGCCCGTCGGACGCCCAGCGCAACTTGGAGAAGCGTTTCAACCTCGACGAGTTGCAGTCGAAGGCCATCGTCGACATGCGTCTCTCGCAACTCACGAAGCTGCGTCTCGACGACCTTCATGCCGAATACGAAGAACTGGAGAAGCGCATCAATTATCTCCAGCAGATACTCGATGACCCAGAGCTTTGCAAGAAGGTGATGAAGGACGAGCTTAATGAGGTGAAGCAGAAATATGGCGACGATCGCCGCACGCAAATCATACCCGATGAGCATGAGTTCAACGCCGAGGACTTCTATCCTAACGACCCCGTGGTCATTACCGTGAGCCATCTCGGCTATATCAAGCGCACGCCGCTCAAGGAGTTCCGTGAGCAGGCGCGTGGCGGCGTGGGCTCAAAGGGTGCCCACACCAGGGAAAAAGACTTCACCGAGTTTATATATCCCGCGACGATGCACCAGACGATGCTCATCTTCACGCGTCTTGGCCGTTGCTATTGGCTCCATTGCTACGACATACCAGAGGGCGACAAGACATCCAAGGGCCGTGCCATCCAGAACCTTCTCAACCTGGAGACGGGCGACTCCGTAAACGCTTTCCTGCGCTTGCGTGGAGGCGGCCTCGGCGATGAGGAGTTTGTCAACTCCCACTATGTGGTCTTCGCCACAAAGAACGGCACGGTGAAGAAGACCTGCCTGAAAGAGTATTCGCGTCCTCGCGCCAATGGCGTGAAGGCATTGATCATCTCCGAGGGCGACGAGGTGGTGGACGTGCGTCTGACCAATGGCTCCAACGAGTTGATTATCGCCGACCGCAATGGTCGTGCCGTCCGCTTCGATGAGGATCAGGTGCGCACGTCTGGCCGTGGGGCAATGGGCGTTCGTGGCATGATGCTCGACGATGACGATGATGCCGTGGTGGGAATGATCGTCGTCAACGACGCGGAGAAGGAAACAGCCATGGTGGTGTCTGAGAACGGTTACGGAAAACGCTCGGAGATAGGCGAGTACAGGAAGACGAGCCGCGCCAAGAAGGGCGTGAAGACCATCGCCGTAACTGAGAAGACGGGCAAGCTGGTGGCCATAAAGAACGTGACCGACGAGAACGACCTCATGATTATCAACAAGAGTGGTATCGTTATCCGTATGGCCGTTGCCAACGTTCGTGTCATGGGTCGTGCCACGCAAGGCGTGCGCCTGATAAACCTCGCCAAGAAGAACGACACCATTGCAAGCGTTTGCAAGGTGATGAGTTCGGAGCTTGAGGCCACCGTTGAGGAGGAAAGCCGTCAGAAGTGGAACGAGACCAACGAGAAGTTGCAACAGGGCATAGGCTCACAGAACACTCCAGAGTCAACAGATGGTGAAACAGGCGTTGACGCTCCAGAGGCAACGGATTCGGACGAGAATAACAAAACAGAATAAAACTAATACACATTTATTATCGCTTATGAAAAAACTAATGATTGCAGCCATGATGATGCTTGGCACATCAGCTGCTTTTGCTGCCGACAGCGATGCCTTGAAGGCCGTGCTTGCCGCTAAAGACTTTGCCCAGGCTTCACAACTCTTGAAGCAGAACCTTGGTTCCATGGCCAACGCCCAGGAGAAGGCCAAGGCTTACGACTTCGTTACAAAGCTCGCACTGAAGACTTTCGACGCGCAGAACGCTATCGAGGCACAAAATATCCAGGCCAAGATGCTGAAGCAGAAAGAGACTCCGTATGACACCATCGCCCTCTACGAGGCGGCTTACAATGCTACCGTGAACGGCTTGGAGTGTGTCAAGTACGACGCTGAGCCCAACGAGAAGGGAAAGGTTAAGCCTAAGTTCACAGAGGCTCTCACAGCTCCCCTTACAAGTGCCCGCATGCAGCTCGTAAACGCCGGTAACTATTATGCCCAGCGCAACGACCAAGACAACATCCTCAAGTATTGGGGAACGTTCCTCGACACCGACGACAACCCAATGTTCGCCAAGGGTCATGACAACGAGAAGCAGTTCTTAGGTCAGGTGGCTTACTATACCGCCCTCTACGCAAACCAGGCAAAACAGTATGACAAGGCAGAGAAGTATGCCGACATAGCCATGCAAGACCCTGCCATGCGCAAGCAGGCTGAGACATTCAAGTACTCAATGGCCCAGATGAACCTGAAGACCCATGCCGACTCCGTGGCCTTCGCCAACAAGATGAAGGAAACCTACGAGGCTGATCCTAAGAACGAGACCGTGTTTGGCATCCTGTGCAACATGTATAGCGGCTTGAACATGACTTCTGAGCTTAACGCGTTGCTCGACAAGGCTATCGCAGCTGATCCTAACAACTTCACGGCTTGGGCCATGAAGGGTCAGACGCTTGTCAACAAGCTGTCCAAGGAGCAGAATCCTAACTGGGATGAGTGCATCAACGACTTCAAGAAGGCCGTGGCCATCAAGAACGACAACTCAGTGGTGCTCACTTATCTCGGTTTCGCGCTCAACGCCAAGGCTTCCGCCATCAATGGCAACGCGGCAGAGCAGAAACAGCTCTACACGGAGTCCATGGGATTCCTCGAGAAGGCAAAGACCATTGACCCGACACGCGCGCAAAGCAACTGGGCTTATCCTCTCTACCAGTGCTATTACACTCTCTATGGCGCTGACGACTCACGCACAAAGGAGCTTGAGGGTATGCTGAAGAAATAATGATAGTTCTCTAAACTCTATTTAATAAACAAGTAAAAGGCGCATCGTTATAGGTGCGCCTTTTCTTTGTCTATTTTGTTACCCTGTCCTTGTGTCATTCCGTCTTTATGCTGTCCACTGGATTGGCAGTAGCCACTTTCCATGATTGCACTACTATGGTGAGTATCACCACGGTCGACACTGTGACAAAGGCCAATGGAAGCAGCCACCAATATATCGGAGTGTGCTCGGCGAAGCTCCGGAGCCACTGGGCGCTGAGCAGCCAGCCTATTGGGGCGGCAATCACGAATGCCGCCACGAGAGGCCCGGCATAGCGTATGGCGAACAATCTGATTACCGACCCCGTTGAGCTGCCCATCACCTTGCGGATGGCAATTTCCTTGCGACGATATTCCGTCTCGAACATCGTGAGCGAGAACACGCCTATGATGGTTATCAAGATGCAGATGAGCGCGAACAATTTTACTTGCGATATGAAGCGGAATTCATCGGCGTATGTGCGCTGTAGGCCGTCATCAAGGAATTTCATGTCGTATTCCTGCGACCCGTCCAGGCGGTTGAGCACTTGGGCTATGCGTTTCTTGGCCTCCACCTTGTCGTAGTTCTTGGCCACGCGCACGAACACTTGGGCCAGTCGGTCGCCCCATTGCAGCATGTCGGGACCCATTATCAGGAACGCCACGGCTATCTTGCTGTTGTCGTTGCGCATCGACTTGATCTTGAAGTTGTCGCAAACGCCAACAATCGTATAGTTGGATTGGTCGCCCCAATCGCTCTGCCTTCCTATCAGCTCGCCAAGACGCAACCATGAGTATTGCTGCATTGCCGCCTTGTTGAGCACATACGCGCCGATTTTCATGTCCGACTCGCGGAAGTCGCGTCCCTCGGAAACCTTCACTCCCATGGTGCGCAGGTAGTTGTAGTCGCACGGGATTACCTGCAGTGACATCTGCTTGTCGCCGCTGCCGCGCCCCCAGGCCATGTATGTATCGCTTATGCCTAACGTGTTTTGGGCGTAGCCCACGCTTTCCACGAACGGTAGTTTCAAGAGCTCGGCACGGATGGCATCCCTCTTGCCCATGGCCTCTTGGGAGAGTATGGAGTAGACTATCTGACTCCTGCTGAACCCATAGTCGGTGTTGAAGATGTAGCGCGACTGGCTCACCATCACGCCTATATATATGGCCAACGCGAAAGCCACCATAAACTGCACGCCCATTATCGCCATGCGCAATTTGCGACCACGCGGCGAGAGACCGAACGATCCCTTGAGCACCATCGCAGGGGCGAACGAAGTGCCATACCATGCCGGGATGACTGCCGACAACGCTCCAACGGCAAGCGTGGCGACAACAACGACAGCCACAAGCACCCAGTGGGTCTTGAAGGCGATGTCGCCAGACACGAGCTTTATGCACGCCTCGCTGCGCTGGAACGCCACCACCATCAGCACGCCTATCGCAAGACCTACGATGGCCAGTGCCACGTTCTCCATGATAAGCCTCATGCGCAGGCTGCCGGTAGACGCGCCCATCACGCGACGCGTGTTGATGCCGCGTATGCGCATTGGCATCTCGGAAAGCGTGAAGTTGAGGAGGTTGAGCATGGCTATGAAGATGATGAAGAGCGAGGCCACGGTGAGCACGTTCACAAGATTACGGTTGCCCTTGTCCTTCGTGCCGGTGCCTGAGAAGTAAACCTCGTCCATCGGCGTGAGGCGGAACTTCATGCCCACTTCCTTGTCGAACTCCTTCTCGCTATTTATGTTGTTTGCCTTCATGAACGCCAGTTTGAAGCCTCGTTCCACCTTCGCCGCGTTGGCGGCATTGTCGAGACGCGCGTATATGCTGAAGCTCCATTCGCCCCAGTCCTCCAGTCCGCGGTCGTCCTCGCACTGGTACACTCCGTTGTCAATGGTGCAGTTGTCGGGCATGTCCTCGCTTACGCCTACGACCGTAATCTTGTTGTCGCCTGCCACAAAGGTCTTGCCCACGGCATTTGCCGTGCCAAACATCTTCTCGGCCGTGCCGCGGCTGATGATGACATTGCCCGAGGAGAATGACCAATCCTTGCTGCTGCCATAGAGCAACTTGCCACTGAAGAACTCGATGCCAGGCTTGCTTATATTTACAATAGGCACTTCCAACTCACGGTCGTTCACCTTCAAGATGGCATTGTTCACGTATGGCGAAGCGTCCATTACGGCCTCGACATGGGGCACGTCCTTCAGTATCGTCACAAACGGGCGGCAAGCGCACGCTCCCCAGTTGTTGCCGAACACGTTGCCATACACGTCAAGGCGGAACATGCGCTCATGGTTCACGATGTTGTGGTTGTAGGTCTTGTTGTATATCACCTGTGTCATGAACAGGTAGAACGCCGCCACGGCGATGCCCAAGCCGAAGAGGTTGAGCAGGGTTGCCAAGCGGTAGCGGCGAAACATATATAGTAATGTCTTCATGCTTCCTCCTGTTTAAAGAATGTTCGTGTTTTCAACCACTTGACCGTCGAACAAGTTGATTATGCGGTTCGCCATCTGCGCGTCGTGTTGCGAGTGGGTCACCATCACGATAGTGGTGCCTTCGGCGTTGAGTTGCGAGAGGAGTTCCATCACGGCCAGACCGCTTTTTGAGTCAAGATTACCGGTTGGCTCATCGGCGAGAATCAGTTTCGGCTTACCCACCACGGCACGCGCTATGGCCACGCGCTGCTGTTGTCCGCCCGAGAGCTGCTGCGGATAGTGCTTGGCGCGCTGGCTGAGGCCCACCTTGCGCAGAATCTCCGTGACACGCTCCTTGCGTTCCTTTGACGGCACGCCGAGGTAGCGTAGTTGCAAGTCGACATTCTCCTCAACCGTGAGCTCTTCGATGAGGTTGAAGCTCTGGAACACGAAACCGATGCGCCCACGGCGGTACTTGGTGCGCTCCTTCTCTTTTAACTTGCCCACAGGCTCGCCATCGAGCCAATACTCGCCGCCGTCAGGGTTGTCGAGCAGGCCAATGATGTTCAAGAGCGTTGACTTGCCACAGCCGCTCGGTCCCATTATGGCGACAAACTCGCCATCCTCCACGTTTATGCTAACGCCGTTGAGAGCAACGGTCTCCACTTCTTCCGTGCGGAAGATCTTGGTAAGGTTTTCTGTCTTTATCATCACTTTCGTTTTTTAATGGTTATAATATGATTCAAGATATAATCTGTCTATTTGAGTATCAGCACCTCATTGTCCTTGAACGCCTCGTATCCACTTGTTATGACACGCTCGCCAGGCTGCAACCCATCGGTCACCTCATAGTATTGTGGGTTTTGTCGGGCTATGCTTATGTTGCGACGGTATGCCTTCTTGCCCGACTTGTCCAGGACGAAAATCCAGTTGCCGCCTGTGGCCTGGAAGAACGTGCCGCGCGGAATGAGCGTTGCCATGGACGATTTGCCGAGGGCGAGTTCAAGGTAATATGTCTGGCCACTGCGCATCTGCGCCGGGCGAGAGCCAACAAACACGAAGTCAGTTAGGAACGAGCCATCGTGAACTTCGGGATACACCTTGCGCACGCGCATAAGATATTGTTTGCCATCGCGCGTTATGGTGGCGGTGAGACCCGGGCGCACGCGGTCTATATAGTGCTCGTCTATCTTGGCCTCTATCTTGAAGTCGGAGAGGTCGTTTATCTGCCCGATGTTTTGTCCGGCGGTGATGTTCTGGCCAAGTTCCACGTCGAGCAATCCCAGCTCACCGTCTATGGCAGAACGCACTTCAAGCTTGTTCTTGCGCTCGCGCACGAGCAGCACGTTCTTGCGCATGTTGCTCAGGTTGTCTTCCATTTGCGCCATCTGCACGTGTCGGTATACGCTGTCTTGCTTCAGCCGCTGGCCTATGAGCCGCTTCTTTCGCATTGCGAGATTGTAGTCTTCCTTGCTTTGCGTGAACACCTCCTTGCTTATGAGCTTCTCCTTGTACAGGCGTGAGTTTTGTTGCCATGCACGCTGCTTGCGTTGGCAGTCCATGTCGAGCGTGGCTTGCTCTGTGCGATTGTTGAGCCTATCCTGCAGCATCGTCACTTGTGTGTTGCGCAAGAGGTTCTGTTTCTCGGCAAGCTCGGCCTCGGCGTTGAGTATCTGCAGGTCGAGGTTGCTGTTGCTGAGACGCAGTATCACGTCGCCCTTGTGTACTCGCGCGCCTTCCTCTACGACTTTCTCTCGCACGATGCCGCCTTCCTCTGGCGAGATTTGCACGATCTGTATAGGCAGCACCTGACCGTTGAGACGCACGTAGTCGTCGAACTTGCTGCGAGTGACATCGCTGACGGTCACGTCGCTCCGGTCTATTGTCATCGTGCTTGCCGTGCTTCCGAGGATGAGCCAGGCGATCAAAGCCAGCGCGGCCACTCCTGCCACGGCATACCCGATGTAGCGGCGAGGAAATTTCTTTTTCTCAATTGGTTTGTCCATAATATACTGTTTTTGCCCTTGTTTTAGGTGTTGATAATTGAAAGGTCATTCGTTCCATAGCTTTTCGCCATTGTAGTAGGCGAGGAGCTTGCGGTTGTAGGCCATGGTGAGTTGGCTTTGCAATAGCTTTACACGGCTTTGGAGAAATGTCACGGCGGACGTCTTCACATCTATCGATGATGCGAGGCCTTCCTCATACTTGCGCTTGGTGAGAAGTGCGGCAATGCTGTCAGACTCAACTTGCACCTTCATCTTCTCAACCTCTTTCTTGCTGTTCTCCACGTCTGCCGCCGCCTCCACTATGATGCGGCGCAGTTCCGATTGCTCGTATTCGAGGTTCTCCTTGGCTTGTTCGAGGGCAATCTTTCGCCGCCGTATGGTCGATGACGTGGCGAGGCGGTTGAAGACAGGAATGGATAGCGACAACGAGACGTATTCGCCGGCATTGTTCTTGAATTGCCTTGAGAACGGTTCGTGCCCACCATGATCCATGTTTCGATAGAACGACGTGGAGATGCCGCCCGACAACGACAGCGAAGGCAGCAACGCCCCACGAGCCGAGCGCAGACTGTACATGGCCGCCTCCACGCCTTGCCTTGCCTTCTCCACTCGTGGGTTTACAATGTCGTCCCAGGCCCAGGTCTGGCTTGTTTCGTGGCTTATGCCCTCGTCAGCCTCAGGGATGATCTGGGCTATGGTGAGGATGGAGTCGACAGGATAGTTCATTAGCTGTTGCAGGGCGAGGCGCGCCTTGGTGCTTTGCGTCCGCATGTGGGTAAGCTCGTATTCGTCGGCGGCGAGCGTGGCGCGCATCTGGGCCACGTCGGCATCGCTCTTCTGTCCCACCTCAGCCATCACGTCGGTCTGGTGGAGCAGGGCGCGGCTCTCGTCGCGTTTCTTCTCCACTTGCTCGATGGCTCCAAGGCAGTAGACCAAATCCATGTATGCCTTGTAGACCTTCAACGCCACGTCGTCTTTCTCAGCCGTCAGTGCGCTTCGCCCCATGGCCACGTTGGCCTTTGCCATGCGCAGTTCGTTGTAGCGTTGCAGGCCGTCGAAGATGTCGAGCGACGCTTGCAGGCCATATCCGTTGTAGACGGGAACGCCTGTTGTGGGGTCTGCGGCGTTGCCCACATGGTCGCCGGCATGAACGCTGCCACGCACGCCGTGCTCAGGGCCGAAGAGCGCCACGAGCTTCACGTTCTTTGCTTCATGAAGGATGTCGATGTCCGACTTCATGAAGTTGTCAACGCCTGTAGGGTTGGTGACGAGGCCTACGCGCTTACCTTCAAGTTGTTTGAAATTGTTGGCTTTGAGCATCTCAATGCCTGTTTTCACTTTTTGTGCCGAAACGGTTAATGCCATCATTGCAGCTGCCATCAAAACAGCCACACGGCAGATTGTAGGTTTTAAATTCATATAATAAAATTGAGTTGCATGATTTTCTTTTGCAAAGGTAGCGATTTTTAGTCAGTTAAATAAAAAAAATCATAAATACTTGCTTTTTAATTCAAAATTAATAACAATTAATTGTGATTATTTGTTTTTGAGCGAAAAACAAAATATAAAAATGATTCGTTTTATTATCCCAAGTGATCTTTAGGGCTTTGTCTTATTCTTCCCAAAGACGATAATCCTTGGGTTGGGGCGCTGCTTCCATCTCC
>OIYQ01000120.1_pt1 | contig 30276 bp, 27 predicted proteins | sample 1588311 | NCBI WGS metagenome assembly OIYQ01 (sample SAMN03283244) | human gut metagenome | biome: human-associated habitat; material: feces | host: Homo sapiens | place: Peru | collected 2012
AGCTGGGCGCGCAGGCTGGCCTTGACGTCGGCCACATACTCCTGCCGAAGGGCCTGCTGCTCCGCCTTTTCGGCTTCGGTCAGGCCGGTGGTCTTGCTCTTGCGCGCCAGCTCATTGATGCGGGCGATCTTTTCATTCGTCATCGAAGTTCTCCTCTTTTATTCAAAAGTGTGCTATAATAGATTTAGTTTTCCTCTGTACAACCTCTCAGTCTCGCTCACGCTCGACAGCTCCCCTAGTAGGGGAGCCTCTGGCGAAACTGGGAACTTTGCGAGGACTGCCAAGGCCTCTCCTACAAGGAGAGGTGGCATTGCGAAGCAATGACGGAGAGGTTGTACGAAGATAAGCTTCACGATTTTATCAGTATAGCAAAGGATGCGTTTCATGTCAAAGCAGTTGAATTTTGCACAGCAGATGGACGAAGTGTTGAAAACGCTCGGCCCCGCCCGGCCGAAGCTCCTGCTCCACGCCTGCTGCGGCCCCTGTTCCAGCGCCGTGCTGGAGCAGCTGTGCGAGCACTTCGAGATCACCGTGCTCTACTACAACCCCAACACCTGGCCTGCTGCGGAATACCACCGCCGCGGCGAGGAGCTGGAGCGTTTCGTGGCGGCGGCCCACCCGCTGGGCGTGACCGTCGTGGAAGACCGCTACGACCCGCAGGAGTTCTATTCCGCCGTCGCCGGGCTGGAACAGGAGCCGGAGCGCGGGAGCCGGTGCACGGTCTGCTACCGGCTGCGGATGCGCCGGGCCGCGCAGTACGCCCAGGAGCACGGCTTTGCGTGGTTCACCACCACCCTGTCCATCAGCCCCCATAAGGACGCCAGACGGATCAACGAGATCGGGCAGGCGCTCGAAGCCGAATTCGGCGTCAAGCACCTGCCCTCCGACTTCAAAAAGCACAACGGCTATCTGCGCAGCCTGCAATTATCCGAGGAGTACGGCCTCTACCGGCAGGACTACTGCGGCTGCGAGTTCAGCGCCAGAGCAAGAGGCATCGTCTGAACAGAACGCAAAATGTCCCATGTCCTCATCCTTGCGATGCCGGACACGGGACATTTTCATCTACATATCTCAGTACACGACTGCATCCTCTGCCGTGAATCCACCGAGAGAGTTTTCTTTGACCTGAATGCAGAGATAGGTGATGCTGCTGTCCGCTGCTGCAGAGAACTGACGCTTTGCCGCCGGGGCAACCTTCAGCCAGTCACCTGCTGCGAGGTCGACTTCCTCGCCGTCAAGGATGGCTTTGCCCTTGCCTGCAAGGATACCGTAGATTTCCTCATTGTTCGTATGAGAGTGCACGAAAGGCACCCCCGCACCGGCCGGAAGCTGGTTGATGCTGACCTCTGCACCGGTCAGTTTCAGCTGATCGTGAAGCTCCACACGTCCTTCGTTTCCAATTGTGATCTTTTCGTAGTTTGTCATAATAGGGACCTCCTGAACAGATTCGCAAGTTTCTTGCTTGTTTCCAGTTTACTGTGCTGCGCATTCAAAAACAAGTACGCACTTTTTTATAACTGTACACTTAAAACAGCGTGTGCTATACTTGACCAGGAGGTGTATGACGATGAAAACAAAAGAGGAGCTGCCTGCATGCCCGGTCGCCACAGCGGTCGCTCTGATCGGCGGCAAATGGAAGCTGCTCATCCTGCGTAATCTGAGAACCCGCCCATGGCGGTTCAACGAATTGCAACGGGACCTGGACGGCATTTCGCAGAAAGTTCTGACGGACAGCCTGCGGCAGATGATTGACGACGGCCTCGTTTACCGGCATGACTATCAGGAGCTGCCCCCGCGGGTCGAATACAGACTGACCGACCTGGGGACGAAAATGCTGCCCATCATCGACGCACTGGCCGATTTCGGAACCTACTATAAATCGGTCGTTTCATGAAGCATCTGTTCCGGAAGCTGACGCAGCCGCGTCAGCTTTTTTCATATTCCTGTTCCGACAGTCTTTCCACCAGGATGGAGAAGATGATAAGCCCCACACACGGCACGATGTTCATCGCCATTCCGGCGGCAAGGCCCGCGCGCTCTGCCACACGGCCGATGACCCAGGGCATCAGGATGGCACCGCTGGACGCAGCGGGCAGCATGATGCCCATGCTGGTCACGCTGGTCATCCTGCCCGCGCTGGCCACTGCAGTGGGGTTCATACCTGCCATCGCAAACGCGAAGGCGAACAGCAGCAGGATCGCGGCCGGCTGGCTGTCGGCCCGCATCAGGAGCACATAGAACAGGGTGCAGGTCACAGCCATGACCACCATCGCCTTGCGCGGGGACTTGAACGGAAACACGAATGCAATGAGCAGCCGGGCCACCAGCGTGGCCCCCCACATCACGGTCACGGTATAGGCAGCCAGTGTGCCCGCAATGATGCCGCTGCCCTTAAAATAGGTCACCATCCAGCCGGTCACGCTCTGCTCGGCCGCGTTCTGGCAGAAGAGCAGACCCGTCAGCAGCCAGAACCGGCCGGAGCGCAGAAAGCTCCAGTCGATGGCCGCTTTCCGGTCCTTGACCTTACCTTCCATCGGGGTCTTCCAGTAGACCAGCCAGAGCACCACGCCCAGCGCCGCCAGCAGGAACACCGCCAGTGCGGTGCTGACCCGCACCGCCGCTGCGATGAGGAACGGGCAGAGCAGCGCACCGCAGGCATAGCAGCTGTGCATCAGGTTCATGCCACGGGTGCGGTCGGCGGAGTTGTCGCTGACGAGGATGGTGCAGGCGTTCATGGCGCTGCCCTTGGCAACACCCACAAGGAAGAACGCCGCCGCCAGCAGGACTTCCGCCCCGGTAAAGCCCATGATCCCGTAGCCAACGGTGTACCCGATGGTCAGCAGCAGGATGCTTGGTTTCAGCCCCAGCACACCCGGCAGCACACCGGTCAGAAAGCCCGCCAGCAGGTTGCCGATGCTCATCAGAGAGAGCAGCGTCCCGGTCATGCCGTAGGCAAACCCATACTGCTCCTGCAGCAGGCTGACCACCACGCCGCTGGAAATGGCGCAGATGCCGCTGAAAAAGAAAGTCACAAAGCCCGCATTCCGCAGGCGCGTTTTCTGCTCGTTCATTCCGGTCTCCTCACTTTGGCAATCGAACGGCTCCTGGCCGCTTCTCAACTCCCATTATAGACCATTCTTTCCGGCCTTTGCAACCGGATTTTCTTATAAAAATGCGCACAAACAGCGGGAGTGTGAAGTTGCACACTTCAGGATTGACGAACGCCGCAAAAAAGAGTATACTATGATAGTATTTTCCGGGGTGTTGCGCAGTTGGTAGCGCGCCTGCTTTGGGAGCAGGAGGCCGCGAGTTCGAGTCTCGCCACTCCGATACGAAAAAAGCCACGATAAACCGTTTACAAATGCGGTTTTATCGTGGCTTTCTTTGTTTTCAGAATCCTGAAATTTGGCTAGAATGTGCCTTATTTGTGCCTTATCGCCCCAAAAAGTGCTTTCATTTTGAAGATTGCTATATTTCTTATTTTTGTCTGACTTTTGGGGTTCACTTTAGGGCCGGAAGGCTCTTTTTTATCGTAGAAATTCGTGATTTTTCCGCACGATTTTTTCAACTTCCCGGCGGGCGGTTGCATCCGGCTCCCAAATGTGTTAAGGTGGAGCCAGACAAAATTTTTTGAGAAGGAGCGCACTTATGAAATACGATTTTACTTCCATCCTGGACCGCCGCGGCAGGGACGCCATCGCAGTGGACGGCCTGAAGGGCGACGGCTTCTCCCCGGCTCCCCCGAAGGAGGGCTTTGACGCCATCCCGATGTGGGTGGCCGACATGAATTTCCCCACCGTGCCCACCATCCAGGAAGCCATCATTGAGCGTGCAAAACACCCGGCCTTCGGCTATTTTCAAGCCACGGATGCGTATTTCGACAGCATCATCCGGTGGCATGAGAAGCGCAACGGCGTCACCGGCCTGAAGCCGGAACACATCGGCTACGAGAACGGTGTGCTGGGCGGCGTCATCAGTGCGCTGAACTGCGTCTGCTCCCGCGGCGACAAGATCCTGATCCACAGCCCCACCTACATCGGCTTCACGAGGAGCCTGAAGAACAACGGCTACGAGGCCGTGCATTCCCCGCTGGTGAAGGACGAGAACGGCGTCTGGCGGATGGATTTTGAGGACATGGAGAAGCATCTGAGCATCTGAAGGAAGAGCACATCCATGCAGCCATCCTGTGCAGCCCCCACAACCCCTGCGGCCGCGTCTGGGAGCGCTGGGAGCTGGAACAGGCTATGGAGCTGTTCAAGAAATACGACGTCTATGTCGTCTCCGACGAGATCTGGTCGGACATCATCCTGAACGGCCACAAGCACACCCCCACCCAGTCCGTCAGCGAGGATGCCCGGATGCGCACTGCTGCCTTCTATGCCCCCTCCAAGACCTTCAACCTGGCCGGTCTCGTGGGCAGCTACCACATCGTGTACAACAACTGGTGGCGTGACCGCATCGGGAAAGAGTCCAGCCTGAACCACTACAACATGATGAACGTGCTGTCCATGCACGCCCTCATCGGCGCCTACCAGCCCGAAGGCTATGAGTGGACGGATGAGCTCTGCGAGGTGCTGAGCGGCAATGTGAACTTTGCCTGCGACTACATCGAGCAGCACTTTGCGGGCGTCACAGTCTCCAAGCCCGAAGGCACGTATATGCTCTTTGTGGACTGCACCGACTGGTGCGCCGCCCACGGCAAGACCATCGACGACGTGGAAAAGGCCTGCTGGGAGGTCGGCGTGGCCGTGCAGGATGGAAAGATGTTCCACGGCCCCTGCCATCTGCGGATGAACCTGGCTTCGCCCCGCTCCCGCATCGAGGAAGCCTTCCGCCGGATGGACCAGTATGTCTTCCATGCGTAAGGATGCAGAAAAAGGACCCTTTGCCGGTTGGCAGAGGGCCCTTTTTTGTTGGTCAGAGGTCTTCTTCGGTCAGGAGCAGGTAGTACAGCACCTCGACCAGAAGGGCCGACGAGAGCAGGGATGGGACCGGGTCGGTCGCCACGATGCGCTGCGCCCGGTTGGAGGCCAGCAGCAGGTGGTCTGCCTGCGCGGCCAGAGGGGAACGGCGGTCGCAGGTGATGAGCAGGACCGAGGCACCCCGCTCGTGGGCGGCGCGGGCCGTTTCCAGCAGGCGTTCGCTGCGGCCGGAGTTCGAGATGAGCAGCAGGGCGTCCCGCTCGGTCAGGGTGGCGGCAAAGGCTTTGGTCCGGCCGGGCACGGCGCTGGTCATGCAGCGCTTGCCCAGGCTGCCGAGCTTGAGCGACGCATCCATGGCCACGGGCAGGCTGTTGTCGGAGGCCTCGACCTCGATCAGCTCCGCGCTGCGCAGGACACTCATCGCCTTCCGCAGCTGGCGTAGATTGAGTGCCTGGATGGTGGCGCGCACCTCTTCCTGCCGGTTGGCCTGCACCGACTGCAGGGCCTGCCGCAAGGGGTCTGGGCTGGTGGAGCGCTGGGTCTCCGTCTCCTGCTGGTCCATCACATCCCGCGCGAGTGCCAGCTGGAATTTGCGGTAGTTGTCAAAGCCGAGCTTGTGGCACAGCCGGGTGACGGTGGCTTCCGAGGACTGGCTGGCGCGGGCAAGCTGGGCCGAAGTGACCACAGACGCCCATTTCACATCGTTGAGGATGCAGTCTGCAATGCGCCGTTCCGCGCTGTAGAGCTGGATGCCAGAACACAGCAGCGTGACGACGCTTCCCGGAGAATCGCGCATAGAAGATACCTCCCTACATCTATGAAGCGCTTTCAGTGGAGTTTTTCCTTAGTGTAGCAGTTTTTGAGAGAAAAATCAATTATTTCCGTGAAGGAAGCGGAACGGGACCGGAACGCCGCCGGTTTAGCAAATCCGGACAAAAACCGGCAGAAACCGGCAAAAAAATCCCCCGTGCGATCGGCACGGGGAATCGTGAGTTCTGAGGGGATCAGCAGCCTTCCTTTTCGGCCAGCTTGCGGCCCATGAGCACGCCCATGACGGACGCCATCATCAGGCCACGGGTCCAGCCGGAAGAATCGCCCAGGCAGTGCAGGCCCTGGATGTTGGTGTCGAGGTTCTCGTCCATCTTGACCTTGTTGGAGTAGAACTTCAGCTCCGGGCTGTAGAGCAGGGTCTCGTTGGCGGCAAAGCCGGGCACGACCATATCCAGCATCTTGATGAACTCGATGATGTTGGTCATGGCGCGGTAGGGCATGGCGGCGGTGATGTCACCGGCCACCGCGTCCTTCAGGGTGGGCTTGACGTTGGACTGCGCCAGCTCCTTGGCCCAGGTGCGCTTGCCGTCCAGAATGTCGCCGTAGCGCTGGACCATGATGTGGCCTGCGCCCAGCATGTTGGTCAGCTCGCCCACCTTTTGTGCGTAGGCGATGGGCTGGTTGAACGGCTCGGTGAAGTTGTGGGAGACGAGGATGGCGAGGTTGGTGTTCTCGCTCTTCTTCTCCTTGAAGCTGTGGCCGTTGACGACGGCCAGGTCGTTGTCGTAGTTCTCCTGCGCCACGAAGCCGCCGGGGTTCTGGCAGAAGGTGCGGACCTTGTTCTTCCAGGGCTTGGGATAGCCGATGAGCTTGGACTCATACAGCACCTTGTTGACCTTCTCCATGACCTCATTGCGGCACTCGACGCGGACGCCGATATCGACGGTGCCGGGTTTGTGGGCGATGTGGTGTTCGGCGCAGATCTTTTCCAGCCAGTCCGCGCCGCGGCGGCCGGTGCCGATGACGACGGTGTCGGCATAGACGGCGCGGGGCTCGCTGTCGCTGCCCGCGCGGAGATAAACGCCCTTGCAGACCTCGTCTTCCAGGATGATGTTCTCACACTCGGTGGAGAAAAGCATCTCGACGCCGTTGTCGGCCAGATAGTTCTGGATGGCCAGATAGAGCTGCTGGGCCTTTTCGGTGCCCAGATGGCGGATGGGGCAGTCCACCAGCTTCAGACCGGCGTGGATGGCGTTCTTGCGGATCTCCTTGATCTCCTCGCCGGTGTAGATGCCCTCCACATGGGGGTCTGCGCCGAACTCCAGATAGATCTTGTCGGTGTAGTCGATGAGCTCCTGGGCGAACTCCTCGCCGATGAGGCTGGGCAGGTCGCCGCCGACCTCATAGGACAGGCTCAGCTTGCCGTCCGAGAAGGCACCGGCACCGGAGAAACCGGTGGTGATGGCGCAGGTGGGGCGGCAGTTGACGCAGTGGCCAAGCTCTGCCTTGGGGCAGTGGCGCTTTTCCACCGGCTTGCCTTTTTCCACCAGCAGGATCTTCTTTTTGCTGCCGTGGCGCAGCAGCTCCACGGCGGTAAAGATGCCGGCCGGGCCGGCGCCAACGATGATCAGATCGTACTTTTCCATTGTTCTGTAATCCTTTGCTGTATTTGATAGAACTCTCTCAGGCCGCGCTGCGGCCAGCTTCCCCCGATGGGGAGCGTTGTTGCGGGCTGCTTTACGGGTCGTCTTCCTGCTCCACCTCGGCGCTCTCGTCCACATGGTCGAGTTCGACGGCAGTGGCTTCCACATCGGCATGGGCGACCTCCGGGGCGACGACGCCGTCGCCATTCAGGTCTTCCCCGGTGACGGCTTCCAGCATGGACTGCGTCTCCGGGTGCAGCTTCAGGAACCGCTTCACCGCGATGACGGTGTACAGCGCACTGAGCAGGTTCAGCGCACCCTCCACGATGAGGATGATGCCGATGGCCATGACCAGCGTTTCCATGGTGCCGAAGGGGTCGAGGATCATGATAATGCCCAGCACGATGCTCAGCACGGCCAGCAGCAGGAAGCCTTTCCAGCTGGGATACTGGCACTTGCGCAGCTCCAGTGCGTTCTGGATGCGGCCCAGACTGTCGAAGACGACGAACAGGCCGAAGACGATGGGCAGGATGCGCACCACGATGTCGCTGCGGATGATGAGGAACGCACCCAGCCCCAGACAGACCAGACCGGAGATCAGGGTCAGCTGGCTCTGGAAGACACCGCGCTCCACCGCAAAGTAGCGGACGAGCTGCACCGCTGCGCAGGCCAGCACCACGCCGCCCAGCGCATAGCAGACGATGTTCATCGCGGTGCCCGGCACCAGCAGCAGGAAGATGCCCAGACCCAGATAGAGGATGCTCATCAGGACCAGATTCCATTTCAACTTCTTTCCCATAAAACAGTCACGTTCCTTTCTCAATTTGGAGAATGTCGGCTCCGCTCACTGCATGGCAGGAGCTTTGTTGTACAGGGGTTCGATGATCTTTTTGTCCAGGCGGGCAAAGAAGACGAAACTCAGCGTCACGCTGACCAGCTCGGCGATGACGAACGACCACCACACCAGGTTGACGTTGCCGGTCTGGCTCAGCAGCCAGGCGGCAGGCAGCAGGACGACCAGCTGGCGGCAGACGGAGACGATGAGGCTGAACATGCCGTTGCCCAGCGCCTGGAAGGTGGAGGACAGGATGATGCTCATGCCGGCCAGCAGGAAGTGGAAGCAGATGGTGCGCATGGCCGGGATGCCGATGGCCAGCATCGCGTCGCTGGCGGCGAAGAAGCTCAGCAGCTTGTCCGGCGCAAACTGGAACAGGCAGAAGCCGATGAGCATGATGCCCTCTGCGTAGCACATGGCCAGCTTGATGGTCTTTTTGACGCGGTCGGGATTACGGGCGCCGTAGTTGTAGCTGATGATGGGCACCATGCCGTTGTTCATGCCGAAGATGGGCATGAAGACGAAGCTCTGGAGCTTGAAGTAGACGCCGAAGACGGCGACCGCTGTGGCCGAGAAGGCCATCAGGATCTGGTTCATGAAGAAGGTCATCACGCTGCCGACGCACTGCATGGCGATGCTGGGCAGGCCGACGACATAGATGCGCTTGATGGCGTCTGCACTGGGGCGGAAGCCGTGCCAGCGGATCTGGATGTCGGGGTTCTTCTTCAGGTTGAAGAAGATGGCAGCACCGGCACCGCAGAACTGGCCGACGACCGTGGCCACTGCCGCGCCGGTGGTGCCGGACAGGGCCTCACCGCAGTAGCCGAAGATGAAGATGGGGTCGAGCACGATGTTCACGATGGCACCGATGAGCTGGCTGCACATGCTCAGGTTGGTGCGGCCGGTCGCGGCCAGCAGCTTTTCGCTCATGGTCTGCAGGAACAGGCCCAGGCTGAACACGGAACAGACGGTCAGGTAGCGGATGCCCTGCTCGGCGATCTCCACATCACTGGTCTGCGCATAGAAATACGGCTTCATGCAGGTCAGGCCGATGATGAAAAAGGCAACAAAGCTGCACAGCGCCAGGAAGATGCCGTTTTCAGCCGTCTTGTTGGCGCGCTCCTGGTCTTTTTCACCCAGGCTCTTGGACAGCAGGGCGTTGACGCCGACGCCGGTGCCGACACCGACGGCGATCATCATGTTCTGCAGCGAGAAGGCCAGCGAAACGGCGGTCAGCGCACCTTCGCTGACGTGAGAGACGAAGATGGAGTCCACGACATTATAAAGTGCCTGGACCAGCATTGAGACCATCATCGGGATGCTCAGCTTGACGAGCAGCGGGTTGATGGCCATGGTGCCCATGATGTTTTCCTGGGCGGCGGGGGGATTGGTCTGCTTGTTTTCCACGATTTCTCCTTTTGACGTTTGACGTTTTTCTCTATGCTTGAAACGTGGGCAGAGCGCCGAAGCACCCTACCCACGCAGCATCATTGTTTTTTGACTTTGCAGCCCGGAGCGGTTACTTCTCCGCAGCCTTTTCCTTGGCGGCCACTGCGTCCAGGATCATCTTCACGCAGGTCTCGCGGCCCAGGGCGGCGTTGATGGCAAGGTCGTAGTTGTGGGCATCACCCCAGCGGTTCTGGGTGTAGTAGTTGTAGTAGGCCGAGCGGTTGCGGTCGGTCTTCTCGATCTCTTCCTTGATGCCCTTCTCGTCGTGTGCCTTGACCAGAGGGTCGGTCTTGGCCAGCTCACGGCGCCACTCCACCGGCGCATAGATGAAGACGCGCAGCACGTCCTTGCGGTCCCGCAGCACATAGTCACCGCAGCGGCCCAGGATGACACAGGGGCCTTCCTCTGCCAGCTGCTTGATGATGCGGCTCTGCAGGATGAACACCTGATCGCCCAGCGGCAGCTCGTTGCCCATGGTGTACAGGCTGTACAGCAGGCTGTGGGTGTGGCGCTTCTCGCTGGCGGCGACAGCCTCCTCGGACAGGCCGGAGTGTTTGGCTGCCATGGTGATCAGCTCCTTGTCGTAGAGCTTGATGCCCAGAGCATTTGCAACATTCTCTGCGATGTAGTTGCCGCCGGTGCAGTACTCACGGCCAATGGTGATGATCGTCTTTGCCATAATGTGTTCCTCCTATGTAACAGTTTTTATCCCCGGAAAGCGTTTGGCGGGGGCGGGCCTAGAGGTCCGGCTGCCCGGTGCTCTGGGGGTCATTCTGAGGTGCGGCAGGCGGTGCTGCCGGGGGTCTGGGCGGCGCGGGCAGGCGGACTTCCGCGACCCGCATCCGGCCGGTCTGGTCTACGGCGTAAACGCTGCACCGCCCGCCTGCGGCCAGCTGTTCGGGCGGGAAGCAAAGGCCCCCGTCCGGGGTGCGCTCCATCCGGCGGAACGTCCGGTGAGCCGTGGTGGCATGGGCGATGCCGTCGTGCAGGGTGTAGGCGGTCCAGCCGGAGAAATCATCCGGCAGCGGGTCGCGCTGGCCACGCTGCTCGAAGTAATAGCAGCGGCCATCCTCGCTGCGGGCCAGGTCGCAGCGGACGCGGTTGGGCAGGTCGGCGGCTGCATCTCTGGGCTTGCGCCGCAGGGCGATGGCCCGGCCTGTGAAGTAGCGCAGGAAATCCGACAGCGCCATGGTGCAGTTGACGGAGCCGTCGCTGTCGGCGGTGGGGTCGTTGAGCAGGACATAATCGGCCATCACGGCGTCGTCGTGGCCAAAGCCCCGCAGCCCCATCCAGATGCCCACCGGGTCACGCTGGCCCCGGATGCGGCGCTCGACCCGGACGGCAACGGGGCAGTCGTCGTGGATCTGGGTGCGCAGGTCCTGCAGGTCCATCCAGGCCTGCCAGCAGGGAAAGCCGCAGCAGCCTGCGGCGGCGGCCGCAAAGGCGGCGTTGCCGGTGCTCCGGGTGGCGTTGTCCTCCATGGCGTAGGCCACCTCTTCGGGCAGGATATCCTCACCCCAGCGGTTCATCAGCGCTGCCATGACGAGGGGCAGGTCCATCTCCCGGCCAAAGCTGGGGTCGTGGGCGGAGAGGCAGTATTCCGGAAGGTAAAGCCGCCGGTTCAGCGGCCGGCCCTCGTGTTTTTCCCAGGTCAGGGGGCGGACGGCGGCGGCCAGCAGCCGCACAGCGGGGGTGGATTTGTCGTCGTTGGTCGAGAGGTTGACCTGCAATTGGATGCCGGTGCCGCCGCCCGGCGTGGCCACGGTGACGGTGTCTCCCAGCAGGAAGATCATCCCGTCCTCGCTCTGGGCGTTGATGCTGCAGCGGGGGTAATCCGGGGCCCACTTGCCAAAGCTCATCCAGCCGGTCCAGGTGTTCCCGGCATAGACCCGGCAGCGCACCTCCACCATCGTGTTATGAGGGGCGCTGGCGTTCCAGCTGACGTTCAGGTTGCAGAAAGCCGGCATCGCGAACTCCGGCGTGGTGTAGCTGCCGTAGGGCAGATACCGCCCGGCGGAGCTGTCCAGCACCAAAGCGCCGCTTTCCAGCGCGACATTGTCCAGCGCGCCGCGGGAGAAGGTCTCGGTGCCCTGCAACACGAGGTTATTTCGCTGTTCCATCGCACGGTTCTCCTTTGCGCATCGGTGAAAGATCAGTGTTCGGTGCCGTCCGGCTCGTCTTCGCCGTATTCCTCCCGGAGGGCGGCGTCCAGCTCGGCGTCGTGCAGCTTCTGGAGGCTCTCCTCGATGTGGAAGACACGGTTCACGTCGCCGTAGACGATCTGGCAGCAGACCTCGGTCTGGAACCAGAAGCCGAAGATGAGCATCAGGAAGATGCCCAGCGGCATGCACAGGATGACGACGCCCCAGAACAGGATGGTCACGATGGCGGAAGCCAGCGCGTGGGGCAGGAAGGCGATCATGCAGTTCAGGCAGTTCTTCAGCGTCTGGTGGAAGGGCTGGTCCAGCAGGACCACCTGCGGCCACAGGTAGGCGAACAGCATGTGGAACAGCACCAGGTTCAGCACCGTGGCCACCCACATGGGCAGGCCGACGTTGGTGCCATGGTACAGCATGTTGAAGCAGAAATAGACGAGGAAGATCTGGATGGTGATGACGGTGCAGTAGACGATGCCGGGCAGGATGGCGGCTTTGAAGTTCCGCTTGAACGCGCGGCGGTAGGTGGTCCACCAGTAGCCCGCTTCATCGCGCAGGGCGCGGAGCACGGTGTCGTACATGCCCGCCAGTGCGGGGCCGGCCAGGATGCCGCCCGCAATGGCGCTGACCACCATGACGGTGAGGTTGTTCATCAGAAAACCGACATACACCAGGCAGATGACCGGCAGAAAGCCGATGCAGGTGAGCAGATTGGCCAGGAACATGCCGGACATGTCGCGCCCGACCAGCTCAAAAAAGCGGCCGATGCCCGTTTTGCGGGGGGTGTCCTTCTCGACGCCCGGCCCGCCCTTGCGGAAATCATTTGCAGAAGGAAAAAGACCCATTTTGTTTCGAACCCTTTCTGGTTTGGCTCGGTGCCGCGGGGCAGAAGGAAAAGGAACTGCCCATTGTGCTACCTTTCTTTCTATAAATATACCCGGATTTTGTGAATTTTGCAAGCCATCCGGCCCTTCATTTGTAAAAAAAGTGTTTCGCCTCCCATTTTCGCCCAAAGTGTGGTACAATGAAACAGGCTTTTCACGCCAGAAGGAGGAACGTATCATGAGCATTCTTCGCACGATCGCGATGTTTGTATATCTATTTGGCTATATGATCGTCCACTACGGTGTGCTCCGCCGGGCCGAGCGTGCCCTCGCCGCCGGGGACATGGATACCGTGGAGCAGATCATCAACAAGCATATCCCGCACTGGAGCCGGGGCATCCTGAAAGTGACCGGCGCACGGCTGGTGGTGGAAGGGCAGGAGAACATCCCAAAGGACGGCCCCTGCGTTTTCGTGGGCAACCACCGCAGCTACTACGACATCCCGCTGCTTCTGGTGGCGCTGGATGCGCCCCACGGCATCCTGGCGAAAGAGGAGCTGGAAAAGATCCCTCTGCTCAACCGCTGGATGAAGCTGCTGGGCTGCGTTTTCGTCAAGCGCGACGACATCCGCGCGTCCGTCAAGGCGCTGAACGATGCCACGGCCATCGTGGAGAGCGGCAAGAGCTTCGTCATCTTCCCCGAAGGCACCCGCTATAAGGGCGAAGAGGGCGGCGCAGGCGAGTTCAAGGCCGGTGCGTTCCGCATCGCCATCAAGACCGGTGCCCCGGTGGTGCCGGTGGCCATCTCCGGTGCCCGCGGCCTGTTCGAGGCCCACGGCAACCGTGCGACTCCCGGTTCCATCCACATCCGCATCCTGCCGCCCATCCGGACGGTCGGCATGAGCAAGGCAGAGCAGAAACAGCTGCCCGAAGCCGTCCGCCAGACCATCCTCGCACAGCTTTAAGGAGAACTATGGCAAGCTATCGTTACGAACGCGACATCCAGCCCGGCGACCTCAAACCCCGCCGGGAAAAACAGTATACCCGGAAAGAGCGCTGGGCCAACTGGTGGGATTATAACCTGAAGTGGGTGATCCTCATCGGCATCGCCGTGGCCTTTGTGGCGTACAACTTCATCGGGCAGTATTTCTTTACCACCAAGGCCGACTACAATGTGGCCGTGGTGGCTCCCTACTACCTGCCGGAGGATACCGTGAACGCGCTCCAGACTCAGCTTGCCCAATTCGGCGAAGACCGGAACGGCGACGGCAAGGTGGTCGTGACCCTGAACGTCTATACGCTGGACTATTCCGACGAGGAGACCCAGACCGAGAGCGCAGCCTATCTGACCATGGCGGGCACCACCAAGCTGGCCGCCGATGTGCAGGGCGGTCTGAGCGCGGTCTTCCTGCTGTACGACCCGGCGGGCTTTGAAGAGAGCACCGGTACCCTGCGCTATCTCGACGGCAGCCTGCCTGAACCCGGCAGCGACGGCGACTGGTGGAACATGGTCTACCGGTGGACCGACTGCCCCGCCCTGACCGGGCTGGACCTCGGTGAATACCAGGCCGATACCACCCACGCTCAGGGCGGCGACAGCCAGGAGTACATGGCGCAGTTCTACGTCGGGATGCGCGGTGCCTGGAACTCCGGCACCGCCGACAACCTCAAGGGCGGCGAAGAGTTCTGGCAGGCGCTGACTGCCGGGGCCGTCTCCACCGCCAGTGCGGAGGACTGACGCCATGCGGTTCCGCCTGATCAAGCGGGAGGTCGGTGCCCCCCGCCGCCTGCCCGCCCCGCCGCCCCCGGAGCCAAAACGCGTCCCGCCCCGCGCCGCCGACCTCGACAACCCCTATGGCCGGTATTACGGGAAGGCGCGGAGCCGGGAAGACCTGCGAAAATGACCCGACAGAAGAGTCTCATCCGCCCGATGGCAGATGAGACTCTTTCGTTTTTCCAAAGCAAAATCTGAAAAAAACTCCGCACAGAACCGGGGCGGGGTTTGTTGTTTCTGTGTCCGGGTTATGGTATACTCATTCCGTATCATCTCCGGTATCATGAAAACAAAGGATGTGGAACCCATGGACGCACTGGACAAAGCCCGCCGGGAGATCGACACGGTGGACGCCGCGCTGGCCGCGCTGTTCGAGCGGCGGATGGCGGCTGTGCTGGCGGTCGCTGAATACAAAAAGGCCCACGGCCTGCCGATCTTCGATGCCGCGCGGGAAGCCGTGGTGCTGGACAAGGCCGAAGCGCGCATTCAGGATCCTGCCCTGCGCCCCTATTACCGCGACCACGTACAGCACATGATGGATGTGGCCAAGCAGTACGAGGCCGAGGTACTGGGCCGGAACCGCGCCGCCTATCAGGGCGTGGAGGGAGCCTTTGCGCACATCGCGCTCAAGGCGCTCTTCCCCCATGCGGAGGCGGTCAGCTACCCCACCTGGGACGAGGTCTTCGACGCGGTGGAACGCGGCGATGCAGCCCATGGCGTGGTCCCCTTTGAGAACAGCCACGCGGGCGATGTGTCCGCCGTGCTGGACCTGTGCTACAACCACCCCGCCCTGTGGGTCGTGGATGTGTACGACCTGCCCATCTCGCAGAACCTGCTGGTCCTGCCCGGTACCCCGCTGAGCGAGCTGAAGCATGTATACAGCCACCAGCAGGCCATTGCCCAGAGCGAGACCTTCTTAAAGCAGTTCCGCCTGCCGGCCACGGCCATGCCCAACACGGCCATGGCGGCCAAGTTCGTGGCCGAGAGCGGCGACCGGACGCAGGCGGCCATCGCCAGCGTGGAAACGGCGGCGCTGTACGGGCTGGAAGTTCTGGTGCCCAGCATCAACACCGATGGTGACAACACCACCCGGTTCATCGTCCTCAGCCGCGAAAAGCCCACGGCGGGCAACCGCTTCTCGCTGCTGTTCACGGTGGACAACAAGCCCGGCAAGCTGGCCGAGGTCATCCAGATCATCGGTGCCAGCGGCTACGATATGGAGTCCATCAAGAGCCGCCCGCTGCCCCATGTCCCCTTCGATTACTATTTTTACGTTGAGCTGGTGGGCGACCCCACCGCCGAAGAGACCGCCGCGCTGCTGCGCGCGCTGAACCATGTCTGCCGCACGGTACGGCTGTTAGGAGTGTACAACAAATGAGCGATTTTATCGGAACCAAGCTCACCATGAATCTGGGCGAGCGCAGTTATGACATCATCCTGAAGAACGGCGCACTGGAGAACCTGTACCAGTTCGCCCGGCTGGACCGCAGGGTGGCCGTTGTCACCGACAGCGGCGTCCCGGCCCAGTATGCCCAGCGGGTGGCCGACCAGTGCCGCGAGGCCCGGATCATCACGGTGCCCCAGGGCGAGGCCAGCAAGAGCTTCAAGACCCTGGAGAGCGTTTTACAGCAGATGCTCGATTTCAACATGGGCCGCGGCGACCTGGTCGTGGCGGTGGGCGGCGGCGTCGTGGGCGACCTGGCCGGATTTGCCGCTTCCATCTATATGCGGGGCATCGACTTCATCAACTGCCCCACCACCACGCTCTCGATGATCGATTCCTCCATCGGCGGCAAGACGGCGGTGGATCTGGGCGATACCAAGAACATCGTGGGTGCCTTCTGGCAGCCTAAACTGGTCATCGTGGACCCGGATACGCTGGCCACACTCCCCCGCCGCCACTACATCAACGGCCTGGCCGAGGCGGTCAAGGCCAGCCTGCTGGCCGACCCGGAACTGTTCGGCATCTTTGAAAAGGGCGACATCGACGGCCAGATCAACGAGATCATCTACCGCAGCCTGCGGTTCAAGAAAAATATCGTCGAGCAGGATGAGACCGAGCGCGGGATGCGCAAGGCCCTCAACTTCGGCCACACCATCGGCCACGGCATCGAGGCCGTCAAGGGCATCAAGGGCCGCCGCACCGTGGGCCTGTTCCACGGCGAGTGCGTGGCGCTGGGGATGCTGCCCATGATCGAATCCAAGGCGCTGCAAAAGCGGGTGCGGGCGGTCTACCGCCGCCTGGGCCTGCCCCTGCGCACCACCTACAACAAAGAAAAGGTGCTGGCCGAGATGCTGCACGACAAAAAGGCGCAGGGCGGTCAGATCACCATCATCAAGGTGCCGGGTCTGGGCTGCTGGCGCGCTGAGACCATCCCGGTGGAGGGCCTGCGCCCCCTGCTGGGCATGGAGGAATGACCATGAAGAACACGTTCGGGTCTGCCCTCTCCCTGACCATCTTCGGCGAGAGCCATGGCCGCGCCATCGGTGCCGTGCTGGACGGCATGGCGGCGGGTGTGCCGGTGGATGAGGCGTTCCTTGCCGCCTGCATGGACAAGCGCCGGGCGCGGGGCGACGGCCTGTCCACCCCCCGCGTGGAGGCGGACCGGGTGCAGTTCCTCTCCGGCGTTGTGAACGGCCGGACGACCGGCACCGCCATCGCCCTGATGATCGAGAACCAGAACACCCGCAGCGGCGACTATGCCAAGACCGCCGACCTGCTCCGCCCCGGCCATGCAGATTACACGGCCTACGCCAAATACCACGGCTTTCAGGATGCGCGAGGCGGCGGACACTTTTCCGGCCGCATCACGGCGGCGCTGGTGGCAGGCGGTGCGGTGGTGCTGGGTGCCCTCGACCGGGCCGGCATCAACATCGTGACCCACATCGGGCGGTGCGCGGGCATTGCGGACACCCCCTTTGCGCTGGATGACCCGGCGGCACTGGGGGCGCAGGCCGAAGCGCTGCTGAGCCGGGGCGATGGCTTCGCCCTGCTGAACGGGGAAGCCGAAGAGCCGATGAAAGCGGCCATCCGCGCCGCAGGCAGCGCAGGCGACAGTGTGGGCGGTACGCTGGAGACCGCCATCCTCGGCCTGCCCGCAGGCATCGGCGAACCCTATTTTGACAGCGTGGAAAGTGAGCTGGCCCACATGGCCTTCTCGGTCCCGGCCGTCAAAGGCATCGAGTTCGGCACCGGCTTCGGCTTCGCCGACCTGAAGGGCAGCGAGGCGAACGATGCCTTCCGGATGCAGGGGGGCCGCATCGTGACGGCCACCAACCACAACGCGGGCCTGAACGGCGGCATCTCCAACGGGATGCCGGTCGTCTTCCGCACCGTGGTCAAGCCCACACCCAGCATCTACAAACCACAGGATACCGTGGATTACATCGCAAAACAGAACGCGGAACTTTCCATCCAGGGCCGTCACGACCCCTGCATCGTGCCCCGTGCGGCCATCGTGCAGACCTGCGCGGCGGCGCTGGCCGTCGGCGATCTGCTGACCGCAAAGTACGGCATGGCCTGGATGGAACAGCCCACCGCTTACCGCAAGGAGGAGCTGTAAATGGAATACGGACTCATCGGCTCCAAACTGGGGCACTCGTACTCGAAGATCATCCACGAGATGCTCTGCGGCTACCGGTACGACCTGTGCCCGCTGCCTACCGAGGAGGAGGCGCGGGCCTTCCTGACCCGGCGGGCCTTCCGGGCGATCAATGTGACCATCCCATATAAGCGGCTGGTCATGGAATCCTGCTCCTACATCGACCCGCGCGCCAAGGCCATCGGGGCCGTGAACACGGTCGTGAACCGAAACGGCCTGCTCTACGGCTACAACACCGACTCTCTCGGCTTTGCCTACCTGGCCGATGCCCACGGCGTGGAGTTCGCGGGCCGGACCGTTCTCATTCTGGGCACCGGCGGCACTCACAACACCACGCGCGCCGTGGCAAAAGATAAGGGCGCAGCCAGAGTGCTGACCGTCAGCCGGCATCCGGACCCCGAAAAGGGTGAGCTCTCCTATGCGGAAGCCGTCCACAGCGGGGCCGACATTGTCATCAACACCACCCCGGCGGGCATGTACCCGAACGTGGGGGTCTGCAATCTGGATGTGGCCGCGATGCCAGGGCTGGAAGCCGTCCTTGATGTGGTCTACAATCCAGACAAAACGGAACTCATCCTGCGCGCCGAGGAGGCGGGCGTGCCGGTGGCCGTGGGCGGACTCGAAATGCTGGTGGCTCAGGCCGTGTATGCGGCGGAATACTTCCTGGACCGCAAGTTCGACGATGCCCCGGCCGAGATCCGCGCCATCACCGCCCAGCTCCGGAAAGAGCAGCTGAACGTGGCGCTCATCGGGATGCCCTCCTGCGGCAAAACGACCATCGGCCGCGCTCTGGCCGACCGGCTGGGCAAACGGTTCGTGGACCTGGATGAGGAGATCGTTCGGGCTGCGGGCCGCAGCATCCCGGACCTCTTCGCCGCAGAGGGCGAGGACGGTTTCCGGGCACGGGAGGCCGAGCAGACCGCCCGCTTTGCCAGAGAGGGCCGTCAGGTGCTCTCCTGCGGGGGCGGGGTCATCAAGCGGCCCGAAAACCTGCGGGCCCTGCGGCAGAACGGCGTGGTGCTCTTCATCGACCGCCCGCTGGAGGCTCTGACTGTGGGCGGCGGGCGTCCGCTCTCCACCAGCGCCGAGGCGCTGAAAGCCATGGAAGCACAGCGCCGCCCGCTCTATCTGGCCGCAGCCGATGCGGTCATCCCGAACGAAACGACCGTTGCAGACGCCGTTGCGGCGGCACTGGAGGCACTGGATGCGATTTTTGTTCATTAACGGGCCAAACATCAACATCACCCGCTTCACCGAGCCCGGTGTGGAGGGCGAAGTGGACTACAACGGCCTGCTGGATTATCTGGACGTCTGCTGCCAGCAGATGGGCATCGAGCCGGATTTCTTCCAGTCCAACCACGAGGGCGATATCATCGATGAGATCCAGTCGGCCGCAGGCCGCGCCGACGGCATCATCCTCAATCCGGGCGGCTATGCCTATTACAGCGTGGCCATTCTGGAAGCGCTGCAGCTCTGCGGTGTGCCCGCCGTGGAGGTGCTCATGAGCGAACCCAGCGGCCGGGAGCCGTTCCGGAACACGGACGTCGTCTCGTTCGGCTGTCAGGGCCGCTTTGCAGGCGAGGGCATCGGCGGCTATCTCCACGCATGCAGTTATCTGGTGCAGCTGCTCCGGCTGGACGGCAGCGCACAATCGCACATGGTGCAGTAAGGAAAGAAACCTCTCAGTCTCGCTAACGCTCGCCAGCTCCCCTGATAGGGGAGCCATTGGCAGTCCGGGCAAGCGCTGCTGTCCGCTTAGCTATATAATACAGGATACGCTAGACTGCTGTCCGCGTAGCCCCGATGGGGCGCATAGTGACGGGCCCTGTCCTCTTTGGCAGCGGCATTTGTATTGCTGCTGTGAATCTCGGCAGCGGAGCCCGGCCGTTTCCGGAAACGGAAAACTTCGCTCATCCAGCACAGTCTTTACCGACCCGCCAGAGGCTCCCCTACTAGGGGAGCTGGCTGCGAAGCAGACTGAGAGGTTAGGCCGTGAATCTCAGCAGTGGCTGAGAGGTTGACACGTTGATAAAAGGGAAAGGAATGCAAGAAGATGATCATCTCGACGAAAAAAGGTACCCCAAAGGAAGAACTGGAAAAGATCGTGGACCGCTTTGAAAAGCAGGGCCTCGATGTCACCCTGATCACCGGCAAGGACTACAACGTCTTCGGTCTGGTGGGCGACACCACCAAGATCGACGAGCGCGATGTGCTCGCCAACCCCTGGATCGACAACGTGACCCGTGTGTCGGCCCCGTATAAGCGCGCCAACCGCCTGTTCCACCCCGCCGACTCGGTCATCGACTGCGGCGGCGTCCGGATCGGCGGCCGGGAGAAGATCGCCGTCATGGCCGGCCCGTGCAGCATCGAGAACGAGGAGCAGGCGCTCCGCATCGCCCAGAGCGTCAAGGCCGGCGGTGCCGCCCTCTTCCGCGGCGGTGCCTACAAGCCCCGCACCTCTCCCTACTCCTTCCAGGGTCTGGAGACCGAGGGCATCCTCGACATGGTCAAGGCCCGCGAGGCCACCGGCCTGCCCATCGTCTCCGAGCTGATGAGCGAGGACCGCATCCCGGAGTTTGAGGAGTATGTGGACGTGGTGCAGATCGGCGCACGCAACATGCAGAACTTCCAGCTGCTCAAGGCCGTGGGCAAGATGCACAAGCCCGTGCTGCTCAAGCGCGGCCTGTGCAACACCATCGAGGAGTGGATCATGAGCGCCGAGTACATCATGGCCGGCGGCAACGAGCAGGTCATCCTCTGCGAGCGCGGCATCCGCACGTTTGAAAAGTATACCCGCAACACGCTGGACCTTTCCGCCGTGCCCATCATCCACGAAAAGACCCATCTGCCCGTCATCGTGGACCCCAGCCACGCCACCGGCAAGGCCAACCTCGTGGAGCCGATGATGATTGCTGCGGTGGCCGCCGGTGCCGACGGTCTGGAAGTGGAGGTCCACTACGACCCCCGCCACGCATGGAGCGACGGTGCCCAGTGCCTGACCCCGGACAGTTTTGCACAGGCCATGGCCAAGTGCCGCCAGGTCGCATGGGCCATCGGGCGGGAGATGTGACCCTCTCAGGCCCCAGCTCTCCCGCAGGGAGAGCGTTTGGCAGAACGGGCAGAAGGAGGGCTGCAAATGCAGATCACGATCCAACCAGACAGAAACATTGACGGAGTCATTATGGCCCCGCCCAGCAAGAGCATGGCGCACCGGGCCGTGCTCTGTGCGGCGCTGGCAAAGGGCACCTCACACATCCGGAATCTGGAGTTCAGCAAGGATATCGCCGCCACCCTCGCGGCGGCGGGCCAGTTCTGCGCCCGCGTCACCACCGGCGGGAACGATGCAGTGGTGGAGGGACTGGGCCGTTTTCTGCCCGTGGAAGCCCCGGTGGACTGCTGCGAGAGCGGCAGCACCCTGCGCTTCCTCATCCCGCTGGCCAGCCTCACCGGCCAGGAAGTGACCTTTGTAGGCCGCGGGCGGCTGATGGAGCGGCCCCAGTCGGTGTATGAAGCGCTGTACCGGGAGCAGGGCCTCCGCTTTGTGCAGAGGTCTTCCGGCCTGACCGTGGAGGGGGCGCTCTCCAGCGGGGACTATACGCTGGCGGGCAATGTGTCCAGCCAGTTCATCAGCGGGCTGCTGTTCGCCCTGCCGCTGCTGGGCGGCACCAGCACCCTTCACCTGCTCCCGCCGGTGGAGAGCCGCAGCTACATCGACATGACCCGGTCCGTTCAGGCGGCGTTCGGCGTCACGAGCCGGTGGGTGGACGAAACGACGCTGGAGATCCCCGGCGGGCAGGCATACCGCCCCTGTGACTACACCGTCGAGGGCGATTACAGCCAGGCGGCCTTCCCGGCGGTGCTGGGGGCTGTCACCGGCGGCGTCACGCTGACCGGTCTGGCCGAACCGACCTTGCAGGGCGACGCGGCCATTCTGGACATCCTGCGCCGGTGCGGGGCCGACTTCTCCCGCACCGAACAGGGCATCGTCTTCCGGAAAGCGCCGCTCCACGGCACGGACATCGACCTGGCCGACTGCCCCGACCTCGGCCCGGTGCTGATGGTGCTGGGCCTGTTCTGCGAGGGGCAGACGGTCATCCGGAACGCGGAACGCCTCCGCATCAAGGAGAGCGACCGCATCGAGGCCATGGAAACAGAGCTGCGCAAATGCGGCGGGGTGCTGTCCAGCACGGGCGGCACCATCACCATCGAGGGCTGTGCCGGGGCGCTCCATGCGCCGGACGGCGTCCTCTCCGGCCACAACGACCACCGGGTCGTCATGAGCCTGTCGGTGCTGGCACTGGCGGCGGGGCTGCGGCTGCCCATCGACGGCGCCGAGGCCGTCACGAAGAGCTGGCCGAATTTCTTTACAGCCATCAAGCCATTGGGCGCGGAGGTAGAAGATGTTGGATAAAACGAAACGTTATCTCGTGGTGGGCCTCGGCCTGCTGGGCGGCAAATACGCGCTGGAACTCTCCAAAGCCGGGTTCCATGTGGACGGCATCAACCGCAGCGAGGGCCACTTGCAGTTCGCGCTCGACCATGGCTACATCGAGCGGGGCAAAACCCACGATTTTGAAGGCCTTGTCCGGGAGGCCGACCACATCATCTTCGGCCTCTACCCCACGGCCCTCATCGAGTGGTTCCGGACGTACGGCCCGCTCCTCAAGTCCGGCTGTATCTTCACGGATGTGTCCGGCGTCAAGACCGGCCTTGTGGAGCCGGTGCAGGCCCTCTGCCCGGCAGGGGTCGAGTTCATCGCCAGCCACCCGATGGCAGGCCGCGAGACCTCCAGCGTGGAACACGCCGCCGAGGTGAATTTTGCCCCGGCGAACTTCATCATCACCCCGACCGAAAAGAATACCCCGGAGGCCATCGCCTGGGTCCGAGAGCTGGCCGAGGTGCTGGGCTTCAAACACATCTGCACCCTGACCGTGCAGGAGCATGACCGGATGGTCGGCTATGTTAGCCAGCTGTGCCATGCCATCGCCGTCAGCCTGATGTGCGCCAACGACAACACCTCGCTGTGCGAGTACACGGGCGACTCCTTCCGGGATCTGACCCGCATCGCGCGCATCAACGACAAAATGTGGGCGGAACTGTTTCTCTGGAACAGGGACAACCTCATCTCGGAGATCGACCAGTTCGACGCCGCGCTCGGCACACTGCGCAGTGCGCTGGCGGCGGGCGACCGCGAAAAGCTCGAAGAGATGTTCCGCCTTTCCACCCAGCGCCGTGCGGCGTTCGACAAGAAGCTCCCCGAATGAGGTGAACCTATGCCCAAGCAGGAAGGCCAGAAATCCAAGCTGTTGGCGCTTTTGCGCATTTTTGAGACACAGACCGACGAAAACCACCTGCTGAACGTGCCCCAGCTGGTGGGGCTGCTGGAACAGCAGGGCATCCTCTGCGAGCGCAAGAGCGTGTACAGCGACATCGACGCGCTGAACGCACTGGGGTACGACATCCAGCTCCGGCGGGGCCGGGGCGGCGGCTATTTTCTGGCCAGCCGCACCTTTGACCTGGCCGAGCTGAAGCTACTGGTGGACGCCGTGCAGGCCAGCCGGGTGGTGTCCAGCGCCACGAGCCGCCGCCTGATCCGGAAGCTGGAAAAGCTCTGCTCCAATTACGAGGGCAGCCAGCTGCAGCGTCAGGTCTACGTGGACGGCCGCCCCAAGACCGACAGCAGGAGCCTGCTGTACAGCATCGACGCGCTGCACGAGGCCATCAACACCGGCCGGATGGTGGAGTTCCACTACAAAAAAGTGGGCCGGCCCGAAAAGCGGGTCATCAGCCCATGGCAGATGGCGTGGGAGAATGGCTGCTATTACCTCATCGCCTATCAGGACGAAAAGGAGCCGGTGGGCATCCGCCACTACCGGGTGGACCGGATGTCCGGCGTCCGGGTGCTGGAGCGGCCCCGCCGCGGCCGGGAGCAGTTTGCTGATTTCGATCTGCCCGCCTACCTGCGCAAACACTTCAGCATGTACGGCGGCCCCGAACGGCGCGTGACCCTGCGCTGCACAGCCGACCTCGAAAACGCCATGCGGGAGCGGTTCGGCGCTTCGCCGACCTTCCTGCCGGAGGAGGACGGGCGCTTCCACTTTGATGTGCCCATCTGTGTCAGCGAACCGTTCTACGGCTGGGTGGCGGGCTTTGGCGGCAAGGTGGAAGTCCTTGCGCCCGAAGACGTCCGCACCGGGATGCGGGCGCTGGCCGAACAGCTGGCGGAAGAGCATCGCTAAACAAGAAAAAACGGACCGTTTCAGCGGTCCGTTTTTTGCGTGGTTCTGCAATTATTCGTCCAATTCCAGATCGCTCGGCAGGAGCACATCCAGCGCGGCGGCGGGTTCGGCGACGAGGCGGCGGCTCTGGTGGAAAATGGCCTTTTCGAGGGTGTTGCGGGCCAGACGGCCGTTGCCGGCGGTGCGGGCGTCGTCAGCCTGACGGCGGGCGTAGTAGTTCCGCAGCGGCTCCTCGCAGGCCTCCGAGAGGGTGTAGCCCTTGTTTTTTGCGAGGACGTGGGTGATCTGCAGCAGCTCGTCGGCGGTGTAGTCCGGGAACTCGATTTTGTTGGGGAAGCGGCTGGCCAGACCGCTGTTGGCGGTGAGGAAGGTCTCCATCTCTCTGGTGTATCCGGCCAGAATGACCACGAGCTCGTCGCGGTGGTCTTCCATCCCTTTGACGAGGGTGTCGATGGCTTCGAGGCCGAAGCTGTCCTGCTCGCCGCGGTAGAGGCTGTAAGCCTCGTCGATGAAGAGGACGCCGCCGAGGGCGCTCTCAATGACGCTGTTGGTCAGCGGTGCGGTGTGGCCGGTGTAGCGGCCCACGAGGTCGCCGCGGCCCACCTCCACCAGCTGCCCGCCCTTGAGCGCCCCGATGGCCTTGAGGTACTTGGCCACCAGCCGGGCGATGGTGGTCTTGCCGGTGCCGGGGTTGCCGGTGAAGATCATGTGCATCGAAAGGCTGGCTGTTTTCATGCCCGCAGCGGCGCGGCGCTGCTGGACCTGCAGATTGTCGGCCAGACCGAACACGTATTCCTTGACCGGGGCCAGACCGACCAGCTCCGAGATCTCGGCCCGGATCTCATCCAGCGCGCCGGTGTAGGCGGCGGGCAGCAGGTCGAACAGCGGGGCCGGTGCGGCATCGTTCAGGTGGAAGAGCAGGCCCTCCGGTGCGGCGGTCAGGGTCACAGTGCCGGTGAGCGGCTTGTCCGTTTGCAGGCAGTATTCGCTCAGAGCGCGGAAGATGCGGTCGCAGCAGCCGGACAGCCCGGCTGCGCCCTTCTGGGGGGTACACTGGGCAGCGACGTAGTCCCGCACATCGGCCCCGGCGGCGAGGGTCAGGCCCAGCCGGGCCGTGACCTTCTGGGCCAGCGCGTTCAGCTGCTGGGCGGCGAGGGCTGCAAGGTCTGCCTGCTGGTAGGCGGTCGTCTCGCAGACGTCGCCCAGCGCCGAGATCATGCTTGCGCCGAACTTGTCCGCCATGGCGGCGCGGCCCTTGTTCGAGAAGAAGATGAGGTACTTCCCGCAGGGGTCGAGACGGCTGACCGCGCCGGGGGCCAGAGCCGTTCCGGCGTCCACCAGAATGCCGTCCCGGTTGACGATGTACCGGCTGGAGAGTGGGGCGCTGCCCCGGACGGCCAGGTCGGACAGCGTTTTCAGAAAGCTGGGGCAGCAGCTCTCGTAGTGCTCAAAGACCACGATCTCGCCGGGGGCGTGGAGCGCGGCGTAGAGGTCCTGCAAAAAGAGCTTTTCGGCGGCGGGGTTCGCGTAAAGCGCCAGGTCGAGCGCGGCGATCTGGTCGTTTTGCAGCAGGCCTCGCGCAGCCATGCAGCGGGCGGTCTCCTCCAGCGCGAAGTGCCGCCCGGTGCCGGTGCCGCCGCTCAGCAGGATGACGTTCCGGGCGGCGGGCGGCTCGGTGCCCAGCACAAAGGGGCGGCGCATGGCGCGGACGACCGCGTCCACAAAGGCGTCCTGCCCCAGCACGGTCTGCCGGACTTCGTCGGCCAACCCCTCGAAGCTGCCCAGATGTTCGGGTTTCACCTCGGTGGTGCCTTTGGCCAGCAGACCGTCGTTCTCCATGTCCCGCAGCATCCGGCGGCTGTCGGCCAGCGCAGCCTCGGCGGCGGTGTCCTGCGTCTTCAGCTGGGCCGACTGGGCCTTGAGCATCGCATCCAGCTTTTTCTGCTGTTCCAGAAGCGCCGCATTCAGGTCGTTCAGAGTGCTGTTTGGCTGCTGTTTGGGTTCGGCGGGGGTGCCGGGGGCGGCCTTGAATCTGCCGCCCGGCCCGAAGACTCCATTCATCAGGGTCTCCCAATCGTCTGTGTATGCCATGTCATCGCCTCCGTGATCGGTTCATTTCTTTCAGTATAGTGTACCGCAGCCCCATTTGCAAGGAAACTCTTGCAAAATCCGCGCAAGCCGGGTACACTAATTTCAAAAGGCCTGCCTCTGGCGAGGGCGGGAATGTTAGGATAAAGGATGAGAGTCAATGAAAACGCCTGCACAATGGAAAGCATGGTTCGAAAGCGAGGAGTTTGCCCGCCAGACCGGCTATCAGGGGCCGCTGGGCGCGGTGTATTCCCCATCGGGCACCCACCTGCGGCTGTGGGCACCCACTGCGCAGTCGGTCCGGGTCGATCTTTACCGGAAAGGCGACGGCGGGGCCTGCATCGGCAGCCTGCCGCTGAGCCCGTGGGGGCAGGGCGTCTGGGGCGTTTACCTGCCCGGCGACCAGCACGGGAAGTATTATCATTTCAACGTGACCACCGAGTGGGGCAGCGTGACCACCGCTGACCCCTATGCCCGCGCGGCGGGCGTGAACGGGGCGCGGAGCATGATCGTGGATCTGGCCCGCACCGACCCGCCGGGCTGGGAACAGGACAAACGGCCGGTCATCCCGGCGTCGAAGCGGAGCGTCTGGGAGATCAACGTCCGGGATTTCTCGCAGGACCCGGCCAGCGGGGTGCGCAATGCGTGGCGGGGCAAATTCCTGGCCTTTACCCAGCAGGGCACGACCCTGAACGGCGACGGCATCCACCCCACCTGCCTGAACTACCTCAAGCGGCTGGGGGTGCGCTATGTCCAGCTCATGCCCATCTTTGATTTTGGCAGCGTGGACGAGAGCCGCCCGCTGACCCGGCAGTACAACTGGGGCTACGACCCCACCAACTACAACGTCCCGGAGGGCAGCTACTCCACCGACCCCGCCCGCGGCGAAGTCCGGGTGCGGGAGTGCAAGCAGATGATCCAGGCCCTCCATGCGGCGGGCATCGGTGTGGTGATGGATGTGGTGTACAACCACATGTACCGCTCCGACAACGTGCTGAACCGGGCGGTCCCCCTCTATTATTTCCGCCAGAACGAGGATGGCAGCCTTTCCAACGGCAGCGGCTGCGGCAACGAGTTTGCCAGTGAGCGGCCCATGGCCCGGCAATACTTTCTGGATTCGGTGCTCTACTGGGCGCAGGAGTACCACATCGACGGCTTCCGGTTCGACCTGATGGGCCTGTACGATGTGGAGACGATGAACCTGCTGCGGGCCGAGCTGGACAAGCTGCCCGGCGGGCGGGACATCCTGATGTACGGCGAGCCGTGGCAGGGCGGCAGCAGTGCGCTGCACCGGTACGAGGCGAACAAGAACAATCTGGCCATGCTGAACGACCGCATCGGCATCTTCTGCGACGACACCCGCGACGCCATCAAGGGCGGCTGCTTCAATGCGCGGGAGCCGGGCTACGTGGAGGGCAGGCCCGGCAGCTTCTGGGACATCGGCGGGGCCGTGGCGGCATGGTGCCGCAGCGATAAGTTCCCGCCCCACACGCCGGGGCAGATCGTCAGCTATGTGTCCGCCCACGACAATTTCACCCTGTGGGACAAGCTGCTTCTGGTGCGCTACGAGCGCCCGGAGTTCGGCGCGGTGGACCGTGCCGCCCTGGCCCAGAACCGGCTGGCGGCAGGCATCTACCTCACCTGCATGGGCCTGCCCTTCTGGCAGGCAGGCGAAGAGTTCGCCCGCACCAAAAAGGGGCAGGGCAACAGCTACCGCTCCTCCCCGGCGCTGAACCGGCTGGACTGGAAGCGGGCCGAGCAGTTCCATGGGCTGGTGGACTATTACCGGGGCCTCATCGGCCTGCGGAATGCCTTCCCGCGGCTGGGTGCGGTGGACAGGGCCAGCCCCAACGCCATTGCATTTTTTGATTTGGAACAGCCGCTGGTGGGCTGGCGTCTGCCTGCCCTGCCCGGCGATGGGGCGTGGTGGGGCGCGCTCTGCGTCTACTACAACCCCACCGAACAGGAACAGCCCATCCGGCTGCCCGACGGACGCTGGAAGCTGCTGAGCGACGGCACCTCGTCCAGCCTGTGGCGCGGCCCGGCGCGGGTGTACGAGCACGAGGCCGTGCTCATGCCCTACAGCGCAACGGTGTTCGGGCAGGTGTGAAAATCATCCGAATACGCCAAAAGGCTCCGGCAGTTTTCGCTGCCGGAGCCTTTTGCTCAGATGCTGTTATGCCAGGTCTTCGCCGTTGGAGGCAATGACCTTCTTGTACCAGTAGAAGGAGTCCTTCTTCTCGCGGCTCAGGTCCCCGGTGCCATCGTCAAACTTGTTGACATAGATAAAGCCGTATCGCTTTGCCATTTCGCCGGTGGAAGCACTCACCAGATCGATGCAGCCCCAGGGGGTGTAGCCCATCAGGTCCACACCGTCCTTGACGGCCTCGGCCATCTGTGCGATGTGATCGCGCAGATAATCGATGCGGTAGCTGTCGTGGATCTTGCCATCCTCGCCCTTCTTGTCGAAGGCGCCCAGACCGTTCTCCACCACCATCAGCGGGATGTGGTAGCGGCCGTAGATCTCGTTCAGCGCATAGCGCAGGCCCTTCGGGTCGATCTGCCAGCCCCAGTCGGAGGCTTTCAGGTAGGGGTTCTTCACGCCGCTCAGCAGGTTTCCGCTGGTGGTTGCCTGATCCTTGTGGGTAGTGACACAGTTGGTCATGTAGTAGCTGAAGGTGAAGAAATCCACGGTGCCTTTCTTCAGGATCTCGGCATCGCCCGGCTCCATTTTGATCTCGACACCCTGCTCAGCCCACAGGCGCTTTGCAAAGTAGGGATACTCACCGCGCACATGCACGTCGCCGCAGTACCAGTTGTGCACGTTCATGTTCTGCTGGTCGGCCAGCTGATCATCGGGGTCGCAGGTCAGGGCGTAGCTCTGGCTGTAAGCCAGCATGCAGCCCATCTTGAACTGCGGATAGTGCTCGTGGGCATAAATGATGGCCTCGGCGCTGGCAAGGAACTGGTGATGCAGGGCCTGATAACGGTTCTGCACATTGTCCGGCATGCCGATCATGGGGCCTTCGTAGCCCTTGAAGGTACCGGTGGACAGAACCTGCCCCATGGCACCCATCATGCCGGCGTTGATCTCGTTGAAGGTCAGCCAGTAACGGACTTTGTCCTTGTACCGTTCAAAGATGACCTTGCAGTAGTTCATAAAGAAGCCGATCAGCTCGCGGCTTGCCCAGCCGTTGTACTTTTCCACCAGAGCATAGGGCAGCTCATAGTGGCTGATGGTGACCAGCGGCTCGATGCCGTGCTTCTTGCAGCAGTCGAACACGCGGTCGTAGAACTCCAGCCCCTTCTCGTTCGGCTCGCTCTCCATGCCGGTGGGGAAGATGCGGGTCCAGTTGATGGAGGTGCGGAAGGTCTTGAAGCCCATCTCTGCGAACAGGGCAATGTCCTCTTCGTAGTGATGATAGAAATCAATGGCCTCATGGCTGGGGTACAAGCGGTCGGGGTGGATGCTGGTGGTCACCCATTTCGGCACGGTATGGGAGCCGTTGGTGCACATATCCGGCACGCTGGGGCCTTTGCCGTCCGCGTCCCATGCACCCTCGAACTGGTTTGCTGCGCAGGCGCCGCCCCACAGAAAATCGTCACGGAAAACGCTCATATTTTTCTCCTTCATATCTTCTTATCAATGGCTGCCCCGAAAAGCGGGGCGCTCCGATCATTATTTTATCACAGACCCTGCACGGTCTGCAAGAGAGTGCCCTGCTCGTGCCGGAGGAATTACTTTTTTGCCTTGGCAGGTGTTTGCAAAAGGTTTTCTTCGTTCACTATCTGTTTTGGTAGGTCTTGTGGCAGGTTACATCCTTGCCTTGTGCATGGGCATGGTCGATTTCAGTGGCATCGGTAGTCGTCCTATCCTGTCATTGCCCCATCTGTTGCCTTTCACCCCAACCTTCAATATCGGAGCCATTCTGTCTATCGTTGCCGTCTATCTGGTATCTGCCACCGAGACTATT
>OIYQ01000121.1_pt1 | contig 30226 bp, 28 predicted proteins | sample 1588311 | NCBI WGS metagenome assembly OIYQ01 (sample SAMN03283244) | human gut metagenome | biome: human-associated habitat; material: feces | host: Homo sapiens | place: Peru | collected 2012
AGGGGCCAACAAATTCGTTTTTTACGCTGCACTGCCGGTGCAGCTCTTCCGCGACCTTGGCAAAAACGATGTCCGCACCACCTTTGACGGCCGGTATGTCCTGTTCTGCTTTGTGGTCACACTGGTGAGCATCCTTGTCATCTGGGCGCTGGCAAAGGTATTTTTAAAGGGCACCGGCCTTGTGGGCGAGTTCGTGCAGGCGTGCTACCGCTCCTCTGCTGCCATTCTGGGCTCGGCCTTTCTGCAGAGCATCTACGGCGATGCCAGCATGTCCAGCCTGATGATCTTAGGCAGCGTGCCCCTTTACAACATTATGGCCGTGGTCATCCTGACGCTGGAAAGCCCGGCCGCCGCCCAGACCGGCAGCATGTCCGCAAAGCTGAAAAAAAGCGCCAAAGGCGTCCTGACCAACCCCATCCTGCTGGGCATTGCGGCAGGCTTTGCATGGAGCATGCTGCACATTTCCATGCCTGCCATGCTGGATAAGACCCTCTCCAATGTGGCCGGGCTGACCAGCCCTCTGGCCCTGCTTGCCATCGGTGCGGGCTTCAAGGGCCGCGCCGCGCTGGGCTACCTCAGGCCCACGGCCGTCGCAACGGTCATCAAGCTCATCCTCCTGCCGGCCATCTTCCTGCCTGTGGCGGTGCGGCTGGGCTTTGTGGACCAGAAACTCGTGGCGCTGATGGTCATGCTGGGCAGTGTGACCACCCCGGCGGGCTACGTCATGGCCAAACAGATGGGCCACGAAGGCACCCTGACCGGCAGTGTCTGCGTCACCACCACCTTCTTCAGCGCCCTGACCCTGACCTTCTGGGTCTTCTGGGCGAGGAGCCATGGTTACATCGTATAAATAAAAAAGAGCTGCTGCAAAACTCCTTCCGGCATCGCATCCGCGATGCCACCTCCCTCTCAGAGGGAGGCTTTACAGCTTGCCGTTGCGCTAAGGCTCCCTCACCGAGGGAGTTGGCGCGGCGAAGCCGTGACGGAGGAAGTAAAACAGCGGCTCACTTTTTTGCATGAAAATAAAAGAAACAACAAAAAAGCATCTTGAAAAACTTCAAGATGCTTGGTGGTTGCGGGGGCCGGATTTGAACCAACGACCTTCGGGTTATGAGCCCGACGAGCTACCAGACTGCTCCACCCCGCGATATTTACTTTTTGCTGTCGGCCTCTCGCTGACTGCTCAAGTATAATACCACAGAGCGGGGGAGATGTCAAGTGCTTTTCGAAAGTTTTTTCGAATCTTCCGGTTGTCACTTCGCTTCGGGCTTGCGGGGCTGCTTTTTGCGGGGGTGGCGGACTTTGTAGAACACCACGCCGCAGATGATGCCGATGCCGATGGCGGGCCATGCGCCGATGAGGACGATGGCGGCGGTCTGGACCCCGGCGGTGAAGTTCGACCAGCCGTTCCGGAAGGCGTCGGCCAGCCGGGCAACGAAGCTGCTGCCGGTGGAGGTCAGGGTCTCGACCTCGTTGAGGGTGATGTTCACGGTGCAGTACTGCACCTGATTGGCGTACCAGTTCAGCTGGCTCTGGTAGCTCTCGATCTGGTACTGCACGTCGCTCAGGGAGGACTCGATCTGCAGCAGGTCGGAGAGCGCGTCCGCGCTGGCCTGCAATTCCTGCAAACGGGTGCGCTGGGCGGTCAGGTTGTCCAGCCGGGCCTCGATGTCCAGATACTGGGTGGTCACATCGTCGGCGCTCTCGCTTTTGCTGGTCACATTGCCAAGAACATTTTCGGCAACGCCGAGGAAGGCGCTGTAGTACCCCTTCGGCACCCGCAGGGTCAGCGAGAGGGTGCGGGTGTTGTCGGTGCTGTCGGTGTACTCGTTGCTGGATTCCATATAGCCGTCCACATCGCTGAGCGTTTCGTTCAACTGCTGCTGGGACCAATCGAAGTCCTGCGTCTCGATGGAAAGATCGGCCGTGTAGATGAGCTTGGCGCTGTCCACCGTGCCGGAAGCCGCGTTCTCGCCCTCCACATTGCCGGAGGTCAGCAGGTCGGCGCTGCCGGCACCACGCACGGCGCGTTCGGCGCTGCCGGTGCCGTAGGTGTCTGCGCTGCCGTCCAGAGAATAGGTGGCAAGCTCCGGTGCGGCGTCGTAGGTGGCTGCCGTGCTGGGCGCAGACCCGCCGGAGAACAGGGTGACACCGTTCCAACTGCTTTTGCTCAGCGCGGCGCCATACAGGCAGACACCGCACAGCGCCACACAGGCGGCCAGTTCCGCCGCCCGTTTGACTGGGAAACGGAGGGGGGCCTTTTTCTTCTTCTCCGGTGCAGGGGCCGGGGTGAGCTGGAGTTTGGGGGTGGTGCCGGATGCGGCCTGCTCGGCCTGCCGGGCCTTCTGCATGGCCAGCAGCTTTTCTTTCAGGTCGTCCGGGGCGTGGACGTCATCGACCTCCATCTTGTACTCATACCACCTCATCTTCGATCTCCTCCTTCAGCATCGTATGTAGCTGTGCGCGGGCCCGCCGCAGCCAGCTGAGCACCGTATTGGTGGGAGCCCCCATCATCCGGCCCACTTCCGCAGCCGTGTATCCTTCGTAGTAGTGCAGGTACACGGCGTTGCGGTAGTTTTCCGGCAGGGTGCGCACCGCATCGAGCACACTGCCGTCTTCCATCTGGTCGGGCGCGGGGATATTCTCATCCAGTTCGGTGTCCTTCTGGCGCGCTGCACGGGTCAGGTCCCGGCAGCGGTTGATGGCGACACGCAGCAGCCAGGCCTTGAGGTGCTCCTCACTCTCAAAGCGGCCGTCGTAGTTCAGGAGCTTTTCGAAAACATCCTGCACCACATCCTCGGCGTCCGCCGCGCAGCTGCAATTGTGGTAGGCTGCTCGGTAGACGGCGTCGCTGTATCGCTGCACAGCCAGCGCAAAAACTTCGTCTTTGGTCAACTGTCCCATATCGTCTTACACTCCTTTGAAGCCCCGGTGGCCGGGGTCTGCTGGAAATCGTTGGTTCCAGTGGGACATTCTACCGGATACACGGCTGAGAGGTCCCGATTATTGCATCGCAGAATAAAAAGAGTATAACAAAAATTCAACGTTTGTACAATCGCTGGAGCAACGCAATGCGCCCGGCGAGGAAGGCCTCGGCCTTGGGGTGGGCGAGCCAGTGCTTGCCGCCCGGCTCCCGGCAGAGCCGCTGCTCCAGCGCATGGGGGTCGGCGTCGATGGCCTCCACATCCCGCAGCGTGAGGGTGAGCGTGAGGGCTGCCGCGCAGTCCGGCAGGGGCGGGAGCGGGTCTTCCCAGACGAAGGGCGGCAGCAGCTGCACCGCATACACCGTGCGGGAGCACTCCTCCGTCAGCAGCAGGGCGGCGGGGGTGCCGTCGGGCAGGACGTGGAGGCTGCTGTAGAGCAGCTGCAAGGTCCGGGGTGCCAGCAGTGGCGTGCTGGTCGCGCCGGGCGTTTCGCGCAGGGTGAGAAAGGCAGCGGCCTCGTCGGCGTAGATGCGCCGGGCCGGTGCCTGAAAGTCTGCCCAGAGTGCGGGCAGCGCAAACACGCCCTCGCGGTCCAGCCCATGCTGGAGCAGCAGGTAAAATTCAGTCAGCGGGTGTGCTGGGTCTGGCTGCGGCATCCCGAAATCCGGCCGGGAAAGATGTCCTCCGCCCATGTGATACGCCTCCTTGGAGATTCTGCTTCCAGTATAGTGGGCGGCGGGCTGTTTGGCAAGCAGAATCATGAATTGTAAACCCTGACTGAATTTTTGTGTTGACCATTTGCGGCGGGCCGGGGTATACTGGCGAGCGTGACCGACAACAACGACAATAACGACCCGAATCTCGGAGGGGAATCATGGAGAAAAAACTGACAACGTATCAAATGGCAGTCACGGCGCTGATGGCAGCTGTGATGTGTGTTCTTGGCCCGCTGACGGTGCCCATCGGAGCCGTCCCCATCTCGCTGGCAAACCTTGTCATCTGCCTGACCGTCTGGCTGCTGGGCCCCAAGTTCGGCACCCTGAGTGTGGCGGTGTATCTGTGCATCGGCCTGATCGGTGTGCCGGTCTTCTCCGGCTACGGCGCGGGTCTGGCCAAGCTCGCCGGCCCCACCGGCGGCTATCTGGTGGGCTACCTGCTGCTGGCACTCATCGGCGGCCTGTTCATCGAGAAGAGCAACGGCAACCCGGTGGTCTCCGGCATCGGTCTGGTGCTGGGCGACGCGGCCTGCTACGTGCTGGGCACGGCCTGGTTCGTGTTCCAGATGCAGTGTGAGCTGGGCTACGCCCTCTCGGTGTGCGTCTATCCCTTCATCGCGCTGGACCTCGGCAAGATCGTGGTCTCCTGCGTTGTGGGCGCATTGCTGCGCAAGCGTCTGGTGCAGGCAGGCGTCCTGAAGATGGCCTGATGTCCCAAAGAAACGAGAAAACCTCAGCGTTCTCCGGAAAAGAGTGAAGCACGAGGGGAAGACCGGTCTTCTGCAAGCAGCAGAGGGCCGGTCTTCCTGCTTTTTTCTGCTTTTGTTTGACAAGTGCGGCCAATGGTTGTAAGATTGAATTATTTGGTACTTATTAAATAGAGCAAGATACTTCAGGAGGAACATCGTGGCAGCAACCGTTTTGGAACCGCAGAAGAAAAAGACTCGTCTGATGACGGAGGGCAGCATCTGGAAGAGCATCCTGCTGTTTTCCGTGCCGCTGATCCTGGGCAACCTGCTTCAGCAGCTGTACAACACCGCCGACTCCATCATCGTCGGCAACTTTGTGGGCAGCAATGCGCTGGCAGCCGTTGGCTCCAGCGGCTCGCCCATCTTCCTGCTCATCGGCTTCAGTCAGGGCATCGCAGTCGGTGCGGGCGTCGTGGTGGCGCAGTACCTTGGCGCGAAGGACCGCGAGGATGCGCAGCAGGCCGTGCACACCGCGCTGGCGCTGGCTGTGCTTCTGGGCCTCATTTTGACCATCGGAGGCATCCTCGTCAGCCGCGCCCTGCTCACGGCCATGGACACCCCGGCGGAGGTGCTGGGGGATGCTGTGACCTATATGCAGATCTATTTCGGCGGCGTGCTGTTCAGCGTTGTGTACAACATGGCGGCGGGCATCCTGAACGCGGCGGGCAACTCCCAGCGGTCGCTGCTCTATCTGGGCATCGCATCGGGCACGAACATCCTCCTCGACCTCGTGCTCATCGCGGGGCTGCGGATGGGTGTGGCCGGTGCGGCCATCGCCACCGACATCAGCCAGCTGGTCTCCTGTGTGCTGGCGCTGCGTTTCCTGATGCGGGTCCAGGACGACTACCGCGTGACGGCCAGAGAGATCCGGGTGCACGGCAAAATGGCTGTCCGCATCATCAAGGTGGGCCTGCCCACCGGCATCCAGAATATGGTCATCTCGCTGTCCAACATTCTGGTGCAGGCCAGCGTCAACGGCTACGGTGCCGCCGCCATGGCCGGGTTCGCGGCCTATATGAAGGTGGATGGCTTCAACATCCTGCCCATCATGAGCTTCAGCATGGCGGCCACCACCTTCGTGGGCCAGAACTTCGGTGCGGGCAAGCTCGACCGCGTGAAGAAGAGCCTGTGGGTCACGCTGGGCATGGGCGTCATCTATACCATCCTCACCGGTGTGCTGCTGCTGACCTTCCAGGACCCCATCATGCACCTGTTCACCCACGAAGAGGACGTCGTCGCCTTTGGCTGCACGGCCATGCACTACTTCTGCCCCTTCTACTGGGAGCTGAGCATCCTGCACGGTCTGGCGGGCACCGTGCGCGGCACCGGCAAGACCATTCCGCCCATGGTGGTGCTGCTGGTCTCGCTCTGCGTGTTCCGCATCGGGTGGATCCAGTGGGTGCTGCCTTTCTTTTCCAGCATCGACGGCATCTTCCTGCTGTATCCCGTCTCGTGGGGGTTGGGCGCGTTGATGATGGTGGGTTACGCATGGAAAGCAAACTGGCTGGAAACTTAAGATAATAAGGAAAGATCTTCCATTTCCGCTTGGAAAACATATAAATTTTTGTCGGGGGGGGGTAACAATTGGCCGGATTTTATTGCTTTTTCCCCGAATGTACCGTATAATAAAGCTTGAAACGTTTACAAAAAGGTTCCAGTTTTTGAGCGGAAAGGGGATGCGTCCGGATGGCAGAGACGAATCGGCAGAAATGGGAGCGCTATATCCAGAATCTTCGCCGGGTGCGGACCCTCTCCCGCCCGCAGTTCCCGCCGGAAACGGCTCCGGAAGTCCTGCTGGAGGCGATCCAGGGCAACGCGGTGCGCTGCTTCGACCTGATGAAGGAGAACAACGCCCTGCTGGGGGAGCTGGTCTATACGCGGGACGCGAAAACGTTGTCCGACGACGACATCGCCGAGCTGGAAGAGGCGGCGGGCAGGCTGTTCAACTATGCCAACAGCGAGGACGGCGGCGTGGCCTACAAGATCCATGAGCTGCTGCTGAAGGCGGCCCGTTTCCGCGACGATGTCCCCATGATCATCCGGGAGCTGTACTACAACGGCATCACCCTGCACTATATCAATGTGCGGGATGAGGACCACGACGTCAACCTGCTGTGGCCGCGCATCCATGCCTTCTTTCTGGAGGGTGCCCGCTACATCGCCCGGTATGAAGAGCTGGACAAGGAGACCCGGCAGTACATCATCCGGTGCGTGGGCAACATCCGTCTGGCGGTCTCGCGCCGGACGAAAGAAAACTGCCGCCGGTATCAGGAACTGTTTGAGACGGCGCTCCGGATCATCGAGTCGCCCTATTATCAGGAGATGGACCCGGATATCCCCTGGCAGCGGTACATCTATGCCATGCACATGGACCAGATGACCGAGCTGGCCTACCTGCGGGAGAACGACGACCCCATGGTCGCAGAGCGGGTGCTGCGGTCGGCCACGTATGTCTACGAGCACCAGAACGCGAACCGGGGCGAGGAGTCCCGGTTGCAGAACTGGCGGGTGAGCTACTTTTACCATGCGGCGCTCTACCATGCCGGAAAAGGCACGGCCCGCGCCGTCGTGGAAGATCTGCTGGAAATGATCGACCAGACCGGCGAACGGGATTATTCGCCGGACGGCATCAACCGCAACCTGACCGGTGCGGCCTATCTCTTTAATTATGAAGCATTTTTGAGTGCGGAGGATCGCGCCGAGCTGGCCGACCGCATCGCGCAGGAGCGGGCAACGGCGCACCGGTATCTGGACGAGATGCCGAGCAATGAATACCCCCGCGTGGCCAGCGTTGCCGTTCGGGAGCTTATTCTGGTGCAGTCGGACCGGGAAAAGAGCGACAACCGCAAGATCCTGGAGAGCATCCTCTCCGGCCACAGACCCACCTATGTGCACTCCACGATGGTGGCGCACCTGACCAGAGTGCTGCTCCGGCGGATGGTGGAGACCAATCCCGCCGCCCTCATCGGCCTGCTGGGCTGCAAGACCGCAGCCGAAGTGCAGGCCCGGAAGCCGGAGCTGCTGCAGACCGCCTATGACTGCGGCCTGTACCACGATGTGGGCAAGAGCGCGGTTATCATGTACATCGACACCAACAGCCGCAGCCTGCTGGAGGAAGAATTCTGCTGCATCCAGAGCCACCCGGTCATTGGCTACGGCCTGCTGCGGGAGGCCGGGTACGAAGAGTATCTGGCCCCGGCGGCGCTCTATCACCACTGCTTCTACAACGGACGGGGCGGCTACCCCAGAGAGGTGCCGCCCTGCCCGCAGAACATCAAGGGCATCGTGGATGTGCTGACCGTGGCGGACGCGCTGGATGCCGCCACCGACAACATCGGGCGCTGCTACAACCGGGCCAAGCCCCTGCGCACACTGGTGGGGGAGCTGCAGGCCCAGAGCGGCACCCGCTATGCGCCGGACGTGGTGGCACTGTTCCGGGACGAAACCTTCTGCGAAGTGCTGGCCCAAAAACTGGATGCCGAGCGAAAAAAGATCTATCTGCAAGCATACCACGCTGCGAAATAAAAAATGAAATGAAAACTTCCATTTTTTCCTTCTGTGTGATACAATAACTAGTAAGAGTGCATAGAAAACTGCGAAATCGCACGCTGAGGAGGAAAGGCCGATGGAAAAACTGCGCAATCTCCTGTTTTATGGCGGCGCGACGCCGGAGGTCTACCGGAACTGCCGGGACGAGATCCGGAAGGAAAACCGGGAAAAGCTCTTCTTCTTCCTCACAGTGGCGATCGTGTTCCTGCTCATGGCGCTGGCAGTGTGCTGCGCCGTCAAATCACTGGCAGGCGGCTTCATCGCCTATATCGTTGCGCTGGCCTGTGTGCTGGCGCTGCTGTGCATGGTGCAGAGCTGCCAGAACAGCAACATCGTCCTTTCCATCTGTGCGGACAGTTTTCTGGGCATCTGCTATCTGCTGAGCCTCTATCTGGGCTGCTTTGCCTACCCGGATGAACCGGCCATCTACTTCCATGTCGCTGCGGTGGTGCTGCCCATGCTGTTCGCCCGCCCGGCCATCGGGAACATCCTGCGCACGGTGATCTACGAAGCGCTGTTCATCGGCTGTTCTGTGAATTTCAAAGACCCGGCCGTCGTGCCCATGGATGTGTTCAATGCCATCCTGTTCGGGCTGATGGGCTGTGTGCTTTCCACGTACTATATCCGCGGCCTGACGGAAAATGTCGTCGCGCGCTGCAAGCTGAAGGTCATCGCAGAGACCGACCTGAACACTCAGATCCCCAACCGCAACGCCTACGAGAACCACATGAACGAATATCCGCTGCGCTGTTCCAACACCCTGAGCTGTGTCTATGTGGATGTGAACGGCCTGCACGAGCTGAACAACACCAAGGGCCACAATGCGGGCGACGTCATGCTCAAGACGGTGGCCCAGGAGATGGTCCGGCAGTTCGGCATCAAGGACAGCTACCGCATTGGCGGCGACGAATTCGTAGCCTTTGTGGTGGACGAGCCGCCCCGCACGGTGCGGGAACGGATGAGCCAGCTTGTGGCCAATGTGGAGGCCAACGGCTATTCGGTCGCCGTGGGCTGTGCCACCTGCAGCGCCGGCGGCATCCAGCTCGAAGCCCTCATCAAGCAGGCCGAGAGCCGCATGTACGACGACAAGGAAGAACACTACCGCCGCCGCGGCATCCCGCACGGGTAAAAAGGATAAAACCCTCTCCGGCATTGCGAAGCAATGACGGAGAGGGTTTCTGTTTTTATAAACCATAGAGCTTCGGCACCTGCATGCGGAACAGCTCCAGCATGGCCTTGAGCGGGGCGCTCTGGTAGCTGCTGCGGGGGTAGACGAGGGCCAGCGGGCGGCTGGTCTCGACTCTGGCAATGTGGAAGTAGCACAGCTCCTCGCCGTAGAACTGCCGCTGGGCAAAGATCAGCGGCGCAAAGGTGATGCCGAGCTGCTGCGCGGCCAGGCTCAGCGCACGCTCCACGCTGCTGCACTGGAGCCGCAGGTCGGGCAGAAAGCCCGCCTGCTCGCACATTTTCTGGCAGATGCCGCCCAGCATCTGCTCCGGCGGCAGCAGGATGAACGGTTCGCCGCTGAGGGCGTTCAGCTCCAGCGCACCGCTCTGCGGCTGGATGCGGGGCAGGAACGACCGGGGCACGGCCAGCAGGATGGGCTCGTTCAGCAGCAGCTCGTTGCAGTAGGTCACGGTGTCGGGGCTGGGCACGTCCACGATGAAATCCAGCTGTTTGGCGTCCAGCTGAAGGCGCAGCAGGGTGGTGGAAAGCTCTACCGTGTGGACTTCGCAGCTGGGGAACTGCCGGTAAAACGCCGACAGGATGGTGGGCAGCAGCAGATTGCCCCGGTGGGGGCTGACGCCCAGCCGAAGCAGCTGGCGCCGGCCGGAAGCGATGTCGCTGAGCTTGTCGTTCAGCCGCCCGAAAGAGATGTCGGTCTCCGCAGCCCAGGCGCAGAACAGGCTGCCCGCGTAGGTGGGCTCCAGCCCGTCGGGCCCGCGGGTGAACAGCGGGGTGCCCAGCTCCTCTTCCAGTGCCTTCAGGCTCAGCGAAAGGGAAGGCTGGGTCAGGTAAAGTCTCTGAGCCGCGCGGGTGATGCTTTTTTCCTCCGCGATGGTCAGAACATAGCGCAGCTGGTTCCAGTTCATACGGCACCTCCGTTCCATAAGAAAAACCTATGGATTCTATCATAAAACATATATTTGAAAAATGCAACCCCCTGTGATACCCTATTGTCAGAAACAGGAGGAATGGATGTTGGAAAAAGCAATTCATAGAACCGCACAAAAAAAGACCGAAGCCGCCCCGGAGCAGACCTCCCGCGTGAAGATGGCGCTTCTGATCTTTGTATACTTTATTAAGATCGGCTCCTTCACCTTTGGCAGCGGATGGAGCATCCTGGCCCAGATGGAGCAGGAGTTCGTGGACAAGCGCCGCTGGCTGACCAAGCAGGAGCTGCTGGAACTGGTGGCCGTGGGCAAATCACTGCCCGGAATCATGATCACCAACATCACGATGCTGTTCGGCTACCAGATGGCTGGGGTGCTGGGCGGTGTTCTGGCCGTGCTGGGCATCGCGCTGCCGGCCGTGGTGGTGCTGAGCCTGGTCACGCTGGCGTACGATGCCATCAAATCGAATTACTGGGTCTGGGCTGCGCTGCAGGGCGTGCAGTGCGCAGTGGTGCCCATTATCGGCGGGGCGGCCATCTCGCTGGGCAAAGAGGCCCTGAAGGATAAGGCGAGCGTCTTCATCTGCCTGGCGGCGCTGGCCGTCTGCCACTTCACGAGCATCAGCAACATCGTGCTGATCCTGGCGGGCGTTGTGGCCGCGCTGGTCTGGATGGAGGTGAAGGAACATGCTTGAGACGCTGGTGCAGCTGTTCTTTTCCTTCGCCCGCATCGGTTTCACGAGCTTTGGCGGCACCTCGATGATCCCGCTCATCCTCGATGAGATGTCCAGCCACGGCTGGATGAGCGCCGACGACCTGACCAACCTCATCGCCATTGCGGAGATGACCCCCGGCAGCCTGGGCGTGAACTGTGCCACCTTTGCAGGTACCCAGACGGCGGGTGCCATCGGCGGTCTGGTGGCCGTACTGGGCGTGTTGAGCCCGGCCTTCACCCTGACGCTGGCGGCGGCGGTCTTCTTCCAGAAGTTCCGCACCAGCAAGGTCATGGGGTGGATCATGAAAGTCGTCAAGCCGCTCTGCATCGGCATGATCCTGGAGGTGCTGCTCAGCCTGAGCCTGAGCACCTACGCAGGCGAGGGCGGCATCCGCTTCGTCGGCATCGCCATCGGCCTGCTCTGCTTCTGGCTGCTGCAAAAGAAAAAGATGAGTGTGCCGAAGGTCATCGGCATTGCGGCCGCGCTGGGCGTGGTCGGTTTCGGCGTATTGTAACAAAGAGGACGGGAGCCTTTCGTGCACGGGAAGGCTCCCGTTTTGCATCTCATCCAAAATTCGTCTGGGTTTCTCATAAAAAAAGCCTAACGCTTTTTGGGCAGAATGCGCTATACTGGCCTTATCACAGACCTTGGAGGAGCATTTTATGGAGGAAACCAAGAAAAAGGGTTCCGGCACCACCGACCTGACCGTCGGCCGGCCGCTGACCCGCATTTTGCAGTTCGCCCTGCCGCTGGTGCTGGGAACGCTGTTCCAGCAGCTGTACAGCTTTGTGGACACGATCATCGTGGGGCGCTGCATCGGCACCGATGCGCTGGGCGCGGTGGGCACGACCTACTCGCTGAATTTTATGATCGTGGGCTTCGTGCTGGCCACCTGCAACGGCTTCGGCATCCCGGTGGCCGAGAGCTTCGGCGCAAAGGACCGGGATGACCTGCACAAGTACCTGTTCAACGGTGCCGTGCTCTGCGTGGTGATGAGTCTGGTCTTTGCGGTGAGCACGACTCTTGTTGCGGCCCCGCTGCTGCAGCTCATCCACACCCCGGCGGAGCTGCTGGAGAATGCCGTGCGCTACATCCGCATCATCTTCCTGGGCATCCCGGCGACGGTGCTGTACAACTATTCGTCCACCGTTCTGCGCAGCCTGGGCGACTCGAAGCATCCGTTCTACTTCCTGCTGGTGTCCAGCTTCCTGAACATTGCGCTGGACGTGCTGTTCATCGTGCCGCTGGGCATGGGCGTCGAGGGTGCGGCCATCGCGACGGTGATCAGCCAGCTTGTCAGCGGCATCCTCTGCACCTGGTGGTTCTTCACCAAAGTGGAGGACATCCACTTCACCAGAGAGAACTGCGTCCTTTCCGGCAGGCACTGCAAGCGGCTGGCCTACATCGGCTTCCCGATGGGTTTTGAGTATTCGGTCTCGGCCATCGGCGCCGTCATCATGCAGGACGCCATCAACCAGCTGGGCAGCGTGGCCGTGGCCGCGCAGACCGCCGGTGAGAAGATCCGCCAGATGTTCACCCTGCCCATGGAGAGCGTCGGCATGGCCATGGCGACTTATGTGGGCCAGAACCACGGCGCGGGCCGCACCGACCGCGTCCGACAGGGCATCCGGGACGGCTGCATCATCCAGGCGGGCTACAGCGCCATCGCATGGGTCGCGGTCTTCCTGGTCAAGCGCTGGGCTGTGGGCCTGGTGCTGGGCGATGCCGAACCGGCCATCTTCAACGGTGCGGTGGAGTACCTGACTGTCATCAGTGTGCTGTTCGTTCTGCTGGGCTTCCTGATGATCTTCCGCTACACGCTGCAGGGCCTCGGCTACAGCGTACAGGCCGTCATCTCCGGCGTGGGCGAGCTCATCGGCCGCGCCCTCGGCGGCTGGCTGGCCGTGTACCAGCTGGGCTACCTCGGCATCTGCATCTCGAACCCCCTCGCCTGGGGCTTTGCTCTGTGCTACTGCGTGTTCATGGTCACGCGGGTGCTGAAAAAAGAAAGCCGGGCGGCATAAACCAAAACTAAAAAAGCGCTCCGCAGTTTTGCACTGCGGAGCGCTTTTTTGTGGAAAACTCAGTTGATAAAATTCACAAAGACGGGGCAGAGCACAGCGGTGAGCACACCGGCCACCGCGATGGACAGGCCGCTCATCGCGCCTTCGACTTCGCCCATCTGCAGGGCTTTGCTGGTGCCGACGGCATGGGCCGAGGTGCCGATGCCCACGCCCTTGGCGATGGGGTCGGTGATGTGGAACACCTTGCAGACCGTCTCGGCCAGCAGGTTGCCCGCGATGCCGGTCAGGATGACGATGGCACCGGTCAGGGCCGCGATGCCGCCCAGCTCAGCGGCGACGTCCATGCTGATGGCGGTGGTGACGGACTTGGGCAGCAGGGTCACATACTGCTCACGGGTCAGGCCCATGGCCACGGCCAGAGCCAGCGCGCTGCCCAGACTGACCAGGGTGCCCACCGAGATGCCCGCGATGATGGCGGCGGCGTTCTCCTTGAGCAGATCCCACTTTTCATACAGCGGAATGGCCAGGCTGATGGTGGCGGGCAGCAGCAGATAGCTGACCGGCGCGGCGCTGACTTTGTAATCCGCGTAGGAGATGTTCAGCACACTGAGCAGGATGATGACGAAGATGCTGCCCAGCAGCAGCGGGTTGAAGACGGCCTTGCCCGTCACCCGGTTGATGAGGGTGCCCAGTGCAAAGGCCGCCAGCGTGAGCAGAACGCCCCACGCCGAGGACGAGGAAAGAAACTCATTCAGCAGCTGTGTCATTTGCGGCAACCTCCTTTTTGCTCTGCTTGCGGCGGGTGAGCGCCTGGGTGGTGTGGCCGGATGTCACCAGCACCAGCACCGTGACCGGGATGATGGCAATGACGATGGGCAGCAGCATGCTGCCCATCTCGGCCCACAGCTCCATGACACCGGCAGCGGCGGGCACGAACAGCAGCGGGAAGATGCCGGTCAGGAACAGGCCGACCTCCTTCACATCGTCCAGCTGGACGAAGCCCAGCAGCAGGGCAGCCAGCAGCAGGACCAGGCCGTAGATGCTGGCCGGGATGGGCAGCGGCAGAACAGCGTGGCAGAACTCGCCCAGAAAACAGAACGCAAGGATGCGTGCGAACTGAAACAGATACTTCGTAAAAAATCCCCCTTCATCGCGCCCGCGCAGCCCCCCTTCGGGGCAGCTCTGCCGGAGAGTGGGCCTCTGGCAGGGCGGGCCGGTCAAACGAAGCCCGGAAGACGCCGGGCCGCGCGTTTATTTGTGACGGTCAGTGTAACAGTATAGCCCAAAAGCCCCGGCGGCGCAACGGCAATACTTGCTAAGAATTTATGTCGAACCGACAAAAAACTGGATGTTCTGAGGGTTTGGCGGAAAATGAGAAAACCGGCCGGGAATGGAACACCGCCTTTTTCCGAAAAAATTTGTGTAAATGCCCGCCGGAGGGTTGCGCTGGGTGGGGCGTTCATTGTACAATAAACACGTTACCGAAAAATACGACACAGCGGGCGGATGTGCCCCAAAGTGAGGAATCGAAATGAACGGATCGAAAATTCGGGTGCTGGCGCTGGATCTGGACGGCACCCTGACCAATGATGAAAAGATCGTTACCCCCCGCACCCGCGCGGCGCTGGACGCAGCAGCGGCGCAGGGCGTGACCATCGTGCTGGCTTCCGGCCGGCCTACGGCGGGCATCACCCCGCTGGCAAAGGAACTGGGGCTGGACAAAAAGGGCGGCTGCATCCTGGCCTACAACGGCGGAAAGATCGTGGACTGCGCTACCGGTGCGGCCCTGTATCAGAAGCTGCTGGCCCCGGAGTTCGTGCCCCAGCTGTGCCGGTTTGCGGCAGAGCAGGACGTCGCGCTCCTGACCTACGACTCCCGCGGCATCGTCTGCGAGCGCGACCAGGACCCCTGGGCCCGGAAGGAGTGTGTGACCACCAAGCTGGAGATGTACCATGTGGACGATCTGGCTTCCTATGTGGATTACCCCATCTGCAAGATGCTCCTCACCGTGGACCCCGCCCGCCGCGACGCCGTCTGCGCCGCAGGCCGGCAGCAGTTTGAGGGTAAGATCGACATCTACCCCTCCAGCCCCTTCTTCATCGAGGCTGTGCCGCTGGGCGTGATGAAGGACGTCAGCCTGGGCGCTCTGCTGGAACGCATGGGCCTGACCCGCGAGAATCTGATGGCCTGCGGCGACGGTCTGAACGACCGCTCGATGATCGACTTTGCGGGCGTGGGCGTCGCCATGCAGAACGCCGAAGACACCGTGAAGGAGGTCGCCGACTACGTGACCGCCGCCGACAACAACCACGACGGCGTCGCCGAGGCCATTGAGAAATTCATTTTACAGTGAGAGGACAGGACACACGAATGCCGCAGCGCAATCTGGTTTTATTTGATTTGGAATGGAACATCGGCTACCAGCCGTATACGTTCAACTATCATGGAGTGCAGCAGACCTTCCGGGGTGAGATCATCGAGATCGGCGCGGTGAAGATCGACGAAGACGCCAACGTCCTCGATACCTTCTCCATCCATCTGCGCCCCCGCATCTTCCGCAAATTGCAGCACCACATCGCCAAGGTCACCGGCCTGACGCAGGAAGACCTGGACAACGGCGCTCCCATCGTGCAGGGCCTGCGCCGTTTCATGCAGTGGTGCGGCCCGGACGCCGAGTTCGCCGAGTGGGGCATGGACGATGTGCCGGTGCTCAAGCAGAATCTGTTCCTGTGCAATCTGGACGAGAGCCGCCCCACAGTGTGGTACGACCTGCAGCAGGTCTTTCTGCGGGAGCATCCCCGCAAGGAGGGCGAGGGCATGACGCTGGAAAGCGTCGTCACCCGGATGGGCATTCCGATGGACCGCCCCTTCCATGACGCATTGTCCGATACCCTCTACACCGCCGATGTCTGCCGCAAGCTCGACCTGCGGGAGGGGCTGGCTGCCTACCCCAGCGAGGAGCAGGCCCTGCGCCAGAGCCTCTGCCCGAAGCCCGGCGACTACCGGGATTTCCGCGTCTTCCGCGGCTATGTGGAGCCATACACCTGGCGGATCGACCCCATCATCAGCACGGCCCAGTGCCCGGCCTGCGGGGCTGACCTTGCGCCGGACGAGATCTGGCTGAAAAAGGGCAGCAACAGCTGGTATACGCTGGCCCAGTGCCCCCACTGTGCCGGAACGGCCAGCGAGGCGGGGAAAGGCGTCTTCCAGCGGTACAAGCTGGCCCGGCGGGACGGCCTGCACTGGAGCTTTGCCCGCTGTGTGCAGGTCCCGGATGCCGAGGCGCTGGCCCGCTGGGACAAGCAGCGCACCCAGCAGATCGAGCGGATGAAGGCCCGCGCCGAAAAACAGGCCGGGGAAAAAGCCTGAGACCGATCGTGCAGGAAAACCGAACCCCATTTCGTATAGCAAAGTATAGCGCAGACGAAAAAGCGAAGAAAATGCAGAATTTCTTCATCGCACATTCATAAGTTCTGGATATACTAAGAGAAACGAGAGGGAAGGAACACACGATGGAAAGCGCCCTGATCAGCTTTGTGCACCAGCTGGGAACGCTGGAATTCTGGCAGACATTACTGGACAGCTTCGGAGACCTCGGCCCCCTTGCGCCCATCTTTCTGGCAATGGTGGAGTCGTTTTTTCCGCCGCTGCCCCTCATCGCCATCGTGGCGCTGAATGTGGCGGCCCACGGCGGCCTTTTCGGTTTTGTGTACAGCTGGGTGGGCGTCATGCTGGGCGGCACCCTGATGTTCCTGTTCTGGCGGCGGGGGCTCAAACAGTTCTTCTGGAAGTTCGCCAGCCGTTCCCAGAAGCTGGAAAAAGCTGAGCAGTGGGTCAGCCGGTTCGATGTTTCGTCCCTGTTCATGCTGTCGGTGCTGCCGTTCACCCCTTCGTCCTTCATGCACTTTGCCTTCGGCATCTCGGATTTTGACGAAAAGCGCTACCTCATCACCATGCTGCTGGGCAAGGGTGTGATGGTGGCCATGATGGCCCTCTTCGGCCAGTCCCTCGTCAGCTCGATGAAGAACCCGGTCTACCTTGTCCTCGCTGTCGTCATCTGGGGCGCGATGTACTGGGGCAGCAAGCGGTTCTGCAAAAAACATGATCTGTAAGAAACGATGAAACGATAAAAACGCTCCCTTGCCGACGGCAAGAGAGCGTTTTTTGTGCAAATGGGTCGTTATCCTTCGTATCCCAAGGTCGCCGCCATAACGGCCTTGATGGTGTGCATCCGGTTCTCGGCCTCGTCGAAGACGATGCTCTGCGGGCCTTCGAAGACCTCGTCGGTGACTTCCATGGCATCGCGGCCGAACTTTTCGCCCATCTCTTTGCCCACGGTGGTCTTGTGGTCGTGATAGGCGGGCAGGCAGTGCATGAAGACGGCCTGCGGCCCGGCCAGCGCCATCAGCGCGTTGTTGATCTGGTAGGGGGCCAGGTCGTGGATGCGCTCGGCCCAGACCTCGACAGGCTCGCCCATCGAGACCCAGACGTCGGTGTACAGCACATCGGCACCCTGGGCGGCTTTGGCGGGGTCTTCCTCAAAGGTCAGGGTCGCGCCGGTCTCGGCGGCGATGGCCTGGCACTGGGCGATGAGCGCCGGATCCGGCTGATACTTCTTGGGGGCGCAGGCCGTGAAGTGCAGGCCCATCTTGGCGCAGCCCACCATCAGGCTGTTGCCCATGTTGTAGCGGGCGTCGCCGAAGTAGACGAAATGGATGCCCTTCAGGCAGCCGAAGTGCTCCCGGATGGTGAGGAAGTCGGCCAGAATCTGAGTGGGGTGGAACTCGTTGGTCAGACCGTTCCAGACGGGAACGCCTGCATAATGGGCCAGGTCCTCGACGATCTGCTGGCCATAGCCGCGGTACTCAATGCCGTCGAACATCCGGCCCAGCACACGGGCGGTGTCCGCAATGGACTCTTTTTTGCCGATCTGGCTGCCCGACGGGTCCAGATAGGTGACTTCCATGCCCAGATCGTGGGCGGCCACTTCAAAGCTGCACCGGGTGCGGGTGGAGGTCTTCTCGAAGATCAGGGCGATGTTTTTGCCGCGCAGGGCATCGTGGCGGATGCCTGCCTTCTTCTTGGCCTTGAGGTCAGCGGCCAGATCCAGCAGCGCTTCGATCTCGGCGGGGGTGTAATCCAGCAGCTTCAGAAAGTTCCGATTTTTCAGGCTCATTGCATGTTTCCCTCTCTATTCATAAAAACTTGAATATTTATTCGAAATGATGCTTCTATTATATAGCAGAAGAAACCGCCGGTCAAGGGCTTTGCGCGCTCACAGCTCCAGTTCGATCTTCCGCCCGCTGGGGGTGTAGGAGGTGAGCCGGATACCGGCCTTTTTGAACATGAACCGTGCTGCAACGCTGGAATCGGAGTCGTGGTACTTGTCGCCGTAGTAGACCACCTCCGAGATGCCGGACTGGATGATGGCTTTGGCGCACTCGTTGCAGGGGAAGAGGGTCACATAGACCCGTGCACCCTTCAGGTTGTTGTGGGCGCTGTTCAGGATGGCATTCAGCTCGGCATGGCAGACGTACATATATTTGGTGTCCAGCGGGTCGCCCTCGCGGTCCCAGGGCATGGCGTCGTCGTCGCAGCCAATGGGCATACCGTTATAGCCCAGTGACAGGATCTTGTTTTCCGGGCTGACGATGCAGGCACCCACCTGGCTGCTGGGGTCCTTGGAGCGCATGGCGGTGAGCAGGGCGATGCCCATAAAATATTCATCCCAGTTGATATAATCGGTGCGTTTCATAAAAACAGCCTCCCTTGCAAGTATGGCTTGTTCTGGTTTGACAGAACGTTGAAAATCGACTATGCTGCAAATGAAAAGGCGCTCGCGGCCGGAGCGCAAGGTAAGGATACCATAAAAAGAAAAGAAGTGCAATCGCAAAAGCACCCGCAGACGCTGAGCCTGCGGGTGCTTTTGGCATGGTTATGAGAAGGTTTGAGAGAGGTTCAACTTACTTGTTGCCCTTGTAATCCAGCGGGAGGCTGGTCCAGCGGGCGCGGAAGTGGAAGGCGGCGTCCTTCGGCTGACGCTGACGGGTGAAGATGCCCTTCTTGTTGCCGTTGGCGCGCATGATGCCCTCGGTGGTCTGGAAGTCTGCAAAGTTCCAGACCAGCTCGCCCTGCACGAAGTCGTAGCTGTCGAAGACGTTGTGGTTCATGTCGAGGTACTCGTTCTGGTACTCCTGGCTCCACATGACGCTGGGCAGCTTGTGCTCGGTGGGCATGGTGTCGGCACCGTACTCGGTGAAGATCATCGGGCGGCCGTTCAGGACCTTGGCCCAGCCGTCCATCTCCTTGCGGAATGCGGCCTCGGCATCCACGATGCCCATGCCGCCCATGACGTACCAGCCGTAGTAGCGGTTCAGGCTGATGAAGTCAGCGAACTGCTGGCCCTTGCTGTTGTGGGGCAGGCTCATCATGACGATGGCGTAGGTGCGGGGGCGCTTCTGCGGGTCAAGCTCGTGTGCCAGATCGAACAGGGTCTTGAAGTAGGCTTCGGTGCCCTCGCTGGTGCACTGGGGCTCGTTCAGGATGCTCCATGCGATGACGGAGGCGTGGTTCTTGTCGCGGTCGATCATGTCGGTCAGCGCGTCCTTGTGGTTTTCCAGCAGCTGAGGCGTGGTGTCCTTCTCGAACCAGCCCACCTTCTTGCCGTTGCCCTGGTTTGCTGCCAGGAAGTTCATGGTGCTTTCCATGAAGCCGACGGCGGGGACTTCGTCGATGATGAGGAAGCCTTCCTCATCGGCCATCTGGTACAGCTCCTCCGCATAGGGGTAGTGGCTGGTGCGGAAGCAGTTTGCGCCGATCCACTTCATCAGCTCGTAATCGCGCTTGACGGTGGCCAGGTCGAGGCCGCGGCCGCGGATGTCTGCATCCTCGTGCTTGCCGAAGCCGCGCAGATAGACGGGCTTGCCGTTCAGCAGGAAGTGGCCGTTCTGGATCTCGAAGGTGCGGATGCCGACCTTCTCGGTGTACTCGTCGACGATGGCGCTGCCGTCGTGGATGCGGATGACGATGTTGTACAGGTAGGCGGCATGGACGTTCCAGAGCTTGGCGTCCTTGACGACCAGAGTACCTTCCTTGCCGGAAGCCTCAGCGACCTTGGTGGTGCCGTCGTACAGCTCCACGGTCACGTCGTGGCTGCCGTTGGTGGTGACGGTGTAATCGACCTCGGCGCCGTCCGCAGTCAGGCGGTGCTTGACGGAATAGTCCAGAACGCGCTCGGTGGGCAGGGCCATCAGCTTGACGGGGCGATGGATGCCGGCATAGTTGTAGAAGTCGAAGTAGGGGGCAGCGACCTTTTTGCCGTTGGACAGGGTAGCGGTGTTGCCGGCGGGCAGCATGTACTCGTTCAGCTCGTTGTTCAGCAGGACGCTCAGCTTGTTGTACTGGTTGTAGCGGACGATGTCGGTGACGACTGCGTCAAAGGGCAGGAAACCGCCCTCGTGCTGTGCGACCTCGACGCCGTTCACAAAGACGCGGGCGTGGTGGGTGGCAGAGCCGAAGCGGATGGCGATGTCCTTGCCGCTCCACTCGCCGGGCACGAAGAAATCGGTCTCGTACCAGAAATCGCCGCAGTACTCGCGGGATTCCTTATCGGTGAAGAAGTCGCAGAAGGAAGCGGGCACGGGCATGGAGATGGACTCCGGCAGGCCGTTTGCCCAGTCTGCATCGACGCCCTCGCTCTTGGGGTCGAAGCGGAAGCGCCACATGCCGTCCAGGCTGACGACGCGGCGGGAAGTGGAAGCCACAGGATACAGCAGGGATTTGTTGTTCATTGCAGGAACCTCATTTCTCATCATACTAAAACATTTTGAACTACGAAATAAACCTCTCCGTCATCGCTACGCGATGCCACCTCCCCTGATAGGGGAGGCCTTGGCAGTCCCCGCAAAGGATACGGTTTCGCCAGAGGCTCTCCTATCAGGAGAGCTGTCGAGCGAATGCGAGGCTGAGAGGTTGATACCGCAGCTCATATCTTCTGGTATCAGTATGACAGATTTTTTGCGAAAGGAATAGAACAAATTTTTTATAAATCCAGACTTTTTTGGGGAATTTTGAACGATTCCGGGGCAGAATACCTATTATAATGCGGGCGATGCCGCGAAAACTGTTAAAATCAACTACGCCAAGGAAAATGTAGTGAAAGAGATTCCACATATTTTATGAAAAAATTGGCAAAGTGCCCAAACAATAATCGTAAAATTTTACGTTTTCACCTAAAAATTCTTCTAACGATGATTGCTAAAGATTTGTCATAATACTGATATACAAGCTGAAATGCAGTGAACCATGTTTCGATGTGTTTTGCAGCAGCGTTTGGAGAACCGAATCCAAGAATCCATCTATCTAAGGAGAAACCAATGGCAAATGAGATGAAGAAAGCCGCCCCCTTCGGCATGAAGGATAAGGTCGGCTACATGTTCGGTGATTTCGGCAACGATTTCACCTTCCTGCTGTCGTCGAGCTTCCTGATGAAGTTCTACACCGACGTCATGGGCGTCAACGCCGCCATCGTTGGCATGGTGATGATGATCGCCCGTTTTGTGGATGCGTTCACCGATGTGGGCATGGGCCAGATCGTGGACCACTCCAAGCCCACCAAGGACGGCAAGTTCCGCCCCTGGATCAAGCGGATGTGCGGCCCGGTGGCCATCGCTTCCTTCCTGATCTATCAGTCCGGCCTGGCCGGGATGCCCTATGGCTTCAAGGTGGCCTGGCTGTTCATCACCTACATCCTGTGGGGCTCCATCTTCTATACCTCCATCAACATCCCCTACGGCTCCATGGCTTCCGCCGTCTCGGCAGACCCCAAGGACCGTGCGGAGCTGTCCACCTGGCGCACCATCGGTTCCACGCTGGCCAACATGGTCATCGGCGTGGCCACGCCCATGGTCGCCTATGTCGTCGTGGACGGCAAGACGGTGATGTCCGGCTCCCGCATGACCATCATCGCAGGCGTCTTCTCCATCTGCGCCATCCTGTGCTATATCGTCTGCTTCAAGCTGACCCGTGAGCGTGTCGAGGTCCCCGCAAGCAGCCAGAAGGTGAGCGCTTCCGCCATCTTCAAGAGCATCTTCACCAACCGGGCGCTGCTGGGCATCATCGTGGCGGCCATCTTCGTCCTGCTGAGCCAGCTGACCGTCATGAGCCTGGCCGGTTACGTTTACCCCAACGTGTACGGCAGCGCTGCCGCACAGTCTACTGCCAGCCTGCTGGGCACGGTGGTCATGCTGATCGTCTGCGCACCCTTTGCTTCCAAGCTGGCTGCAAAGTTCGGCAAGAAGGAGCTGGCCGTGGCCTCCAGCATCTGCTCCGCTCTGGTCTGGCTGGTCTGCCTGATCTGGCGTCCGGCCAGCGTCTGGGGCTTTGTGGCCTGCTACATCCTGGCCAATATCGGCATGGGCTTCTTCAACACCATCATCTGGGCCATGATCACCGACGTCATCGACGACGCCGAGGTCCGCAGCGGCATCCGTGAGGACGGCACCATCTACTCGGTCTACTCCTTCGCCCGCAAACTGGGTCAGGCCTTCTCTTCCGGTCTGGTCGGTGCCCTGCTGGGGATCATCGGCTACACCGAAGCGACTGCGTTTGACCCCGCTGTCACCCGCGGCATCTTCAACATGGCCTGCATCGCCCCCATCATCGGCTTTGTGTGCATCGTGCTGGCGCTGGTCTTCCTCTACCCGCTGAATAAGAAGAAGGTCGAGGAGAACGTGGCGGCTCTGGCTGCGCGCCGCAACAGCAAGTAATCCTTTGTAAAACATAGAGCGAAGTGCTCTGCCGTCTTGGGATGGCAGGGCACTTTTTCTGCGCTCGGCCACTTGTTTCTTGCAGAAAAATGCTGTATACTGATATATCAAATGAGATGTGAGAGATGCGATAAAACAGGAAAGGAGACGCTATGCGGGTCGATCCATTACAGGTGCTCACCAAACTGGCGGCAGCACAGAATATCCCCACCCGGCGGGTGACGCCGCCGTTCGACGGACTGGAAGAGTTCGACTACGGCCTGCGCCGCTCGCTGGACCCTCAGTTCGACTGGCAGGAGTTCGGCCGGCTGCTGCTGGAACAGACCCCGGCGCAGACGCTGCTCTTCGTTGAGGGTACCTTTGAGCTGCATTTTGCCCTCTTCCGCATCCCGGACGAGGAGAACACCGTCTTCCTCGTCGGGCCATGGACCTTTGGCCCCCGCAGCGAGCAGGCCCGCAAGTGGGCCCGCCGCTACCTGGGCGAGGCCGGAGAGAATGCCGTGCAGGAATACTACAACGGCGTCAAGTTGCTGCAGGCGAACGATTTTTACATGACCATCCGGGTCCTGGTCGGGATGATGATGGGGGAGGATCTGGTCGTGAAGGAGCTGAAGGAGTTTCTGCCCTTCTGCTTCCACCCGGACGTCCGGTATTTCAACGAGCCGAAGTTCCAGAAGGATATCCCCATCTCCATGCTGGAACAGCGGTACGAATCCGAGAACCGCATCCTGGATGCCGTGTGCCGCGGTGACGACGAAGCCGCCATCGAGGCCATGCACCATCACTCCCGCTTCACCTACGGCGGGCGGTTCGAAGGCTCGCTCTACCAGCAGAAGAATATGATGATCGTCTTCAACACCCTGCTGCGCAAGGCCATCGAGCCCAGCAAGGTGCACCCCTATTATATCGACGCCATCTCCAGCAAGTACGCCCGCCTCATTGAGGAGGCCGACGAGATCCCCCAGGAGATGATGTGGCAGATGGTGCGGGATTACTGCGCCTATGTCCGCCGCTACTCGCTGAAGGAGTTCTCGCCCGCCGTCCAGAAGGTGATGAACTACGTCAACCTGAATGTCTCCGAGCCGCTGACACTGAAGAGCCTGGCGGCCATGTGCTTCATCAGCCCGTCGTATCTGTCGGCGCTGTTCAAGCAGGAGACCGGCACCACCCTCATCGACTATATCAACACCCAGCGGGTAAACCGTGCGGCCCAGCTGCTGGAGCAGAACAACCACAGCATCGCCGCCGTAGCCGAAGAAGTGGGCATTCTGGACGTGAATTACTTCACCAAGATCTTCAAAAAGACCCTCGGCGTCACCCCCACCCGTTACCGCCGGGAACATAAAGAAAAATAACTGCGAAACAGCAGAATGAAAAAAAGACCCATTTTGTCCTTTTGATGCGTACAGATTATGCACCGGGGCAAAGTGGGCTTTTTTGCATCGGATAGGATTGTTGCACACCGGAACGACCTCTGTAACTATTTTGAGAGATTTCATGGACTTTTGTATGGAATTTGGACGCATGTTGCAAAATTGAAAGAAATTGTGCTTGATATCAAAAAGAAACTTGTATCCAACAAAAGCAATTGTGAAGGATGCACAAAAGATTCCTTGGATTCTTGTGAACTTGTTCTATTGCGAACGGCCGTGCGGACGGTTATAATACAAACAGAATCACGAAACGTGCGGTGTGCGCACGATTCGATTTTGCTGTGATATGCGAATGAAGGAGAACATTATTATGAAAATGATTTCGCGTCGTGACTTCATGAAGGCTTCCGCTGTTGTGGGTGCCGCTGGCGTTCTGACCGCCTGCGGCGGCTCCTCCAGCTCCACTGCTGCATCCTCTACTGCAGCTTCCACCGCTGCATCTTCTGCAGCCGCTTCCACCACCGGCAGCGCAAACATCGGCGTCTGCATCTATCAGTTCGCTGATAACTTCATGACCCTGTACCGCACCGATCTGGAAGAGTACCTGAAGGATATGGGCTACGCCGTCACCATCGTCGATGGCAAGAACGACCAGAACACCCAGACCGAGCAGATCAACACCTTCCTGCAGCAGGGCGTGGACGTCCTGATCATCAACCCCGTCCAGACCACTTCTGCACAGACCATCGTGGACACCATCTCTCCCTCCGGCACCCCCATCGTCTTCATCAACCGTGAGCCGGAGAAGGCAGTTCTGGACTCCTACGCTGGCAAGTGCTGCTACGTTGGTGCAGACGCACGTCAGTCCGGTACTTATCAGGGCGAGCTGATCCTGGAGACCTCTACCCAGGGCGATATCAACGGCGACGGCAAGATCACCTACATCATGTGCAAGGGCGACCCCGAAAACATCGATGCACAGTATCGTACCGAGTACTCCATCAAGGCTCTGACCGACGCCGGCAAGGAAGTCGAGTGCCTGTATGAGTACCTGGATAACTGGGACCAGACCACCGCACAGCAGGACGTTGCAAACGCTCTGGCACAGTACGGCGACAAGATTGAAGTCGTCTTCTGCAACAACGACGCAATGGCTCTGGGCGCTCTGCAGTCCATCGAGCAGGCTGGCCGCAAGGTCGGTGAGGACATCTATCTGGTCGGTGTTGACGCACTGAAGGAAGCTGTCCAGAACGTTGTTGACGGCAAGATGACCGGTACCGTCCTGAACGATGACGTTGGCCAGGCTACCGCCGCTGCCGACGCAACCAAGCTGTTCGTTGAGGGCAAGGATGTCGAAGAGTACTACTGGGTCGACTATGTGAAGGTCACCACCGAGAACGCTTCTCAGTATCTCTGATTCGGAGCTGAGAACCACTCACGGTTGCAAGGTACGCAGTGAGTCCGAGGCTTTCTAAAAGCTAACAAGCGCGTGCGTGCGAGAGTTCCTCGGCGCACGCGCTTTCCTTTCGGAACGAACCGTGCCGTGCCTTATTTTGAACGACAAGGAGGCTCTGCGGAATGTCAGAATACCGTCTGGTAATGAAAGGCGTGGTCAAGACCTTCCCCGGCGTCAAAGCGCTGGACCACGCGCAGTTGGAGCTCCGCCCCGGCAAAGTCATGGCCCTGATGGGCGAAAACGGCGCTGGCAAGTCCACTTTGATGAAGTGCATGTTCGGCATTTACAAGATGGACGAAGGCGAGATCGAATACGAAGGACAAAAAGTTACCATCTCCAACCCTCTGGAAGCACTGAACCGCGGCATCGCGATGGTGCACCAGGAGCTGCAGCCCATCCCGGCACGTACCGTGGCCGAGAACATCTGGCTGGGCCGCTACCCCACCAAGAAGGCAGGTATCATCACCATAGTGGACCATGCCAAAATGTACGCCGATACCGATGCCCTGCTGAAGAAGCTGAAGCTGGACATCAACTCCCACGCAAAGCTGGGCAGCCTGAGCATCGCACAGATGCAGATGGTGGAGATCGCAAAGGCCGTCTCCGCAAACTGCAAGGTGCTGATCCTGGACGAGCCCACCTCCTCGCTGACCGCGAACGAGGTCGAGTCGCTGTTCCGTATCATGCGCGAGCTGAAGGAGCAGGGCGTTGCGCTGGTCTACATCAGCCATAAGATGGACGAGATCAAGGTCATCGCCGACGAAGTCACCATCATGCGCGATGGCCACTACATCGGCAAGTGGGACGTTGCCAACATGACCAAGGAACAGATCATCGCCAAGATGGTCGGACGTGAGCTGTCCAATCTGTTCCCGCCGCTGGAGAACCACCCCTCCGACGAGGTCATGATGAAGGTGGAGGACTTCACCTCCATCCACCCGCGTTCCTTCCGCCATTGCAGCTTCGAGCTGAAGAAGGGCGAGATCCTGGGCGTGGCCGGCCTGGTCGGTGCCCAGCGTACCGAGCTGATGGAGGGCATCTTCGGCCTGCGCGCCCACATCACCGGTAAGGTGTGGATCAAGGGCGAAGCCGTCGAGATCAAACAGCCCCGCGACGCCATCCGCAAGAGCGTGGCGCTGCTGACTGAAGACCGCCGCGCCACCGGCATCATGGGTGTGCTGAGCGTTGCCGACAACATCTCCATTGCATCGCTGGACGCTCTGCGCAAGGGCCCCATCATGCTGGACGATAAGAAGATCCTCAATCTGGTCGCCACCAACAAGGAAAAGATGGCCATCAAGGTGCCCAGCCCCAAGACCGCAATCAAGAGCCTTTCCGGCGGCAACCAGCAGAAGGTGCTGATCGCCCGCTGGCTGGCCAATAACCCCGATGTGCTGATCCTCGACGAGCCCACCCGCGGCATCGACGTCGGTGCAAAGTACGAAATTTACTGCATCATTGCCGACCTGGCCAAGCAGGGCAAGAGCATCATCATGATCTCCTCCGAAATGAGCGAGATCATCGGTATGTCCAACCGTGTCATGGTCATGTGCGATGGCCGCATCACCGGCTTCATCGACGGCAAGGACGCCACCCAGGAGAACATCATGGCGCTGGCGACCCAGTTTGAGACCGCACCGACGACGGCAGCGGCCAATCAGTAAACAAGGAGGCTGTCTATTGTGGAAGCTACCAAGAAATTGAACGGCAAGTCCGTGAAAAAATGGCTGAGTGAAAATGCCATCATCGTCCTGATGCTTGCGGTCTCTCTGATCGTCGGCATCATCCACCCCAACTTCTTCGCAGTCGCAAACCTGATCAACCTGTTCAAGAACGTGTCCATCCGCTACATCATCGCGCTGGGCATCTCCGGCTGCCTGATCACCACCGGCAACGACCTGTCTGCCGGTCGTCTGGCTGGCTTTGCGGCCTGCCTGGCCTGCATCTTTGCGCAGACGGAAGGCGCTGCTGGTAAGTTCTACCCCAACATGCCCACCCTGCCCACCCCGGTGGTCTTCATCCTGGTCATCGCCATCTGCTCCATCGTGGGTCTGTGCAACGGTCTGGTCGTCAGCTACCTGAAGGTCCAGCCCTTCATCGCTACCCTGGGTATGCAGCAGGTCGTCTACGGCATCTGCCTGGTCTACACCGGCGGCACCCCCATCGGCTCCCTGAACAAGGACTTCACCTCTCTGGCCTCCAACACCATCATCGGCATCCCGGTCCTGATCTGGATCGCTCTGGTCGTGGCCGTGTGCTTCTGGTTCCTGTACAACAAGACCCGTCACGGCAAGTACATGTACGCCATCGGCGGCAACGAGGCTGCTGCTGAGGTGGCCGGTGTCAACGTGCACGCTACCAAGATCCGCATCTACATCCTGGCCTCCTGCATGTTCGGTCTGGCAGGCTGCCTGCTGGCTGCAAAGTCCGGCGGCGCATCCGTCAACACTGCAATGGGCTATGAGCTGGACGCCATCGCAGCCTGCACCATCGGCGGTGTTTCCACCACCGGCGGCGTTGGTACCGTACCCGGCGTTCTGGTCGGCGTTCTGGTCTTTGAGCTGATGAAGGTCGCTCTGCAGTTCATGAACGTCAACTCCTCCTACACCTACATCGTGCAGGGCCTTGTCATCATCGTGGCTGTCGCCATTGATATCCGCAAGTACCTCGCCAAGAAGTAATTTCCCCCGAAAAGAGAGCGCCTGCTGGGCCGTCCACTCGTTGCAGTGGGCGGCCCGCTTTGTTATAATAGAAGAAAAACCAAGGAGAACGACCATGGCAGAATGGAATGAAAAAGAAGCCGAACTCGCCCGCCGCGAAGCACTGCTGGCCGAGCGCGAGGCCCAGCTGGAAAAAGAGCAGGCCGAACTGGAAGCGCGCAGGGCGCAGGGCGAAGTGGGAAAGAAGAGCCTGCTGAACAACAACGACCCCAATTTCGTGAACCCCAAGGAAAAGCTCTACGACAAGTTCCCGCTGAGCGTCCACCAGATGGACATCATCATCGGGGTGCTGTTTGCCCTCATCGTTCTGTTTCTGGTGCTGGGTATGACGCACACCAGCTTTTTCGGCCTGTTTGGCGGCTGAAAACGTGGAGCAGGAGCAGCTGCTCTTTGAGAGACTGCGTAGCCCGGCCGAGCCGCACTTGCAATTTCCCCCGGCGGATGGTATCATAAACACTGCATGTTCTGTGCATATAAACTAGAACCAAGGAGCAATCTTTTGATGAAGATCATGAATCGTATCCTCTCTGTTGTCGCGGCTGCTGCGCTGGCCGCCGGTCTGCTGGCGGGCTGCGGCGCTTCCTCTGCCGCAGGCAGCACGGCTTCTTCCGCTGCATCCAGCGTGGCGGCATCTTCGGAGGCCGCTTCCTCGGAGACTGCATCGGCAGAGGCTTCGGAAGCCAAGGTCAAGGCCCAGTTCACGGTGACCGGGGCCGATGGCGAGAGCCAGACCTTCGACCTGGAAGTGACCGACGGGGAGAAGCTGAGCGATGCGCTGGCCGAGGCTGGCATCATCAGCGCGGACGAGGCCGCTGCAGGCTTTGTCACCACCGTCAACGGCGAGACCGCCGACTGGGACAAGGACAGCGCCTGGTGGTGCCTGACCGACGCTTCCGGTGAGATGACCGCCGTGGGCGTGGCGGACATCGAGCTGCACGACGGCGATCGCTATGCCTTTACCTACACGAAGTAAGGAACCCATGCACACCAGAGTGCTGCGGCTGGTCCTCAGCGGGCTGATGGGCGCACTTCTGGTGGTGAGCAAACAGGCCATGAGCGGCCTCCCGAACATCGAGCCGGTGACGCTCCTCATCATCCTGTTCGCGCTGGAACTGCCCCGCGAGACGCCGGGGGCCATCACGGTGTTTCTGGTCTTGCAGGGTGTGCTGTATGGCTTCGGCCTGTGGTGGGCGATGTATCTGTATGTCTGGTATCTGCTGGCCTTTCTGGCCCGGCTGCTGCGCCGGATGGACCATGCCCTCGTCTGGGCCGTGTTCAGCGGGCTGTACGGCCTGTGCTTCGGCGGGCTGTGCGCAGCGGTGTATCTTGTGGCCAAGACGCCTGCCTTCGCGCTGAGCTGGTGGCTGAGCGGCCTTTCCTACGACGCGATGCACGGCGTGGGCAACTTTGCCCTCATGCTGCTGCTTTACCGGCCTCTGCGCACGGCGCTGCGCACCGCCAAAAAACAGATCCATGGATGAAAAAAGACGTGCTGCACAGCGTGTGCGGCACGTCTTTTTCGTTATCCTAAGATCTTTTCCAGCAGCCAGAGCAGAATGCCGGGCAGACCGGCCTGCTTCAGAAACCAGAGCAGGATCGAGGACGAAAGGGAAAAGGTGGAAAGCATGAGCGGTTCTCCTTCCTTCAGATCTGAGAGCGCATTGCAACAGGCACTCCAGTAAAAATACGAAGGAGAAAGGGCCGCGATTGCTGGAAAATTTTAGCGCTTCACGTTGAATGCTTCCATGCCGGGATAGACGGCGCTGGCACCCAGGTGCTCCTCGATGCGGAGCAGCTGGTTGTACTTGGCCACGCGCTCGGTGCGGCTGGGCGCACCGGTCTTGATCTGGCAGGTGTTCAGGGCCACGGCCAGGTCGGCGATGGTGGTGTCCTCGGTCTCACCGGAGCGGTGCGAGCTGATGGCGGTGTAACCGGCCTTGTGGGCCATCTTGATGGCTTCCAGCGTCTCGGAGACCGAACCGATCTGGTTCAGCTTGATGAGGATGGCGTTTCCGGCACCCAGCTGGATGCCTTTGGCCAGGCGCTCGGTGTTGGTGACGAACAGGTCGTCGCCCACCAGCTGGACCTTGCCGCCCAGCTCGCGGGTCATCTCCTGCCA
>OIYQ01000124.1_pt1 | contig 29698 bp, 24 predicted proteins | sample 1588311 | NCBI WGS metagenome assembly OIYQ01 (sample SAMN03283244) | human gut metagenome | biome: human-associated habitat; material: feces | host: Homo sapiens | place: Peru | collected 2012
TGCACAAATGCTTAAGGGCGGTGTAATTATGGACGTTACTACACCTGAGCAGGCTCGCATCGCTGAAGCAGCTGGTGCATGTGCAGTTATGGCACTCGAGCGTATCCCCGCAGACATCCGTGCTGCTGGTGGCGTATCTCGTATGAGCGACCCTAAGATGATTAAGGGCATTCAGGAGGCAGTTTCAATCCCCGTTATGGCTAAGTGCCGTATCGGCCACTTCGCAGAGGCTCAGATTCTGCAGGCTATCGAAATCGACTACATCGACGAGAGCGAGGTTCTCTCTCCCGCTGACGATGTTTACCATATCGACAAGAACAAGTTCGAGGTTCCCTTCGTGTGTGGAGCACGCAATCTTGGCGAGGCTTTGCGCCGTATCGCTGAGGGTGCCACTATGATTCGTACAAAGGGCGAGCCGGGAACTGGCGACGTTGTACAGGCTGTTCGCCACATGCGTATGATGCAGAGCGAGATACGTCGTCTCACATCAATGTCTGAGGACGAGCTCTACGAGGCAGCTAAGCAGCTTCAGGTTCCCTACGACTTGGTGAAGTACGTACACGAGAACGGCAAGCTTCCCGTCGTAAACTTCGCTGCCGGTGGTGTTGCTACACCTGCTGACGCTGCTCTTATGATGCAGCTTGGTGCTGAGGGCGTATTCGTAGGTTCTGGTATATTCAAGAGCGGCAATCCTGAGAAGCGTGCAAGAGCTATCGTTCAGGCCGTTACAAACTTCAACGATGCCAAGATGCTTGCTGAGCTTTCTGAGGATCTCGGTGAGGCTATGGTCGGAATCAACGAGAGCGAGATTAAAATCATCATGGAGGAAAGAGGCAAATAAAATGAAATCAGGACTTAAGATTGGTGTTTTAGCCGTTCAGGGAGCGTTTATTGAGCACAAACGCATGCTTGAGTCTCTTGGGTGCGAATGTGTAGAGCTGCGCAAAAAATCAGATATCTGTGACTTGGACGGACTCGTGCTTCCTGGAGGTGAGAGCACTGTGCAGGGCAAGCTGCTCCGTGAGCTTGATATGTTTGATGAGCTTAAAGAAAGAATCGCAAACGGACTTCCGGTGCTTGCAACCTGCGCCGGTCTTATCCTTTTAGCTTCACATATCAGCAACGATGACAACGTATATTTCGGCACTCTGCCTGTCACTGTTAAAAGAAATGCCTACGGCAGACAGCTTGGAAGCTTCGAGGCCACAGCAAGGTTTGACAATAGCTTTGACTTTACCATGACATTTATCAGGGCGCCTTACGTGGAAGCTATTGACGACTCCGCCAAAAATGATGTACATGTGCTCGCCGAGTATGACGGCAAAATTGTCGGCGTGCAGTATAAGAACCAGATTGGGCTGGCCTTCCATCCTGAGCTTGATGATGATACACGGATTCATGAGAGGTTTTTGGAGATGATATGATGATTAAGGATAATTAAATCACGTACATATTATTGAATGACTATATGTGATATTACACATCTAATATGAAACATGTGATATAGAGCATAGATGGAAAGCATAATAATATTACGCTTACACAATTGAAATGTTTGCGTGTAAAGGCCGGGGCAGATGCCCCGGATTTTTATACCGACTTTTTGTGGTAAAATATAAAATGCATTTTTTTTAATATATGGTATAATAAAATAGTAGAGTGAAGATTATTTTTTAAGGAGGGGTAACATATGCCAAAAGCTATGTATAATCTTATTGGACAATACATTGAAGAAATCAAAAAAATTTATGGTTCACATGTCAGACAGATTATTTTATATGGTTCGTATGCCAGAGGCGATTTCAGACCCGACTCAGATATAGATATTATGATTTTGGTTGATATGTCAGATATTGAACTTAAATCTTATGGTGAGAAGCTTTCCTATATGACATATGACTTTAATCTGGATCATGACATTGACATAAAACCAATTGCCAAAAGTGAAGAGATCTTTAATAAGTGGGTAGTAAATTATCCTTTTTATTCAAATATTCATAAAGAGGGGGTTATACTATATGGAGCAGCATGATGTAGAAATTGGTACAAGAAGAGAGCTTGTTCTATATAGAATTGAAACCTCAAAGAATGACTTAAAAGCCGGGGCAGATGCCCCGGCTGTTGTTGTTTCTTATGCCTTATAAGTTTAAAACTCCAAAGTCACTTTAAAAAGATCCCCGTCCACAGTCAGCTCCAAAGTACCATTCATGAGCTTCATGAGACTTTCTGCAATAGACAGTCCTAGTCCGCTGCCCTCGGTATTTCGTGAACTGTCTCCTCTGACAAAACGCTCCTTGAGCTCATCGCTTGATATATTAAGCGGTGTAGCTGATACATTCTTGAAGGTTATGATGGCTCCGCTGTCCTTTGGAATGATGTCAATATACACTCTCGTACCCGGCTGAGCGTATTTGTTGATGTTGTTCATCAGGTTATCAAACACTCTCCACAGATGTCGTCCGTCTGCCTGAATCATGACAGGCGTAACGTCATTTTTAATAATTAAATCAAGATTATTTTTCTCGAATTTTTCTTTGTATTCTCCGGCTACCTGTGACAGCATAACAGCCGCATCCAGTTCCTCAAGTTCTACATTTATGCTGCCGGTAGATGCCTTTGACGCTTCGAGTAAATCCTGAATTAATTTTTTCAGACGTGATGACTGTCTGTCGAGAACGTCAAGATATTCGCGTACCTTCTCGTTATCTATGTCCTCCTTCTGCAACAGGTCCACATAATTGATAATGGAGGTGAGCGGTGTCTTGATATCATGCGACACATTTGTGATGAGCTCCGTCCTGAAGCGCTCGCTCTTCATTTTTTCAGAGACCGCGGCCTCTATTCCATTGCTCACATTATTCAAATCCTCACCATGCTTTCTGAAGAACAGCATGAGCCTTGATGTATCAACGGGCTGTGAAAAATCACCGTTTGCTATAGCCTTTGCGGCGCATCTTATCCTGTCATACTGCATGATAAATGCGATAAGCAGAGCAAGCTCTATAAGCTTTATAATGAATATAAATCCAATACTCCCTATTCCAAAGCCTATAAGCTCAAGCAGGCATATGAAACCGAATGCCAGCATACTGATCAAAAACAGCGGTACATTTCTTTCTATCCATGAAAAGCCGTATCTGATTGGGGCAAATACCATCCTGAATAGCTTTTTGACAGGCTTTAAGAAAAATCTCACAACATGGTAGCACAATGTATGCTTCCAGAACTCATGTGCCCTGATTCTTACGTATGTTGACAGGATTGCTTCAAGCGAAACCATGGTTGCCGCCAGACAAATGAGTGCCACCACCGGAAGCTGCTTTATAAGCAAAAAGCCTGCCGGAAATACCATAAAGTCTGCTAGCATTGTCACACCGAGCATCACCTCATACGGCAGCCTGTCATATAATCGTAATTTAATTTTCTCCGAATCTTCGCGTTTTCCGGCAACCGTCAGCAGATACCCCGCCGTAATTACAAAACCAAGTATAAATATGACAAACAATACACTCAAATGAGCCTCTGTAAATTCCATGACGTCAAGTAAGCTGTCTGCCTGATTGAAGTAATCGCCCTTTTCCTGAAGCTGCTCAGGCAGCTTTGCATACACATAATAGTACCCAGGCTTATCTTCCGTTGAGGTGTATGGATAGTACACAATTCCGTTGTCTGATATATTAAATGTATCCGGTAAAAGCTCATAGCTCTCATTCACCTGCTCCACAACTTTTATGATTTCGTAGCTGTCATAATAAATATCCTCATTATAATCGTAGTAAGAGCCGTCACTATCAAAGCCCGAATCGCCGTCATCACTCAGATTCATGCCACACTTTATATGATTTCCTTTTTCATCGTAGCACTTTACATTTTTCCACTCGGCAAAGCCTGTAATATCTAGCGGCTGTCCTGTAAACATCTCCTCGTAGGCAAAGTAATTATTTCCATTCTCATCGGTTTTCTCAACTGCCTTATATAAGCCAAGCGAGCTGTTATCGTTAGAGCCTGTCATCACCCTCACCTTTGGAATGACATAAGCGGTACCATCATTCAGGCACAGATAAAAGAGCCCATTTGTCTTGGAATACATGATTGAGCTGATTCTCTCACTGTTCATATCGCTTGAAGCAGCATCTGACTCCTCATAGCTGCCGCTCATTGCATCCCACAGATATGATAGCCTGTTCCACTTTAAGTTCTTTGCCTTGTAGCTAAAAATATAATCCGGATTTGATATTTCATCCACACTTGAATACACCTTTGCTGTATCAGATTTTACATCTACCTTGTCCTCTGATGTTTCATTGCTCTTTACCACTGCGGCCTGCAGATTGGTATCATTAGTCATCTGCGAAAATGCATCCTCATCACCGGATTCATAGTTGTACACCATCTGTCTGCTATAGGCTCCTGCAATATTCGCATGAATCTCATCCCTTAGCTGTGCTGTGCTTTCATAATTGTTTGTGTACACTGCAACTAACGTTGTTACAACAAGCCCTGCCGCCATGACCGAGCATACTATAAATGCCGCCAGCTTAAGCCACAGATTTCTTGATATTTTTTTCATATCATTCACCTTCCATTTTATAGTGCTTCACCTGACAAAGCTGTATCAAGCACGCACCTATTCAGCGTCAATTTTATATCCGCGACCCCAGATAACCTTTAAGTATCTTGGCTCCGCCGGATTTATCTCTACTTTTTCTCTGAGATGACGGATATGTACCGCCACCGTGTTTTCTGTCCCGTATGGCTCATCCTTCCAGACCTTTGCATATATCTGATTCGGCGAATATACCTCGCCCGGATGCTCCATGAGAAGCTTCAAAATATCGTACTCTGTACGTGTGAGATTTGCTGCCTCGCCATCAACTGTCACTGTCTTTGATTTGTCATCGAGCTCAATGCCGCCGATTACCAGCTTTCCTACGCTTGTATTGCCTGCGCCAAGAAGCATGTATCTCCTGATCTGCGACTTCACCCTCGCCTGCAGCTCTACCGGGTTAAACGGTTTCGTCACATAGTCGTCTGCTCCGACCGTGAGCCCGAGTACCTTGTCAGTGTCCTCACTTTTGGCAGTGAGCAGTATGACCGGCACATTAGAGATTTTTCTGATTTCCACCATCGCCTCTATGCCGTCCATGACAGGCATCATGATGTCCATCAGGACAAGATGCACATCATTGTGTTTTACTATATCGAGCGCCTCCAGCCCGTTTCGCGCCGGGATTACCTCGTAGCCATCGCTGGTTAAATAAATGCTGATTGCTGATACAATGTCTTTCTCATCATCACATACTAATACTTTATACATAATTGCCTCCGGAAGTTTTATGTTGATCTTATTGTATCAATTGTAACATTAAAATCCAATTATGTAACACATTAAGATTTGTTTAAGAAAAAAAAGAAGCTTCGATTTACTGATTTCAAATCGAAGCTTCTTAATTAATTAGTTAGTTTATTATATTTGTTATTTACTATATTCGTTAATTTATTATTATGATTAAAGGGGTAAAATACCTTTTGCCCCTCACATCATTATAATAGCCGGTTGATTTGTTTACTTCGCCTGGAATTTCTTTGCCAGCACCTTTGTCAGGATGTTGATTAAGAATACGATTACGAGAAGCACAACCGCAATTCCAAATGCCTGGTCAAATTTTCCTTCACTTGTCGCTGCAAGGTAGAGCTTGATGGTAAGTGTTCCACCTGACTGCATTATCTTTGAGAAATATCCGCTGGCAACCTTTGGAAGCATTCCTGCACTTCCTGCTGTAAAGAGGAGTGCTGCTGACTCACCTACTATTCGGCCGATTGCAAGGATAACACCTGTGATGATTCCCGGCATGGCTGACGGCAGCATAATGGTGCGGATGGTGTGCCATTTTCCGGCTCCAAGTCCGACTGCTCCGTGTCTGTAGCTGTCCGGTACAGTTTTCAGCGCCTCCTGTGTGTTTCTGGTGATGAGAGGCAGCACCATGAGCGTCAGTGTCAGTGAACCTGTGAGGATACTGTAGCCAAAGCCTATTGTCTGCCCGAAAAACATCATTCCGAAGAGACCGAAGATAATTGACGGTATTCCTGCAAGTGTCTCTGTGGCAAACTCGATTGTGGATACGAGCTTACCCGGCTTTGCATACTCATTCAAGTACACCGCTGCTCCCACTCCGACAGGAGTTGCTATGAGCATGGTGATTATTATGATATAAAGTGTATTGAGCAGGTTGCCCGCTATTCCGACAGTGCCTCTTAATACAGATGTCTCGCTGGTCAGAAACTGCCAGTTTACCAGGCCGATTCCCCTGACAAATACATATATGATGATTCCCGCAAGCAGCACTACCGATAATGCTGCACATAAGTATATGAAAAAATATACTACATCATCGCCTATTCTGCGGCGTTTTCCATTTATACTAGTCATTTTCCACAGCTCCTTTCTTTTTGAGTTTCATAAGGGTGAGGTTGATTATCATGATAAACACAAAAAGCACAAGACCTACTGAGAAAAGCACCTGTCTGTGAAGTCCGCTGGCGTATCCCATCTCGCTGACGAGCTGTGTGGTAAGGAAACGCACTGAGTTGAACGGAAGTGGAAAGCTTACCGTTCCACCGGCTACCATGTTGATAGCCATCGCTTCTCCGAGCGCACGACCTATTCCGAGCACAATTCCTGTCATGATTCCTGACTTTGCTGCAGGAACCGTCACTTTAAATATTGTCTGTATCTTTGTTGCTCCAAGAGCAAGGGATGCCGCTCTCATCTGCTGCGGTACTGCCTGTATTGATGATACGCTCATGTTGATTACCGTAGGAAGAATCATGATTGCAAGTACTATGATTGCTGCAAGCAGATTTGATCCGCCGGTAAACTGATGTGTTGCTGAGTTTGCAAAAACATGTTTCTCCAGCTTGTATAATACCGGATTAAGTATCATAAGTCCTAAAAGTCCATAGATTACTGATGGAATGGCTGCAAGCAGCTCTACTGCCGGCTGCACTACCGCTGAGAGCTTTTTGTTTGACACCTCAGTGAGAAATACTGCCGTAAGAAGAGCAATCGGTACTCCTATGAGTATAGATACTGCTGTTCCTATGATGGATGTGAGGATTATGTACAATATTCCGTAGCTTGGGTCTGCCGCTGTCGGCGCCCATTTTGTTCCGAATAAGAGGTTTAACACTCCGACCTTGAAAAATGCCGGTGCGCCTTTAAGGAACATATAAATTGTTATTGATAATACTGCGAATATTGCCACAACCGCACATACCGTGAATATTATTTTGGCAACATTCTCTACTATGGATTTATGTTTCATTTGATACTCCTTGTTTCAAAAAGTTCCCCAGGAAACCTGCCATTTCCTGAGGAAACCCTGTATCTTATCGATATGTATTAATACTAATGTCTAATATCGATGTCTGTATTTTGTATACTTATACTTACTAGTGATGTCTCGCATCGATGTCTGTATTTTGCATTATTTTTATACTTATACTTACTAGCGATGTCTCGTATCGATGTCTGTATTTTGCATTATTTTTTATACTTATACTTACTAGTAATGTCTCGCATCGATGTCTGTATTTTGTATCATTACTATGACCGATAATTTCTACTGTGGGAGGATAAGACCTACCTTCTTGATAACTGCCTGTCCCTCATCTGAGTTTACATAGTCAAACCAAGCCTTAACAATATCGTTCTGCTCGTCAATCTTGCCCTTTGTAGCCATTACGAATGGACGAGAAAGAAGATATTTGCCTGCTACGATGTTTTCCTCTGTTGCCTCTACTCCGTCAATTTTCATTGCTGTTACTGTATCATCAAGCACGTCAAGTGAAACATATCCGATTGCTCCCGGTGTTGAGCCAACCTTTGCAAGAACTGCTCCTGTTGAATCAAGCTCCTGTGCATATTTGCACTGATCCTTTACATCAAGAAGCTCCTCGAAGGCTCCTCTTGTTCCTGAAGCAGCCTCACGGCCGATTGCTACGATTGCCTCATCTTTTCCACCAAGGTCTTTCCAGTTTGAAATCTCACCTGTGTAGATTTTCTTTAAGTCATCTGATGTAAGCTCTGTTACTGAGTTGTCCTTGTCTGTGATTACTGCGATTCCGTCGATTGCTACGATGTTTTCCTCAACGCCGTTTGCTTTCTCATCATCTGTAAGTGCTCTTGATGAATCTCCGATATCTACGCTTCCTGCTGTTACTGACTCGATTCCTGAACCAGAGCCTGTATACTCAACTGTTACTGTCACTCCAGGGTTCTTCTCCATGAATGACTCCTTGAGTGCCTCACAAAGCTTCTCCATTGAAGTACTTCCTGCAAGTGAAAGTGAACCGCTTAAGTTCTCATTTGATGTACCTTCATCTGCGCTCTTATCTGCGCTTGTATATGCATTGTTGTCTGCTCCGTCTGAGCTTGAGCCACATCCTGTAAATACTGCTGTCATCATTGTTGCAGCAGTTGCTAAAACTAAAAGTTTTTTCATACGATTTTTCATTTTAATTTCCTCTTTCATTTCTTTCTTGAATTTATTTCTTTGTTTGTTACAACTGATATAGTAATGGGGAAATGTAAAATGCAAAATCATTAGTGTGTAAAATGCATGTAAAAAAATATTTTTAATTTACAGTACGATTGTAAATTTAATAGACCTGCCATCTTTACTTTCTGCAGTGATTTTTCCTTTGTGTGCCTTTACTATGGCATAGGCTGCTGATAAACCTATTCCAAAGCCTCCTGTTTTTGAGTTGTGTGAAGTATCAGTGCGGTAGAAGCGCTCAAACAACATGTCCTGTCTGCCTTTTTTGATGTTTGCTGTCTCATCTACAGTGTTCCACACGGTAATTATTCGGGTTTTACCGGATGTTTTCAGGGATATTTCTATTTCCGGTGCCTGATTTATTGTGGTGACACAATCGTTTTGTGTTTGGGTGGTTTTATTAGAATTTGTCTTATTGAGTTTTGTCTTATTAAGTTTTGTCTTATTAAGATTTGTTTTATTGATATTACCCTTTTCGAAGCCTGCGCTGCTGCATCCTGAATACTTGATAGCATTATCAAGCAAAATTGATATTAGCTGTCTGATAGTTTTCTCATCACCTGTATACAGTATTTTATCTGTCACATCTATTGTGAGCTTTTTCCCTTTTGTCCGGGCTACCGTTTTGAACGGCTCTGCAGTATCAAGTATCGCATCCGACAGAGAGAATTCCAGCATCTCAAGCTTTGTCGCTTCCTCATCCATCCTCGACAAAAATACAAGCTTTTCCGTGAGCGAGGTCAGGCGTGCCACCTGTTTTCTGGTGCTGCTTGTCCATTCATTCTCTCCCTCCATCATCTCGATGACCTCTGTATTTGCATCTATTATGGTAAGCGGAGTTTTGATTTCATGGCTGGCATCAGTTATGAATTGCTTCTGCTTTTCATAGCTTTCCGATACCGGCTTAAGTATTTTTCCCGAGAAGAAATATATCATAATAAATACTACGACAAGTCCGAAAACACTTATTCCAACACTAGCCAATATATATGTTTTTATCGTTGAAAGCTCACGCTGACAGCTCAGGAAAATATACATTGTAGAGCCATCCTCGTCTACTGTCAGGTATTTACAGCTTTCTGCAAATCCACTTTTGCCATCCCCCTTTTTGCCTGATTTCCATAGTTTTTTCGCGTATTCGGCTGCATTTTCCGACGAGACGGATGCTATTTTACTTGTGTCAATATTTTCCACCTCGCCCTTACTGTTTATTGTGACAGTAAAATATCTGGTATCAAACTGACTCTCCGGTGAGATACCATGGCGTTTTAGGTCATTTTCCTTTAAATCATTTTCCTTTAAATCATTTTCCTTTAAATCATTTTCCTTTAAATTATCATCCTTTAAATCAGCCTGTTTCATATCCTCAGGTGGCTGTACATCTGTCCTGCCGGATGGTGGCTCCTTGAGCGTGGAATTTCCTTTATTTATACTATCATCTGCTGTGCTGCCTGATGTGTCTGTGCTTTCTGCGCCGGTGTTTGCATTTTCTATGTTTGTGTTTGTGTTTTCTGTGTCGGTGTTTGTTTCATCATCATTTTTTTTATTGCTTTCAACATCTATACTGTCGTTTTTATTGCCCTCATCCCCCATACTTCCGGGCTCTAAAAGATCAGGGAATGTACCTCCGTTTCTGGCAATCAGCTTAAGGCGCGCATCCAGAGCTTCATTTGTACTCATATAATTTGCAATATTTATCGTGCCTACAATTGCAATGAGAACGATTGAAACCGACAGCATTGCTATGGCTATAAATTTTCTTCGTAATTTTTTTAGCATTTTATCACCTGCACATTTTTTCTATTTCATGCTCTACATCCATTGGATCCAATGGACTTTCCGCTGTTTCATATGTCAATATAAGATTTTTCCCCTGATAATATCCATTTTCGTTATATTTCAATATCTTTCGATAAGCTTTGTTTCGATAATCAGGATTATCTATCAGACCAAGATGCTCCCACAGAATTATGTCGCCATTTTTCTTCTCAACCGTAAAATCCGGATAATAAATACCATTAGAGATTTTAATCGGCTTTTCATACTCAAAATTGATATTATTATCATACAAGGCTGTCGCAATAATTACTTCTGATTTTGACCGCACTATAATTCCCATTTTGGTATAAAACTTGAGAGCTTCGGGGTTAGGAGCCTGTGTCTTTTCATCTGTCTCTTCATTTTCCTTCTTATCAACTGCTAAAAGTATACTTCTATAATGTTTTTGCTTCAACATTTTCTGGGCATAATCCGTTTTATATTTTTTCCGGGCCTTCCTGTTTGTCTCAAGAAGTCTGAGCTCATTTATTGTGTCCTTCAGATAAAGCTCCAGATATTTTTTATTGACAAGATTTTTGATTTCTTTATCATTTTTCTTTGATAAATACTCTCTTCTGCCATTTTTCCAAACATACCATTTAACATTTCCGTCTTTTTGTGTAGGATAAATTGTTCCTTCCTCAGTGATGGTCTCTAGTCTTTGTTGAATCCCTGATATTTCACTTTCTAACCAATGGATTCTATTATCTATTGAACTTATCTACACTGATGTGTGAATAATCAATAAATTATAGAATATCCGACTCCTCGGGTTGCCTTTATCTGGGTTGCTGAGCCCACTGATGCAAGCTTTTTGCGCAAATAGGATATGTAAACCCAAACTACATTCTGTTCTGCTTCTGAATCATATCCCCATATTCTGTCCATAAACTGGTCAGCAGATATAATCTGTCCCGGATTTGTCATAAGCATCTCAAGCATCTGGTATTCCTTGTTTGCAAGTCTGATTCCGTTAATTTGATTTCCTGCACTTTGATTTCCTGATACTTGTCCATCTACAGTATTATTTTCCTTGATTTTACTATTCTGATTACCATTGTCCATATTATTAGTGTCTGTATTCAGACCACTGTTTTCAATGCCGCATGTATTATTAATGCTTGCAGGCCCAGTCAGCATATAGGTTGACCTATCAAGCGTGATGTCTCCAAATGTCAGTATTGAATCAGTTGTGTCAGCCTTACGCCTTGTCATAGCGCGGATTCGTGCCATAAGCTCCTTCATGGAAAATGGCTTAGTCAGGTAGTCATCGGCGCCACTATCGAGTCCTTCCACACGGTCATCTATCTCTGCTTTTGCAGTGAGCATCAACACGGGAACAGAATTACCATGGCTTCTGATAGTTTTGAGCACCGTAATGCCATCCATCTTAGGCATCATGATATCCAGTATTACTCCGTCATAGTTATCTGAGCTTTCTATATAGTCGAGTGCCTCTGCTCCGTCATAGACGGCATCAACTGAATAGTTGTTGTGTTTTAACACCGCTACAAGTGCACGGCTTAAGTCCTCTTCATCCTCTGCCAGTAATAGTCTCATAATGACCTCCTTCTTACTTTCACTCATTATATCATAAATAAGGGGCAAAAAGTATTTTACCCCTTATTTATGTTTTATTGTTACAATAGTAAATCCGGCTCGTATTCTGCCTCATTTTGCTTACTTTACAGCCATAACCGAATTACTGTTTTGATGCCAGCCTGACATCACACTGTCAGGCTATGCGTCATAGTATATAATGATATGAGGGTCAAAAGGTATTTTGCCCCTCATTTATGATTAAAAAGATATCTCCGATTCATTTCCTGATGCTGAAAGTGTATAGGTCTGACCTGCCTGCAAATCTGCCGTGCTGATTATCACACAGTCATATTTCTTTTTGGCTGTGTATGAAATAATCTCATTTCCGTCAGCATCCTTTAAGATTACATCACCGGCATCGACCTGTGAATCAAGCTTTACAAAGGCTGCCTGCTGCTTTGAATCGCTGCTTACATCCTCTGCCATACCGCTGCTTCCCACTGCAACAACAGTTCCGCCATTGATATAAAAGGATGATTTATCGCCATAATCTATGGCACTGTTGCCGTTGTCTGATGGGCCGTCTACATAGACTTCTCCACCATTTATTGTCAGGTCTCCGTTTGAGTCAAGGCCATCGCCTCCTGCCAGCACGTGTACGTAGCCGCCGTTTATGACCATCCACATTTCATCATCTGATGCAGTATCTGTATTCTGCGCTGTGTCTGATGCACTGTCCGATTTCTGTGCTGCAACTGTTATATTGCCGGTTGTCTGCGCCATATCTGATGTATCATTCGGCTTCTGCGTATTGTCTGATGTATTGTCTGATGTGTCATCCGACTTCTGCGCTGCATCCGGTGCCTGCATACCCTTGAAGCCATCTCCTCCCCTGCCGCCAAAACCGCTCGCATCATTTCCGCCAGCTGCATTCATGCCGTCGTCACTTGCAGTGATATCTATTTTACCATCATTTATTGTGATATTGAGCCCCTCTAAGCCCTCATAGCTCTCTGTGACTGTAATAGTTCCACCATTGACAAGCAGTGCACTGTCTGCGTGTATCCCATCATCACCTGAGCTGATGGTATAGGTTCCGTCATTTATTGTGGCATCAGAGTTGCTGTGGAATGAATCATCTGCAGAGTTTATGGTAAAGGTACCTCCATTTACATAGAGAGCGCCATCTGACTTGATTCCCTTGGTACTTGTTGAGTCAGCATCTGATGATGTAGATGAATTATTTTCTGAGTCAGCATCTGTTGATGCAGATGATGAAGACTCTGAACCGGTATCTGACGATGCACTTGAAGCAGTTGTGTTGTCTGCAATATCCTTACTTTGTGAATTCTTATCAGACTTCTGCCCATCCGATGTGTCTGTACCAGGCTTATCCGGTGGTGTCTGTGCAGTCTGACCTCCTGTATTGTCCGAAGCTTTTTCATCAGGCCGGCTTCCATCAAAGCTATCACCGTCCGGTCTATCCGGCGGTGTCTGCCCGGTCTGTTTACCTGAAGCACTGCCAGAATCACTTTTGTCAGAACCATCTCCGCTCGGTTTATCTCCGCTCGGTTTATCTCCACTTGGCGCTTCTCCATCTTGTGCAGCTCCACCCGGTGCGCCACCTCCCATATTGTCTCTGGTTGCGCCTCCCGGCATGTCATTGTGTGTTTTTGTGGCATTTTCAGCGCCACCGCCTGCAGTTATATCAAAGGCTCCATCGTCAATTTGCACTACATATGATGCATCTATGCCGTCACCTGTGCTCTCAATTGTAAAATCACCGGATGCAATGTATACAAAGCCCTTTTCATCATCATCCGCGTTTTCTGAGTGAATTCCATCCTTGCCGGAAGTCAGATTGTATGTACCTTCTGCAATTCGCACGCTGTCTTTTCCTGAAAGCGCATGATTTTCTGCTGTGATATTATAGGTGCCGCCTACAAGCTTCAAATCATCCTTTGATACAATTCCGTGTCCATACTCTGAATTTATGGTGAGTGTTCCCTTGCCATTCAGTGTCAGATCATCCTTTGAAAAAATCACAGCATCTATATTGTTGTCATCAATTGCCTCATACTCTGCCGTGTTCATTAAAATGTTCTCTGAACCCTCTGCCAATGTAATAAATGCCTTATCGGCATTCTTTACATATATCGCTGCGCTCGATGCGCAGGTGATATCGGCATTGTCAAGCACAAGCTGTACCTTGGCTGAGTCTGCATCTACGACAATCTGTCCCTCTGATAATGCTCCGGAAAGCACATATGTGCCTTCCTTGGATATGGAGATGATATTTCCGGAAATACTCACACCGCTCGACGCTACTTTAGTTTCATCCGTTTCTAACTTGTCTGCTTGGGTTTCATCTGCCTTGGTATCATCCGATTCCGAAGCATCAGCCTCTGTATTATCCCCTACGGTTACTGTGGTCGAATCATCTGCCAGGTTGATTTTTACTGCGCTGTTCTCATCATAGCCCACATCAAGATCTCTCTCTGTAAACATATCATCATATGAATAAATTCCATTGACCGTGGCTTCATCCGCTAAACCTACAGAGGTCTGGGCAACTGATATCTCTGTACCTGAATTTTTGACTGTCGAGCAGGCAGTTACGGACATTGCCATTATTACTGCTGCACCGATTACCCCGTATAGCTTGATATTTTGAAAATATTTTGTAATTTTTCTATAGCTCATTCGTATTTACCTCCTGTTGCGTAATTGCTATTTCAAGGTTGCCATTTCGGCAGCGAAGCTCATCTATAAAGCTCTTTTCCATCGCCAAATCCTTAAGTGTTATGTGATAGATAAGCTTGTAAAGGCTTCCCATATTTGTTGTCTTTACAGAAACAATCTCACAGCCTGTGAGATATTTCTCAAATAAATCATCAAAGGCGGAGCCGTAATTTAAATCCTCCGGAATTGTAATCCTAAGCGTTCTTTCACATGTAGCTCTTTTGTGTGTGCCAAAGCCTGATATATTGAGTACGAGCATCACCATGCCCATGATTAATGCAAAAAGCACTGCAAATGCCAGATAGCCCATTCCTGCGATAAGTCCTGCAGCCATAGCAAGGAAAATTGTGCCTATCTCCTTTGCCGTTCCCGGTACCGAACGGAAACGCACCAGTGAAAAGGCTCCCGCTACAGCTACTCCTGCACCGACATTGCCGTTTACCATCATGATGACTATGCACACCACTGCCGGAAGCATCGCAAGTGTTATCGCAAAGCTTGCTGTATAGTGGCTTTTGTATGTGTAAACCCACGTAATAAAGGCTCCGATTATCAGTGAAACCACTATACAAATTATGAAATCCGGCACCGAAATGACCGTTGTGGCTGTTGTATCAAATAATCCTGTAAAAATGTTGCTAAGCATATGTAATCCTCCGTTATATCTATTTTCTAATATTTCTTTTATAATATTACTTTTATATTTTTACTCTTATATTTTTGCTCTTATATTTTTCTCTTATAATTTTTCTTTTATAATTTCTAATCTCTGGTTTTTTATCTCTATTTTGAAATTTCTACTTTAATTCCCAGCCACAGCTGCAATTTCATCCCCGTATATCCAATCGCAATCATGAACCGGCTTAGTGTTTTTTTGATTTGCACGGTCATATATCGCCCGGTATGCTGTACCGTATTTTGAAAATGATGTCTTGTAAAGCTTATTGGCCGTGAGAAAATCAACCATCCATCCCGGTATGGCTCCATCTGTCTTTACCTCCATCAGCACCTTTTGATCCTCAAGTATCGGTGTGCCGTAGATGCCCTTATCAAGTGACAGGTCATAGTCCCTCCAAAGAATATTTCTGTCAAAGGTCACTCTGAACTCGTGATTGTTTCTCGCATAAAATGCTTCTCTTTCATATGATAAAAGCACTGCCGGTGCAAGGTTTTCATATATTTTGAGCGCATAATTTATCTCGTTTGCAATCTGTGAGTCAGCTATCTGCCCATTTCCCGCCAGATACGAAAGCGCCTTATCATATGTCATCGCAATTCTTCGCTTGTATACAACCGAGCAGAATTTCTTTTTCAGCTCCACAAAAATCGTGTCAGACGGCTTTGCCACTCCGTAGCTTCTCAGCCTTAGCTTTTCTTTATATACCGGATGCTCCAATGATCTGCGGATAAGAAGATGCTTTGGTGTGTCATAGTATAAGCTGCATACTGTGCTTCGTCCGTGCTCATCTGCTATCATATATCCATCCATCACTTCCATCAGCTTTTCGAAAACTGTTTCATCTATCATGTATTTAATTTCAAATCTCTTGAAAATCATTTGATCTGCCATGTTTTATGTCTCCCTTCGTTTTGATGGTGTCATACTAACATGGCTACCTTAAATGAACTTAAAAAATCCGACGCTGTTTAAAAGCGTCGGATTTTAATCCATATTGTAACTATTTAAATATTTTATTTTACCTATGCATTATTATCTTGTATGAATAAAATAAACTATGCATTATTACTTTCTATGAATGAAATAAACTCAGCAGCATTTCTCGGTTTTGAGAAATAATAGCCCTGAATGTAATCTATTCCAAGCTCATCCAGTTTTGCCAACTGCTCCTTCTCCTCAATTCCCTCAGAAACAATCTCAAGCTTTAGCTTTTGAATCATGCCCATTGCGGCATCCATAACAGGCTTGCCCTTTCCGTTGTCAAAATATGCATTTGTCATGCCTCTGTCAAACTTCACAATGTCAATCGGCATATCAACAATATAGCTTAAGTTTGACTGACCTGTGCCAAAATCATCCAGCGCAAACCTCACTCCCACCTTACGCAGGGCATTCATATTATCAAGCAGTATCTTTTTTTCAGTGATAGATGCAGACTCTGTAATCTCAAGTACAATATCATTTGCATCCACATGATATTTCTCCATAATTGCAATAAAATCCTGCGCTAAATGGTCATAAGCACACTGCACCACTGACAGATTGCATTCAATATACTCAATTCCCATCGCATGTATATCATGCTGTACAATAAATCTGCACACTATCTCAAACACGCGCTCTCCAAGCCTTAAAATGAGTCCCCGCTTCTCAGCTACAGCAATAAACCTGCCCGGAGGTATGATATTTCCCTCGCGCGACCTTATTCTGACAAGTGCCTCAGCAGAGGTGAATTTATGCGTTTTAGTGTTATAAATAGGCTGGTAAAATACCTCAACACGGTTATCGCGCAATGCCTCTATTATCTCATTCTCAACCGAATTTTCATCATATATGTGCTCAACGACTTCATTATTTATGAGCATCACGCCGCGCCCCGTAAACTCAGCTCTGTTGCGCTTGGCATATTGAAAAAGCCCCAGTATATCCGATGGTCTCCGCACAAGCTCAGTAGACCTTAGATAATATATCTCCCCAAACAGCATCGTCATATTGTCAATGCCCCATGGCTTGTCGAACCTGCGTTCCAATATTCCGATTGTTTTTTCTGCGCAATCAGTATTCTCAAAAACCAGCAGATACTCGTTTGCCGAGCTTCTAAAAACATAATTATCAGGCAGCTTATTTATAAAAGAAACCACCTCATAAAAAATACTTTTTTCCATCTCGCTGGTAAAAAAATCATTTTCATTGCTTCCATAGCGAATACACACTATCGATACATCATTCCCCTGTCCATATGCCTCCTTCATGTATTCAAAAAGGGCATTGAGGTTGAAAAATCCTGTATCCCTGTCAATATTTGCCATCGGATTTTCAAGCATAATAAAAATGATAAGCACACCTATCACACTCGCAAAGCTGACAATCAATATTTTTTTATCTATAAACTGAATAACCGCCGATATAAACATAAGAGCAACCCAGACCTGCATGCTCTTTCTTCTTCTCGGATTTATAGCCTGACTGTATTTTTTTGTCAGCATTAGAATAAGCGCCAGCAGAATTACAGTTACTGCATATGTTATAATAACAGCCGGACCATATGTATAAACTATATTATCCGAATCATAAATTTTAATCGGTACGACCATTATCAGAATATCAGTGGAGATTCCAAATATCCACAGCCGTTTTCTCCACTTGCTCTCAAGCTCTTTTTTCCTGAAAATATCCACACAAATATACCAGAAGGCCACCATGGCAACCCATGTAACCGTCCAGAGATATAATTTGCAGATAATATTAGTAGCAGTAAGATGATATCCGCTTCTTTTTTCAATTGCAACAAGTGAGAAAATATCAAAGAAAAGTGACAGCAGGCCTGCAATCCATACCTCAACAAAAGCCTTCGATGTATGTAATATAATTTTTTTCTGCGAAATATAAAAATACATTATTACGAACATCACCGCAATGGCACACATTTGTGAAACAATATTCATATCCCCTATTTCCTGTACCTTTCCTAAATCAAACCAATACACTAGTACTATTTTACCGTTATGTTACCAATAAAGCAATATATTGTTTTGATTTACAAAGAACTAAATAAAAAAGTTACTATTCACGCTGAACAGTAACAAAAAAACACGCTATGCGCGTGCTCCAAAATAATACAGTCGATAACTATTCAGATACATACATAAATAAATCGGCGTGACAAGATTCGAACTTGCGACCTCTACGTCCCGAACGTAGCGCTCTACCAAACTGAGCCACACGCCGTCTGCAATTCGTTTTGCAACTATTAAATAATATCACAATGTATAAATTTTGTCTACCCCATAATATATATTTATGGTATGATTTATGCTGTATAGGATGATAAAAATTTACACTGTTGTGCCCAGCCTCACAGCGAGGTATCATCCCCATGACTGAACTGTAATTTAATCACGCAATTATTTTCTTTATACTATGAAGCCGGCCCGGCAGCGCAGCGACCGGCTTAGCACCACGGTATATAAATTATAAGGAGAATATCATGACAAATCAGACAAATCAGATAAATCACATAAATCACATAAATAAAACAGCTATAATAACCGGAGCTTCACGCGGTATCGGTGCCGCCATTGCCAAAAAGCTGGCTTCCTGTGGCTATAACCTCTCGCTTTGCTGCCGCAATTCATCTGACAGGCTAAAGGCTCTGGCTGATGAGCTTCACTGTGCATACGGAATTGAGGTGCTATGCTACACCGGAAATGTAGGAGACTTTTTCTTTGCCAAGGATATGGTTGCGAAAACCATTTCCCATTTTGGCCATATAGATGTGCTCATTAACAATGCCGGCATATCGCATATCGGGCTGCTGAGCGACATGACACCGGAGGAATGGAACAATATCGTGGCGATAAATCTGACCGGTGTTTTCAACTTTACAAAACTCGTCATCCCTTATATGGTTGCCGATAAATGTGGCCGTATACTACAGATTTCCTCTGTCTGGGGCAATGTCGGAGCATCCTGCGAGGTGGCATACTCAGCCTGCAAAGGCGGTATTAATGCATTTACCAAGGCACTCGGCAAGGAGCTTGCGCCATCGCATATTCCGGTAAATGCCATAGCCTGCGGTGTCATAGATACCGATATGAACCGCTGCTTTGATGAGACAGAACGCGCTGAGCTGGCCGATGAAATCCCTGCCGGACGCTTTGCCACAGCCTGTGAGGTCGCAGATATGGCTTACTCCGCCATCACTGCACCTGATTACCTCACAGGACAGATAATCACTTTTGATGGTGGCTGGATTTAAAATATTTATTTTAAATTTCCTATTTTTTTCGCTTTTTTCAGATATTTGTTGTTTTCTACGATTATTGTGTTACAATTTGTTTATGAATGAAATAAATATCTTTTTACAAGAAAAGCAACTATCAACCATTAGTACAACTGTGCCTGACAGGCTTGATTATCTGATGAGGCTCCACAACTTGACCAACATTGCTCTTTCTGAAATCATGTGCTGTGCAGAATCAACTATTTCAGGCTACAGAACAGGCCGTAGAGTGCCTGACATTTTTGTCATTTGCCATTTAAGTACAATTTTTGGTGTCACACCCAATTATTTTCTTGGATTCACAGACGAAATTTGTCCAACTCACAACTGATTATGTGATATATACAAAGCCTTCCGGTATCACTTCACAACCATCACCGGCTGCTGATGCAAATGTCACATAAAATATATTGAAAAATGAAAGGGGGAAATGTTACAGTCTAAGCCAAAACCGTAACGAAAAACAGCCCGGTGCACATATCAATGTGTGCCGGGCTGTTTTTTAACTATATCTATTCATAATCACTGAGAACAAAATGCCAATTTTATTGTTATTCTGCCACAAGTATTATCGTGGTTCTCGCAGGAACTCTTATGGTGTTGACACCCAAAAGCTCTGTCTTTGCCGTGAAATCCTCTCCGTCAAAATACTCTGCATTGGTGTTTGTGTCCACATGCCAGTGTTTTCCGTTCGGAAGCACCGGAAGCTGCATCACAAGCGGCTCCCAATATGCATTCATGCAATAGAATACAATATCATCCTCCGTGTCCTCCTCATTTCTTCCGGCATACATGATGCCGATAAGCTTTGTCTTGTAATCCGTTGAGGCATTGAACGGTGTACCATTGTGCACACTGATTTCCGGAAACTGGCAGGATGAAGGCTTTGTCATCTTTCTGAGTATAGGATGCTCCTTCCTGAACTGAATCATATGACGCACGAAATCATGGATTTCCTTGAATTCCTCAAGCCTGCTCCAGTCGAGCCATGAAATGATATTGTCCTGACAATACGCGTTGTTGTTTCCAAACTGGGTGTTGCAGAACTCATCGCCCGCAAAAAACATCGCCGGGCCACGGCTGCACAAAAGTGCTGCAAATGCATTCTTTATAAGGCGCCTTCTAAGTCCGTTTACATTTGGATCGTCCGTCTCACCCTCTGCGCCACAGTTCCAGCTATGTCCGTTGTTGTCTCCGTCTGTGTTATTCCAGCCGTTTTTCTCATTGTGCTTTTCATTGTATGAGTAAAGGTCATACAGTGTAAAGCCATCATGACAGGTCATGAAATTGACTGATGCCTTGTGTCCTCTGCTCTCCGGGCTGTAAAGGTCGCGTGAGCCGGTGATACGTGTGATGGCATTTCCCGCCATACCGTCATCGCCCTTTAAAAAGCTTCTCATGTCATCCCTGTATCTGCCGTTCCACTCAGCCCATCTGTTCCATGACGGGAAGCTTCCCACCTGATACAGTCCGCCTGCATCCCAAGCCTCTGCGATGAGCTTCATCTTGCCAAGTACCGGGTCGAATGCCAGCGACTCAAGAATCGGCGGATTGGCCATAGGTGCACCGTTTTGGTCTCTTCCGAGAATGGAAGCCAGGTCAAATCTGAAGCCATCCACTCTGTACTCAATGGCCCAGTGTCTCAGACAGTCTATGATAAAGCTGCGCACAACAGGATGATTACAGTTCATAACGTTTCCACAGCCACTGAAATTGTAGTAGTGTGCATCCGGTGTAAGCATATAGTACACGTTATTGTCTATTCCCTTGAAGGAGAAGCAAGGTCCCATCTCATTTCCCTCAGCGGTATGGTTGAACACCACATCAAGAATGACCTCTATGCCATTTTCCTTTAAAGCCTTTATCAGCGATTTCAGCTCGTCTCCCTCGTGGTTGTGCTCCTCGTTGAAGGCATAGCTAGTATTCGGTGCAAAAAATGATACTGTGTTGTAGCCCCAGTAATTGTAAAGCTGCACACCATCGACCACTCTCGCGCTCTCCATCTCATCGAACTCAAAAATCGGCATGAGCTCCACTGCATTTATTCCAAGGTCCTTAAGATACGGAATCTTATCCTTCAAACCGGCAAATGTACCCGGTGCGCTGACTCCAGATGACTTATCCTTTGTATAGCCCCTCACATGTGTCTCATAAATCACAAGGTCCTCAAAGGGTTGCTCAAGCTGCTTTATGTTGCCCCAGTCAAAGTTGCTTTTTACAACTCTGGCCCTGTACTCAAAATCCTTGCCACCCTCCGGCTTTTCTCCCCATTTTCGCTGTCCAGTGACCGCTCTTGAATATGGGTCTAAAAGGACATTTTCCTCGTTAAACAAAAGTCCCTTTGCCGGCTCATATGGTCCGTCAAACGAAAATGCATACTCAAATTCATCCGGCTTTATATCAAAAACAAGCATGGAGTAGGTATCTCCTATCCTATATGAATCAGGAAACGGAATCCTCGCATACGGCTTTGATGCCTGTGGCTTGAACAATAAAAGAGTGCACCTTGTTGCTCCATGGGAATTGATGGTAAAGCTCACTCCGTTTGATGCCACGCACGCTCCGTACATTCTGAAAAAGCCCGGACGTATCTTAAATCCCTCTACCACATCAAGCGGCAGCAGGCCTGTATTTACTACATCCTCATGCTTTTCTTCTTTACTGCGCTCTCTCCACATATACATATTGCTCTTTGCTCCCTTACTATATTTGTATGATGGTACATGCCTTTTGTTGCATGACTGCTTTTTATCTTAATTCGTTAAAAAATGATATTGTAACTATTCAGCCCTTCTTTTTCTCAGTGGTTCTGAATAGTTACCTACTGTTAATTTACATGCAGCTTTCCAAGCTCATCAATTTCTATTTTACTATAATTTTGTGAATATGTGTTCATTAAATTGCATATCTCTTTGGCTTTTTCGCCTGAAGCCACTGTTGGCCTGAAATCATTGTATGAGCTTGCGCTGCTTAAGGTGCATGGAATAATCTGCGCATCTATGCCCGGCTGCAATTCACCATTTATCAGAGTAAATGCCTGCTGATAAATCGCCGTGTTCTTGTCTGCCGGATTTTTATTGCCTCCGAAGCAGAAATTTCCAAGGCTATAGCATATCATTTTGCCGTTATAGACCTCCATCCCCTGCAGCACATGAGGGTGGTTTCCGACTACCAGGTCTGCTCCCCAGTCAATGATACGATGTGCCGCCGCCTGCTGATAGTCATTAGGGTAATGGTCGCCTTCTATGCCCCAGTGACAGCATGCTATAACGACCGCAACTCCCTGTTCACGAAGCTGCGCTATACCGTTTTGGATATATGCCTCTCGGTCACCGTTTTGTGACAAAAGGCTGACCGACACTATTCCAATCCTTGTCCCATCAGCAGTCTCATAAATACCGGTATGATCATTGAAGCCATACACTATCCCGGCATTGTCGAGCACATTTCTCGTATCGTCCAGTCCAGCCTGTCCATAGTCGTATGTGTGATTGTTTCCAAGACTGCAGGCCTCGATGGAGCTGCCCGTCATTATTCCAATGTACCCAGGCTTTCCCTTGAGGTTCCAGCGCTTTTCGACGCGCTCTGTCGCATCCGATAGCACACACTCCAAATTGATGAGTGTCATATCGTCAGCCTCAAAAATATCTCTCACGCCGCCGAAAAAGTAGTCCTGTCCCTTTGAGTCATAATAAGAATTAAAGCTTCCGTCATAGCTTTGCTCCTGATTGTTGCCGAGTGTACAGTCTCCTGTAGCCGTAATCACTATGGTTGACATCTGTTGCTTTTGTGTATCCGCTTCTGTTGCATCAGACTGTGTACTCTCTGTGCCTTCTGCCGTACTGTCAACTGCGTTATCCTCTGCTTTTCCGGCATCCGATGTGTCTTTAACTACATCCACACCATTCCGGTTAGCGGCTTCCTTTATATTATCTCCAATATATTCTTTTCCTATGAGTGCTCCCGCCATAATGACGCATAAAACCAAAAGCACACATAATAGAATTTTTAATCCCTTGTTTTTCATAGTTCTCCTCATATGTAATCTTATACTGTGTTATATTTGAAAAGACTTTATTCAGAATCACCACACACCCTTAAAATATCAACCGTGTGCGCACTTGCTCCCATCAGGTCTGCTCTCTCACATGTTGAAAGATGATACTGTACAAACATATCAAACTCTTCCTCGTCAAGAGCATTCAAAAATGGCCTGATATAATTTGCCGCGCCATCGGCTGCTATTATCTTTTCACGTGTAAGCGCTGCCTGTGCGTTTAATGCCTCTATATCTTCTAATCGGACAAAACTGTACAAATCATTAGCTTTTTCTGTACAATGGAAGCTCTCATCGAGCATTCCACCCTCTATGCCCTCTTTTATATGCTTCTCCTTTATGGCATAGGTTATCACGCTGTACTCATTCATAATGTATGCCACAAGTATGTAACCACCCGGTTTTGTCACCCTTTTCGCCTCATTCAATGCGGCAAGTTTTTCCTCAGATGACTTTAGATGATACATAGGTCCGAATACGAGTGTGAGGTCAAATTCATCGTTTCCAAACTTTTTCAGCTTTGTGGCATTGCCCTGGTATGCCTTTACTTTATCGCTCTTTTGCTTCAGTCTGCCGAGGTTATGCTTAACTAACTCAAGTGCCGTCACATCATAGCCCTCCTCGGCAAGAGGCACTGAATATCTGCCTGTTCCCGCACCGACATCCAGGATTTTAATCTGTGAGCGAATTGCCTTTATATGCCTTAGCATTTTTTCATCGGAAGCCAGATTCAATACTCTATTATCTGCTTCCGCTCCTTCTGCATCAGACGGACAGTACTCATCATCAAGCTGCTTCTCATTCATCAGGCTGCCAAGACAATCGTGTATATACTTCATGGAGGTGATAAACTCTACCCTGCCGTGACGGCTGTTCAGGCGCTTTTCCTCGTTGAATTTGTTATAGTATTCTTCTAATTCTGTCACGTATATTCATCCCTGTATTATTCCTCGATATGCTCACGTCCCTGCGCAATGATTGTGCGCACATGTCCGTCGGCAAGCGAATAAAACACTGATTTGCCCTCACGTCTGCTGTTTACGAGCTTATTGGCCTTTAATATCCTAAGCTGGTGTGATATGGCAGACTGTGTCATGTTGAGCACCTTTGCAAGGTCGCAGACGCATACCTCCGCTTCAAACAACACAAAGAGGATTCTAATCCGGGTGGAGTCGCCAAATACTTTAAAAAGCTCTGCAAGGTCGTAGAGCTCGGTTTCCTCCGGCATTGTATCATTTACTATTTTCAAAAGGTCTTCGTGGATTTCGTTGCAGTCGCAGCATTCTATCTGTTCATTTATGTTTTCGCTCATGGTGTGGTGTCCTTTCTGCGTTATTTTTGCGCTATATTGCGTTATTTTTACTTTATTGGCTATGGGGCGGGTGCTCGGCATAAATTGCATGTGACATCGCTCAGTATTTCGATATTAAGACTCTGTAGGAATTATGATTTAGGTTTTGGCTCATTGAAGGGTATGGACGCGTCGTATTGGCGGGAGCGTAACTGCTCAGTGCCTTCGCAGTTACGGGGCTGGTCCGGATGCGTATAAGGGCACTGCAGGAATTTACTTAGCTTTTGTTTATTAGCTATTGCCGTTTAATTGTCTTTTGTTACTGTCACACTTTCGTGTGAACAGTAACTTCTTTATACGCGAAAGACAGAGTGCACCTCTTGGATGCATTCTGTCTCGTATTTTTTATTTAATAATTTTGCTCTTTGAGCTCTACCTTTTTAGAGCTTGTGTACGAATAATGCGCGGATTGCATTTAGCACTGCTATCACCATTACTCCTACGTCTGCAAATATTGCGAGCCACATATTGGCTATTCCGACTGCTCCGAGCACGAGGCAGATCAGCTTGATGCCTATTGCGAAGTATGTGTTTTCATATACTATTCGCAGGCATTTGCGCGATATTTTTATTGCTTTTGCTATCTTTAGCGGGTCATCATCCATGAGGACGATATCTGCGGCTTCGATTGCTGCATCTGAGCCCATGGCGCCCATTGCAATTCCTATATCGGCTCTTGAGAGCACCGGTGCATCGTTGATTCCATCTCCGACGAAGGCAAGCTTTTCTTTACTGCCCTTTCTTGCAAGCAGTTCTTCTACCTTTGCTACTTTATCACCCGGTAATAGCTCACTGTATACTTCATCAATTCCCAGCTCGGCCGCTACTGAGTCGGCTACTGTCCTTGAATCGCCTGTAAGCATTATTGTACCTTTTATTCCGGCTTTTTTCAATGCCTTTATTGCTGCCGCTGAGGTTGGTTTTATCTTATCTGAGATAAGGATATAGCCCTCATATCTGCCGTCTATTGCGATATGGACTATGGTGCCGACCTTGTCGGTTTCACTGTAGCTTAAGCCCAGCTTTTTCATAAGCTTGTAGTTTCCTGCCGCTACAGATACGCCATCTACCTTTGCGGTGATTCCGTGGCCGCTGATTTCCTCAACGTCTGTCACGCGGGTCCTGTCGATTTCCTTTCCGTACGCCTTCTGTAAGCTCCTGCTAATTGGATGCGATGAGCTGCTCTCTGCAAGTGCTGCGTACTCGAGCACCTTTTCTCTATTGAGCGTATTGTCGTAGACTCCTGCCACCTCGAAAACGCCCTCTGTCATGGTACCGGTCTTGTCAAATACAACGTATCTGGTCTGTGATAAGGTCTCAAGATAGTTTGAGCCCTTTACAAGAACACCCTCGCGGCTGGCGCCTCCGATTCCTGCAAAAAAGCTGAGCGGAATACTGATGACCAGCGCGCACGGACAGCTTATTACAAGGAAGGTAAGTGCCCTGTATATCCATATGCCCCACTGTGGTGCGGCTGACATGAAAAGTATTCTGACAAGCGGTGGCAGTATCGCAAGTGCAAGTGCACTGTAGCAGACTGCCGGAGTGTAATACTTGGCAAATTTTGATATGAAGTTTTCTGATTTTGATTTCTTTGAGCTTGAATTTTCAACGAGATCAAGTATCTTTGAAACCGTTGATTCGCCAAACTCTTTGGTGGTTTTAATCTTTAAAACACCGGACATATTGATGCATCCGCTGATTATCTCATCACCGCATTTTGCATCCCTCGGCACGCTCTCACCTGTAAGCGCACTGGTGTTTAATGTAGATGAGCCCTCAACTATCACACCGTCGATAGGAACCTTTTCACCGGGCTGTACCACGATTACTGAGCCGATAACAACCTCATCAGGATCAACCTGGGTGAGCTTTCCGTCCACCTCAATATTGGCATAGTCGGGTCTGATGTCCATGAGCTCACTGATATTCTTACGGCTCTTTCCGACTGCATAGCTCTGAAACAGCTCTCCTATCTGGTAGAAGAGCATAACGGCTATAGCCTCTGTATAGTCACCATTCTCATAAAGTGCAACCGCTATCGCACCTACAGTGGCAACCGCCATCAGGAAGTTTTCATCAAATACCTGCTTGTTTTTGATTCCCTTAAATGCCTTTTTCAGGATATCGTATCCTATAACCAGATAAGGCACCATGTAAAGCAGGAACCTGATAATTCCCTTAACCGGTATGAAATGTAATATAATCATGAGTACCGCTGCGATTATGATACGCGCAAGTACTTTTTTCTGCTTTTTATTCATACGCCATAGCTCCATTCATTATAATCTCTTGATAATCACCCTTACTATAGCGCAGGCATTGAAATAATATCGTTTGTCATTCCTGTGCCCGGCAATTTATAAGAAAATCTCGCAGTCGTCCTCTACCTTTTTACAGTTCTTAAGAACCTCCTGCATAACCGCCTTTGCATCCTGTCCCTCTTCAAACTCAACGCTCATCTTTAGTGTCATGAAATTGACTGTAGCATCCTTTACACCTGCTGTATTCTTTGCGGCATCCTCCATCTTGTTGGCGCAGTTAGCGCAGTCTACATCGATTTTGTAAGTCTTCTTCATAGTGGTGTTCTCCTTATTTTCATGAATTATTTGTTTTACTGTACGTTTTTCATTGAACATATGAATGATTGTTCATATGTTAATTTTATTATAGCACCTTTTGCACTGTTGTCAATACACAATGTGCATCTACACAAAATTTATTCACATACTCTAATCACATAATTAATCTCATAGTTTATGATTCAGGCTTCATCTGTGATATTTTCTTTCCAGCTGCTTCCCTCTTCTATCCCATTTGCCGTAAGCCATTCATCCTCAACCTCTACATGACGCTGTCTGCCGTTTTCGTCCTCGAGATAAACCACGCATTTTGCTTTTGCGCCGTCTGCTCTTTCCTCACAGCCAAAATCAGCCTCATATATATGTGTTACCGTATACATCTGCACTCTACCTTCTTTCATATGATTTTGCATGACATAAATATATAGAAACTTCCCACATGTACAGGTGGATGTGTCCACTCTAAAATATCATGTGGGAAGCTTTTTTCAACTATATTTATGATTATAATGCCGCTTTAATCGCTGCAAGCAGCTCGTCATATGTCTCATATGCAGGAAGCTCAGGGTAGTCCTTCTTGATGGCATCTGTGCTTCTGAAAAGGAAGCCTGCCTTGCTTGCCTGTATCATGCCTAAATCGTTGTGGCTGTCACCGCTTGCGATGGTATCGTATCCGATAGACTGCAGTGCCTTTACAGTTGTAAGCTTTGACTGCTCACATCTCATTCTAAAGCCTGTAATCTCGCCATCTTCAGCAACCTCAAGCTCGTTACAAAAGATTGTTGGCCAGCCGAGCTTCTTCATGAGCGGGCCTGCAAACTGTGAAAATGTATCACTGATGATGATTACCTGTGTGATTGAACGAAGCTCATCCAAAAACTCCTTTGCGCCAGGCATTGGATCTATCTTTGCGATTGTCTCCTGGATTTCTTTTAATCCGAGTCCATGCTCCTTTAAAATATTTATTCTATAGTTCATAAGCTTATCATAATCAGGCTCATCTCTTGTTGTCTTTTCAAGCTCAGGAATGCCTGTCTCCTTTGCAAATGCAATCCAGATTTCAGGTACCAATACTCCCTCAAGGTCTAAGCATACAATATTCATTTTGATTCCTCCGTGTGTTTTATTCTGTGGATTTCGATGAAACTCAATATAATTGTCAGGTAACTATTTAAGCAGCCTTGAATAATTACATTTCATTTATAGTTCACCGATTTAATCCAATAAAGTATATCATACAAGCCGACGGTCTACAATAGAATTATACGTGATTTTTCAAAGGATTTTTCAGTAAATCATTATTACCGTCCATTACGCTCGCTGGCTTTTGCACACGCGCCGGCTTCCTCAGAGAAGACGCCCTCATCATCTATGATGTTTCCGCTCTCAACATGCTTTTTCAGGATATTGTTAAACGCATAATCCCAGATTTTCTCTGAGCCAAGTGCTGTGCGCTTATTTCTGCCGAGTATCTGCGACAGCTTTACACTGTGCTCACGCCATGAAAGCCCGCCTGACGCATCGTTTAGGAGCATTGGCTGAATATTGTCCATGGTGCGGGCAAATCTGGCTTCCGGTGTCTGTTGCGCCTCAAATTCCTCCCACAGCTCTAAAAGCGGCTCTCCCTGTTCCTTTGGCAAGAGTCCGTATATACGCTCCGCCGCCTTCTGCTCTCGCTCATGCTGTGTGGCCTTGCCTGCCTCATCATAGGCATATGTGTCTCCTGCATCAATCTCTACTATGTCGTGTATCAAAAGCATTCCTACTGTCTTTAGCACGTCTATCTTCTCATTGGCATACTCGCTCAAGAGCATGGTCATGATAGCCATATGCCAGGCATGCTCCGCATCATTTTCCTTGCGGCTTGCATCAGCTAAATAAGTCTGGCGGAATATCTCCTTTTCCTTGTCGATTTCTCTGATGAAATCAAGCTGTTTTTCTAATCTTTTGTCTTTCTCATTTTCCTGCATTATTGTATCTCCACGTTAATTCTCACTATATTTGCAAATCTGCATCTTTTTACTATTATGATTAAAGGGTCAAAAGGTATCATCGATGCATGCTTGCATGCAATTCGATGTATACCT
>OIYQ01000126.1_pt1 | contig 29514 bp, 31 predicted proteins | sample 1588311 | NCBI WGS metagenome assembly OIYQ01 (sample SAMN03283244) | human gut metagenome | biome: human-associated habitat; material: feces | host: Homo sapiens | place: Peru | collected 2012
TATGCAAACAATTGGAATGAGTCCAAATCAGTTCTTAAATGAGTTCCTTAGTGTAAACTTTTAAATTACAATCTACACCGAAAAATGAAAAAAATGGGTATAAATACCCATTTTTATAAATTATTCTAATCCTAGGTGCGTAGCTAATGCATCACGGTGAACTTTCGCTTCTGCTCCATAAATTGCTTGAATTCCATTACCTTGAACAACAAGCCCTTTTGCTTCTAAATTGTCTCGCCAATAATCATTGTCTTTAACTAAACTTGCATCTTTTACTGTTACACGTAAACGGGTAATACAAGCATCTAAGTTGACAATATTATCACCACCACCTAAAGCTTCTAAAATTGCTTGATCTAGTGAAGATAATTCCCCTTCTTTAACTTCTTTTCCATTTTGTTTTGCTTTAAAATCTTCTTTTGTTTTTAATGTCAAATCATCTCCTCGACCAGGAGTCATAACATTGAATTTTAAAATAAACCATCTAAACAAGATGAAATAGATAACAAAGTAGCATAATCCTACTACAGGTACCCAAATTGCTCCAACATCTTGTCCAGTAGCTTGAGGAACAATTCCGAATAAAGTATAGTCAATTAATCCCCCACTAAATGTTAGACCAATACGTACATTTAGTAAATCCATTAACATAAATGAGATCCCACATAAAGGTACGTGCACTAAATAGTATAATGCTGGTGCTAAGAATAAGAATGTGAACTCAATTGGTTCAGTAATTCCTGTCAACATTGAAGTTACAGCTACTGATAATAACATCCCTCCTACAACTTTTTTATTTTTAGGTAGTGATGTTGAATACATTGCTAACGCAGCTCCAGGTAGACCAAAAATCATGAATGGGAACTTACCACTCATAAAGTTTGTTGACGTAAATTCAGATAATGTTCCGGCACTAAGGTGTCCGAAGAAACGGTTTTGTGTACCATAGAATATTTCTGACACACCATTAATATAAATCTCTTCAGTTCCCCCCACGGCTGTTTGCCATAAAGGCGTATAGAATACGTGGTGTAAACCAAATGGAATTAATGAACGTTCAATTAATCCAAATAATAACGATCCAAACCATCCTGATCCAGAAATCCAAGAACCTAATGCTCCTAATCCTGTTCCTATTACCGGCCAAATAATGGCAGCAACTGTTCCTAATAAGATTCCACCAACTGCTGATAAAATTGGAATTAATCGTGGTCCTGAGAAGAATCCTAATACAGCTGGTAATTTAGCATCAATAAATTTATTATGTAATGATACTGTTACTAAACCAGATAGAATTGCACCAAATACACCCATACTTAAAGTATTTTCAATATTTAAAGTGTTAGTTAATGCTCCTGGTTGTAATAATAACGAAATTTGCCCATTAACAAACGGTGTTTTTTGGAAAGTGTCAAATAATGATCCACCATCTACACTTTGCGTAGTTCCATCTGTTAATTGGAGCATAATTGACCCAACTTCACTTGCACTAGCGGCACTTGAAATGTGGTCAACGACACTTGGATCAATTGTTCCATTGACACCATAAGTTTGTAACACTAAGTTTTGCAGATAACTAGCTGTTTGTGAATTTAAACTGCTGTTAATAAAAGGTAGATTTAAAATGTTTGCATCATAATTAAACATTTTTAATACCTGACTAGCTACTACTAACATTACAAAGTAACCAATAATTGCTGATAAGGCAGCAGCCCCTTTTTCTTTTTTCGCCAACCCAATGGCTAACCCAACGGCAAATAATAATGGTAAGTTTGCAAAAATAATATCTCCAGCCACTGCCATGACTTTTAAGATATTGTAACCAATATTACCTTCTTGTAAAAATACAAGATTTGGGTATGTTTCTAAGAACGTTGGATTAGTAAAACTTTGTCCAACTCCTAATAAAATCCCCGCAGCAGGTAAAAGAGCGATTGGTAACATAAACGCTTGTCCTGCTTGCGAGAAGAATGCTTTAATCTTTTTCATACTCTCCCTTTCCATAATTATTATAGCACAAAAATTATAAAATTGTAAACGATTTCATAAAATCTAATATTTTTAAAAAAAATAGAGCTAAAGCTCTATTTCTATTTTTTAACAAATAATTCTTTACGGTTAATAATTAATCCAATTATAGCAATCACAATAATCACTACAATACTTAAAACACTATTTAATATATTTTCTGATGTAAAAATATAACTAAAGAAGATTAAAGCCACAAAGATCATTGATACAATCGGTGCAATAATTCCTTTAAATAATCCTAGTTGTTTATTTTTAAACAATCTAAAGTTTATAATAAAAACTACTCCCAAAATGACACTATTAACAGCTACTACTGCATTTTCTAATAAAATTCCTTTTAAGAATGGTACTTCAAATTGTTGTAATAAAATTAAGATTAACCCAACCATTGTCATAGTTAGTGTAAATAAACTTGCATTTAATGGTGTATCATGTTTAGTACGTTTTTTAAAGAAGTTAGAACAAAACATTAAATTATCATCAGCTAACTTTTCAATATAGCGGTTCCCAGACATAAACATTCCATTCATTGTTCCAATCCCAGAAATTACCACAAAGATTAAAATTAATTTAGCACCAGTTTCACCGAAGAATTGTGTGGCAATCACATCAAGGTAATCATCACCATAACCAATTACTGTGTGTCCATCCATTAATAAGTTAACACCAATAAAGTATAAAACATATACCGCACATGTAATAACTAAACTAGCAACGTATACGATTGGTAAATCTTTTTTTGGATCTTTCATATCCACAGCCATACTACCAATATTGATCCAACCATCAAACATAAAAGCAATGGCAATAAATGGTGCTAAGAAACTAGTTGTTGTCATTGCTTGTTGTCCTGCTTGACTTAAACTAATTCCTTGCGGATTTCCATACATAAACCCTAAAATACAAATAACAATTAAAGGAATAATTTTTAAATATGTTGCACTAACTGAAATTAACGTAGATAATTTAGTACTCAAATAATTCCAAAAGGTAGCAAGTAATACTAAACAAGCTGCCATAGTAATATGTATAACACTACTAACTTTCCAATCCATCAGTGTTAAGAAATATTTAATTACAACATTTGCTAACACTGATACAAGAATTGGTACATACATACATCCTTCAATCCATCCAACAATAAATGAAGCTTTTTTCCCAAAGTACTCTTCATAGTATCCAACAATTCCCCCTTCAGGATTAACATGCTCTGCAATCGCTGCTGCTGCTATTCCCGCAAAGATAAATCCGATACATACAATTGTCCAAATAAACATCGCTAAACCGAAGTTACCATTAACAGCGCTCATGATATCGTCAGCTTTAAAATAAATCCCCACTCCAATCATGATTCCTACAGCTGTCATTAACGCTTGCATTCTTGATATTTTCTTGTTCATCATCTTCCTTCTATAAAAGTTTTTCTAAAATACATACTATTTTAACACAAAATATTGGTAAATAGCTAATATTTTGTGTCTAAAAAAAATGCAACTTTTAGTTGCATTTTATAAATCACTTTCAATCACACTTCTAGCTAGGTTCGCAATTTGTTGCGTATTTAAATCTTGATATTCTTCAGGGGTGATTGGTTTATGAAAACGAATATGAATATCGCCTGCTTCTAACATATCAAAATAGTTGGTAGTATGATGAATATTTTCAGAATCCTTGATAGTTATTGGCACAATTAATAAGTTATTATTTTTGGCAATCTTAAATGCTCCTGCCATAAACTCATTAGTTTTCCCATTAAAGCGTTCTAGATCATCAACACTTTCTATTTTAATTCTTCCTTCGGGAAAGACCATATAACTATAATTACTATTTTTAACTACATCACTGGCTTTTTTAATTTGCAGTGCGGTTTTTCTTATATCATTACGATAAATATAGACACTTTGTGATGCACCAATAATTGTTTTAATTGGTTTGATTTTTAGTAATCGTTCAAAGCTTCCTGCAATAAAAAATCCACATGGGTGATTCAAATATTGAAATAGAAATAATGGATCAAACATACTTTGATGGTTACTAACAAATAAGACTTGTTTATCTTTTATGGATTCATCATCGTAAGTTACATGTACATTAATATTATATTCTTTTAATAGCGATATCACAAACTCATCTGCAGCATTGTAGATAAAATCTATATCATTTGTTTCTTTAAAATACTTATAATCTTTTCGATGTGTGCGAAGATAGTGCCAAAACAAGCCCCACAGTTTCCAGTTTTTTTTTGCCATATTAGTGTTTTACAATAAATACATCACTTTGTGCTTTGTCAGCAATTTTAGAAGATACACTTCCTAAGAAAAACTCAGCAAATTCTGTTTTGTTATTACTTCCACAGATTAATAAATCATAATGATACTCATAATAAACATCATCTAATAAAGTATTAGCGATGTTAACACCCTTAACCAATTCTCCACTAGCATCTACTCCGTTAGTAGTTAAGTAATTAACTACTTCATCCATGCGTTGTTTATTAACATCACAATCTCCCGGTGTAATAACATTACCAGCACCCATATCAAATGTAGAATCCACTACTACCATTTGACTAACATATACAACTTTAACATTAGCTTGGTTAGCTTTAGCTAACACTATTGCTTGCTCTATAACATTTTGGCAATCACGTTCTAAATCTATTGCAACACAAATATTTTTATACATACTACTCCTCATCTATATTATACTACTATTTATAAACTTTGCTTTAATTATCTAATTTTGTACTAAAAATATTAATTAATAATTGTTCAATACTATTATCATCAATAGTTTGCACTATTATCTCAAAGTGTTCAAAAGTAATTTTGTCTCCTACTTCTGGTAATTTTTCTAAATGTTCAATTACATACTTAGCAATTGTTTGATCATGTTCACTTTTAATATCAACAATATCAACTAAATTAGAAATTAATACATCACTTTCCACTAAATATTGATTTGTACGTAAACGACGTACTTTTTTAACTACTTCATCGTGTTCATCCCAAATCTCACCAACTAGTTCTTCGATAATATCTTCGATACTAATAATACCTTGGACTGTTCCATATTCATCAACAACTATAGCTAATTGTTGTTTTTCTTTTTGCATTTGTGGTAGTAATGTTGCAATCTTCATACTATCAGGAACATAATATGGATCACTTATTACTAAGTTCTTATCAAAGTTTTTATCTTGCGCAAAGTTTGATAAAAACTCGCGTTCATTTAAAACCCCAATTATTTGATTACTATCTTCATGATAAACAGGAACTCGCGAATAACGCTCAGCGATCAACACTTTATAGATGCTAATATTAGTGTCTAAATCACTAACCATAATTACTTTGTTCTTTGGTTTCATAATGTTTTCTACTGTTTTGTCATTAAACATTATTGCTTTAGTAATTAAGTTTTTTTGATTACGACCTAAGTTCCCATGTTCATGTTCTTCATTAACAATTGTAATAATTTCTTCATCAAAGTCATCATTGACTTCACGTTTAGGGAATAAATGTTTTTTAATCATATCAGTAATTTTTGTAATAACTATTGATAGTGGGTACATACATCCAACAACTATTTTTAATGGTGTTGCTAATGCTAGTACTGTTGCTTGGGCATGATAACGGCCATAAATTTTTGGAATAATTTCTCCACAAATAATTACTAAAATACTGACAACAATTGTTGATAATGTTGCTGCTAAACTTTCATTTTTTACAACTTCAATAAAGAATAATAAACTCATTGTCGGTAAGATAATATTTACAACGTTATTAAAAATTACAATCGAAGTGATTGATAAATCATATTTATCAATCAACTTCATAATCTTAATTGCTTTTTTATTACCATCTTCTGCTAGGATTTTAATTTTTAATCTATTTACTGCAGTAAGGGATGTTTCTAACACAGAAGCAAATCCAGATAAAAGTAATAATAATGCACTAGTCAAGGCCATGATTAACATTATTCATCACCTCCTAGAATCGTTACTAAGATTTGATCTATACGATTATTATCCATACTTTTCACTTCAAATCGATACGTTTCATCACAACAACGATCACCTTCTTTAGGAATTGCTTGAAGTAATTCGATTACATAACCAGCAATTGTATTTTCTTGTTCTGATTCAATTTCTGGCAACTCTTTATTTTCAAAATATTCATTAAAATCACTTAATGTTACACTACCTAACACTAAGTATTGATGATTGTTTAATGGTTTAATTTCCGATTGGATATCTTCATCTTCATCCCAAATATCACCAACAAGTTCTTCAATGATATCTTCAACTGTAATTAAACCTTGGATTGTACCATGTTCATCAACTACCATGGCTAAATGACTACGGTCTTTTTGTAATTGCGGTAACAATAATGAGATACGCATTGTATCAGGAATAAAGTTTACTTCACGTAAAATATCACGAATATCTAAATCGCGATAATCAATATAAGCTGTCAAGAAATCGCGTTCATATAAGATACCAATAATATTATCGGTATCGTGTTCATAAACAGGAATACGTGAATAACGTTCTTTACTCATTAGCATAAATATTTTATCATTAGGTGTATCAACATTAATCATGAATATATCAGCTTTAGGGCGAAGCACTTCTTCAACGCGAATTTCTTCAAATTCAATGGCGTTACGAATAAGTTCCTCTTCATCCTCATTCAAACTTCCTTCTTCCACACCCTCTTCAATTCTTGTTAACAATTCTTCTTCGACTTCGATCTCTTCATCACTAGTTTCTGGGAAAAAATGATCTTGAATAAAGTCAGTTAAGACTAAAAAGATTTTTGTAATCGGATAAAGAATCCTGATCATAATGTCTAAAATATCAACAACTTTAAACACTAAGTTTTCTTGTTGATCTTTACCATAGATTTTAGGAATAATTTCACCAAAGAAAATAACAATGATTGTCATCAACACAGTTGAGACAAAAATTGCAATTAATTTATTACTAATTAATTGAGTAAAAAATAATGTCGAAATGGTAGGTAATAAAATATTAACAATATTATTACCTACCACAATACTGACGATCGTTAAATTGTAATTGTTTAATAATTTTTGAGTCTTTTTCGCCTTTTTATTTCCCTCATCACTACTCATTTTTAAACGAATAGAGCTAAGCGAGATTAATGCCATCTCACTTGATGACAAAAATGCTGATAAACATAATAAAATAATTAAAACGGTTCCCATCACAATGAGGCTCGAGTCCATTTATGCTCCTAATCTTCTTTAAGATAATCGATTTTATGTGGTTCTTTAAATTCTAAATCTTCAAAATTGACTTGGCGTAACATTTCATATAATACTGTCATTACACAATTTCCAAGATTTAGTGATCTAACATTAGCACTAGTTGGTAATCGATAAGTTTGATCTTTGTATTGGTCTAAAATTTCTTTATCAATCCCACAACTTTCAGCTCCAAAAATTAAATACATTTGTTGATTATTTGCAATTAGTTGGTCTGCATTAATGTTAGGATAAATATCTAATCCATAACGAGTAATAAAACAATAACTATCAGTAGTTGGGTGTTTTGTTACAAACTCTTCCCAATTTTCATATACTCGCATTTCCACTAAGTGTGCATAGTTACTACTACCACGATTAAAAACTTTTTCTGATTTATCTAAATCAAACCCCAATGGTTTGATTAAGTGTAAGGTAGTATCGGTTCCTACACATGTACGCATAATATTGGCAGTATTTAGTGGAATTTCTGGATGATATAAAACGATGTTGATTCTACTCATTATATTCTTCTATTGAGTCAATACTAATAGCATCATCTGCTTCTAATTGATCAGAATCATCTAAGTTAACGGCCATTTCAATGGCACCATTAACATCTTCATGTTGTTTTTCATCAGTTACTAATTCATAATCACCAATACTACGATATTGTTCATGAATTATTTCATCCATTGTATAAGCATCTTTTAAACACCATTTATTTTTAACCTTTAAAAAACGCCCATCTAAAGATAAATCTGTAATTACAGTTGATTCTAATTCTTCTGGTTTTAGTGCTTTAAGTTCAGGAACTTTAACTTTTTTCATAATTTCTTTCGTTGTAGCACTATTAGTTTTACTATTATTAATTAAATCTAATGTAATATCTACAATATTTTCCATTCTTCTCCTACATATTGTCTTTAGCATTAATTCCAATGGAATTTAACCCATCTTTAATGATTTTTTGAATCGCAAAAGCTATATTTATTTTACCATTTACGTTAGTATTTTTGTCATTAAATACATGCTCTTGATTATAATAACGGTGATATAAACTTGCTAAATCATATAAATAATTACAAATTAAATGCGGTAAACGTTTATTAGCAGCATTAACTACTACTTTAGGATAAGTATTTAAGAATGCAATAATTTCTTTTTCATTATCACTAAACTCTTCATTACTAATATTACTATCTGGTTTAATATTTTCTTCTAAAGCTTTTTGTAATAACTTCGCAATACGTGCATGTGCATATTGAATATAGTAAATTGGGTTATCTGCATTTTGTTGTTTTGCTAATTCAATATCAAAATCAACTTGAGTATCAGCGCTACGCATTAAGAAGAAATAACGTAAGCTATCAGCATCAATTTCTTTTAATAGATCTTTGATGGTTACACTAGTACCACTACGTTTTGACATTTTAACACGTTCATTGTTTTGTAAAATGTTAATCATTTGAATAATTAATACTTCAAATTTATCAGCTGATTGCCCTAATGAAGAAATTGATGATTTAACACGGTTAATGTATCCGTGGTGATCTCCACCCCATACATCAATTAAATTAGAATATCCACGATTAAATTTATCCATGTGGTAAGCTACATCGCTAGCAAAGTAAGTATAGTTGCCATCACTTTTTTTAAGAACACGGTCTTTATCATCAAAGTACTTGCTTGTGGCTAACCACATCGCATCATCTTGAGAATAAATGTCACCTTTAGTAGCTAAGGTATTTAAGTTTTCTTCAACCATATTTTTTTCATATAAACTACGTTCACTAGTCCAAATATCAAATTCAATATGTAACTCTTTTAAGATACGTTTAATTTCTTCTAAATTTTTAGCATATGCATATTCTCTAAACCAAACTACATCTTCATCTTTTTTATCTTCACCATATTCATTATAAATTTCACTAGCAATATCTTGAATTTCTTGACCACGGTATCCATCTTCAGGAAAATCTAATTCAATTCCTAATTTTTGTAAATAGAAATATTGTACTGATAATCCTAAATTATTCATTTGGCTACCAGCATCATTAATGTAATATTCGCTATCAACTTTGTTACCAATTTTTCTTAATAAACGACAAATTGAATCTCCATACACTGCATTACGAGCATGCCCTAAGTGCAAGTCACCTGTTGGATTTGCAGATACATACTCAACATTATAGTAATTGTGTTCATTAGTATCAAAAATAAATTCTTGAGCTTCAATAATCTCATTTACCTTTTGATTAAAGAATTCATTTCCATAAAAGAAGTTAATAAAACCTGGTTTTTTAACTTCAATTGTATCAATTCCATCAACTTCTAATTGATCTACTACTTCTTGAGCAATTTCCATTGGATTTTTACCAACTATTTTAGTAATTTTTAAACATACATTTGTACTTAAATTACCATTATTAACATCATTAGGTGATTCTAATTCTACTTGTTCAACATCAATATCATATAATGACTTAATAATTGATTTAATACTTCCTTTAATTTGTTCTTCAATATTTGCTATCATTACCACTCCCATGTAATAAATATTTCTTCTTGATCTCGAATAAAAGTAACTTCTACTTTAGTATCTTCGACTTTAATTCCTTTTGTTAGTATTTTAACACAATCACTAAATACCTGCCCTTTTATTTCAATTTTTATAGGGCTTTCAACTTCGCGATTTACTTCATGAATAATATGATAATTCATACTTCCTTGCTTCATCACTTCGACTTTGTTAGGGAAAATATTTACATATACCTTATTGCCATCTTCATCAACATAAATAATTAAATTATCATTTATTGTTGCATCATAAATTTTTACATTACCATTTTCGTTAACTTTTATTTTATTTAGCAATGTAAAACTCCATTGGTGGTGATTGGATTGTTAAAGCGCCTGATAAGAATTCTATTAATTTTGATGCATCCTCTAATTTAATAATATCATGACTTGTTGTATAAATTAAGACTGATTCGTTATAAACTTTTTTCACATAATTACCTGTTTTATTTGTATAGATTGGATTATCAGGTTTAGTAAAGACAATTTTTTTGTTAACAAATGCTTGAGATAAGAAACGAACATAATTGGTTTGTTCGTTATCTTCTAAATTAGCTAAATCATTTATTAATGTCAAAAAGACTAAATCATCAGCTAATAAATAATCTTTAACACTAATATTCCCAGCAAAAAATGGTAAAACTTTTTCAATACTGTAAGGCAATTTAAATTGACTATCTACTAATGTTCTTAATTCACCTAAAATTTCTGCAACTAGCACTTCATAAGCTAAAGCTTTTTTGTTTAAGTATACTTGCGAAAACATATTATAACGAGAAATAATAATATCTTCTAAGGCTTTAACTCCTTTTTCATGAAAGACAATTGAGTTGTCTTTGATGTCAATAACGTTAAAGATACGTTGAATATCAATTTCTCCATAACTAACACCAGAAAAATAACTATCGCGCATTAAATAATCCATACGATCAACATCAATTGTTCCACTTAATATACTATTTAATACCGGATTATGGTGTGTCTTTTTAATAAAAGAAACTACTTCCTCAATTATACTTTCTCCATAGTTAGTTAACACTTTATTAACTTCTGTATCTTTATCTTCAATAATTTTAATGGTATAGTCTTCATGGTTAAATCCAAAAAATTCTTCACTAGTGTGGGAAAAAGGACCATGTCCTAAATCGTGAAGTAAACAAGCAATTTGTAAAGCTAAACGCTCTTTAACTTCAAAAGCTTGTCCTGTTTTTGCTTCTAAAACATCTAATAATTGAGTAACTAAATAATATACACCAACTGAGTGCATAAAACGACTATGCTCAGTTGTTGGGAAAGCCAAATATGTTAAACCTAATTGTTTTATATTACGTAAACGTTGAAATTCTTTTGTTTCAATTAATTGTTTAATAACTTCTTCTTCAATACTAATATCTCCATGAATTGCATCTCTAATGTTCATCACAATACTCCTTCACTAAAGTAATTAGTTCATCATAATTATCAGCTTCAATAATATCATCATCAATTGTAACAAAAAAACTTTTCTTACCTGGTCCACAAAAACTTGCACATCTAGTTGATACTTCAACTTCATGACCAACTATGTTAGTTAACTCATCTACTACTTTCTCTAAACTTTTGATCCGTTTAGCATCATGACACTTTTTACAGTAATTAATCTTCATTATGTTCCTTAATTAATTTTTGGATTTCATATAATTTATGTTGCACTTCAATTGGTGATAAATTATTGATATCAATCTTACTTATATCTTCTATTATATCACTTTCAAAGCCATTATTAACTACTTCTTGACTAGTTTCTTCTACTTTTGGGAAAGGATTGTCATTATTATTTTGCTCATGAGAAAAGTAATTTAAATAATCTTTAGCACGATTAATGATTGAATTTGGTAATTTTGCTAATTTTGCAACTTCAATCCCAAAGCTATTAGCAACTCCACCTTCTTGCACTTTATGCAAGAACACTAAATCTCCATTCTCTTCTGTAGCACTAACATGGAAGTTTTTGATGCGTGGATTAGATGCTTCTAAATCTATTAGTTCATGATAGTGAGTAGAAAACATTGTTGGACATTTTATATTGTTACTAATGTATTCTAATATACTAGCAGCAATACTCATCCCATCATAAGTTGATGTTCCTCTTCCCAATTCATCAAATAAAATTAAAGAATGTTGTGTAGCGCTCTTTAACGCTTCACTACTTTCCATCATTTCGACCATAAATGTTGACTGTCCGTGCATGGTGTTATCGCTAGCACCTATTCGCGTAAACACTTTATCAATAATTGATAAAATCGCCTTTCTAGCAGGGACAAAACATCCAAGTTGTGCCATGATAATAATTAATGCAGTCTGACGCATATACGTACTCTTACCACTCATATTTGGTCCAGTAATAAGCATCGTAGATACTTCCTGGTCAAAGTATGTGTCATTAACAATATAATTATCGACTAAACCTTTAATAATTGGATGATAACCATCATTAATTTCAATTATTCCCCGATCATTAAAGGTTGGACGAACAAGTTGATGTTGATAACTAGTTGTTGCTAGCGATTGATAGACATCAACATTGCTAGCAAATTTCGCATAACAACGAATAACACTAATAGCTAATTCTAAATTATCGCGTACTTGCTCAAAGATATTTTGTTCTAATTCAATAATACGATCACTTGCACTTTTTAATTTCGCATCAACTTCGGCTAGTTCGTTAGTTACAAAACGAGTAACATTAGTTAACTTTTGTTTAACGGTGTAAGTATCTAATGCCATATTAGCTACACTATTGGGCATTTCCATATAATAACCTGTTAATCGGTTATATTTTATTTTTAATTTATCACAACCAGTTAAACGTTGTTGTTCTTCTTGATACTTGTTAAACCATTGGTTTGAATTATTACTCAAATTACGTAGATCATCCAACTCTTGATTAACTCCATCGTTAATCACTCCACCCTCTTTTAAAGAGAAGTTAGGTTCTTTTTTTACCATTAAATCTAAATAATTTAATAATAATGTAATATCAAAAATATCATCAACTAATGTTTTTAATGGTTCTGGTTCAAGTGTTAAGACTTCTCTTACTCGCGTTAAGTAACGAAGTGATTGACGCAATTGAACAACACCTTTTGGACCAATACTATGATCACTAATTTGTCCTAAAATTCTTTCAATATCATAAACATGGACCAACAATTCTTGGAGTTGACTAATAAGTCGGTAGTTATTAACTAATTGTTCAACAATATCTAAACGTTGTTCAATAATTTTTTGATCAGTAAATGGGTGAATGATTAACTCTTTTAAGTTTCTTCGCCCCATTGCAGTTTTACAATAATTTAAATAATGATATAAAGTTAGATGTTCATCACCATGCATACTTCTAACTAATTCGAGAGCATAAGTTGTGTTTGGTGTAAGATGCATATAATGACCAAAATCGACATTGGTAAATGTCGATAAGTAACTATCATGATGACAAGTTAAATCTGAAATATATTTAAGTAACACTTGATCAACACTATCTAAACCCGTTACTGATAAATCAGTAATCGGAATAACTTCGCCGACAAAAGGGGATAATTGTTCTTCATTTAAACTATCGTTGATAACTAACAGTTCAACAAAGTTATTATTTAATATTTCATTGATTATAACTTCTTCATCGTTGTTTGTAGTATGAAACAATTCACCAGTAGTGATATCACCATAACTAAAACAAATATTATCTAAGCTTTTAGCAATAGCTCCAACATACTTATGATAATCGACTTCATCTAAAAAGTTAGCAGGAGTCACTATTTTACTAACAAAACGAGTGATGACTTTGTCTTCACTCATTTTTCCTTGTTCTACTATAACAACTTTTTTATTATCACTTAATACCATTTTAATATAATCATTAACAGTATTAAGTGGTACTCCAGCCATAGGGATTTTCTCTTTTAATCCTGCTGATTTACTTGTTAATGCCAAATCACAAACTTTTGACATATATATTGCATCTTCAAAAAACATTTCAAAGAAATCACCCATTTGGAAAAAGACTACTTTGTCTAAATGTTGCTTCTTAATATCATAAAATTGACGCATCGCACTACTTAGTTGACTGGGATCAATACTAGTAATTTCCATTACAAACTCCTAACGTTGTTCTTTGTCGTAATTCTCCCCTAATGCTTTTGGCGCTTTATTATTTCTTGAAAAAACCATTAAGATAATAATGGCAATGATATATGGAGCTGTTTCTAACAATAAATTAATAACTCCTTGAATAGTATTTTTATCAATTGGGGCGCTACTTAAATCTAGTGTAGCAATAATTGTACTTAACGATGGAATTAGTGATATGAAAAAGGCAAACAAAATTGAACCGATTAAACATTTAATTGGATACCATCCACTAAAGATTAATATTGCTAAGGCTAAGAATCCATAACCTGCAATTAAGGATAATGTTAATTTACCAACAAATAGGATAACCATACTCACTCCACCAAAACCGGCAAGTAATGATGAAACTAAGACTGCTCCAACACGCAAACGATTAACAGGAATTCCCACGCTACCACTTGCTTGCGGGTTTTGCCCAACTGCTTCAAGGTGACGCCCAATTCTTGTTTTCTTAAAGATAATGATTGTTGCGATTAAAATGATTATTGCCATCACAATCACCATAATTTTATCATAAGAAATTATTGCTCCTGGTGCAATTTGAATTGGTGAAATTTCAAAATTGATTCGTGGTGTTTCATACGTTCCATACAATAATTTTACAAAATAGAATGTCACTGCGGGTGCTATTATATTAATCGCAGTCCCAGAAATGATTTGGTTAATTTTTAGTTTAATCGTTAAAAAGGCATGTAATAACCCTAATAATAAACTAAATAATATTCCGACCACAAATCCAATTATAATTACTAAGTACCATGGCATTGATGTTGTTAGCGTTGGCATAATTAAAGCCGCTCCAAATCCCCCAAAGACCATCATCCCTTCAAGTCCAATATTAATAACTCCACTTTTTTCACTAAAAAGACCACCTAAAGCTGTTACCATTAAGGGAATCGTTGTAATTAAGGTACCAATTAAGATTGGTGCAATTTGTGTTTCTAATTGTTGAAAAAAACTCATAATTATTTCTCCCCTTCTTTTTTAGCTTTTTGTTTTTTAAGTTTAATTACTGCTCCTATTGAAGAACAAATAAAGATAATCGCTACGATGATTTCTCCAATTTGTGGTTGAATACCTGATCCTAAGAATTTAATTCCGACTGTAAATAAAGCTAGTAGTAATCCAGAAATAATAATTCCTACTACCGCTAAATTTGCAAGCATCGCCACAACAATCCCATTAAATCCAAAATTTAAGAAACTTCCGGTTGTGGCAAAACTTCCTAATTGTAAACCATAAATTGCACCAGCAAGACCGGCAAAGCATCCACTAATTACAAGCGATTGAATAATTTTTGCTTTATGATTAATTCCGGCATATAAAGATGCTTCAGGTGAATAACCGACCGCTTTTAGTTCATATCCCCATTTAGTTTTCTTAAAGACAAACCAGAAGAATACTGCTACGGCCAATACAACAATAAGTCCCCAGGTAAAAGGAGAATTAAATATCGTAATTTTACTTGAAGCTTGAATTTGGGGTGTAACTGTACTATTTTGTGGTTCATGGAACCAATATTTAATAATAACCGTACTGGCTTTTAAGGCAATTAAGTTCATTAAAATAGTTGTTACTACTTCACTAACTTTTAAATAAGCTTTGAGTAAACCCGGAATTAAGGCCCATAGTCCTCCTCCAATCATCCCAGCTATAATGCTGATGATTGGGTGAAATGGAACTAAACCGCTTGGCATTTGTAGAGTACCAACATATAAAGCGCATAGTAAACCCACCATAAATTGACCTTCGCCACCAATATTAAATAATCCTGATTTATAGGCAAAAGCAACACTAAATCCACATAAGATTAACGGGATTCCTGAATTTAGGACATCAGCTAAATTTAAGAATTGTCCTTGAACGTTTGGTGTAAAAGTCAGGATCAGCATATTAGCAAATCCCGTAATTGGATTATAACCATTTGTCCATAAAATTATTCCACCAATAATTAATCCAATCAAAATTGAAATTGATGGAACAATGATGCTTTTTAACATTCCTTTAATATTATTCATGATTACCTCGCATTCCTGCCATCATTAGTCCAATCTCTTGTTCTGTTGCACTAGCGGTTAAAGTTGTACCCATAATTTCACCATCATGGATAACACTGATTCGATTACTTAACTGCATTACTTCATCAAGTTCTAATGATACCAGCAAAATCGCTTTACCTAATTCTAATTGTTTTAAGATGTTTTGGTGAATATTGCTTATTGCACCAACATCTACTCCTCGGGTTGGTTGGACTAAAATTAGAATATCAGGATCGGCACTAAATTCACGAGCAATAATTAATTTCTGTTGATTTCCCCCACTTAAACTACGAGCACTACTATCAACTCCATCATTACAACGAATATCGAAATTTTCAATTAATTGTTGTCCATACTCATTAATTGCTTTGTTTTGTAAGATACCGCCCTTACAAAATGGTTTTTTAAAATATTTTTTTAAAACACTATTTTGAGCTATATCATAATCTAGGACTAAACCAAATTTTTGACGATCTTGAGGAACATAACCTATATGTTGTTCATTTCGATAACGAATTGATTTATTAGTTACATCTTCACCATTAATAATAATTTGGCCACTACTAGCTTTTCTAAGCCCCATGATTGCTTCTACTAGTTCACTTTGGCCATTACCATCAACTCCTGCTATTGCTAGTATTTCTCCGGCATGTAATTCTAAGTTAACATTCTTAACTTTATCACCTACACATAAGTCAACTAATTGTAACTTAACTTCACCCGGTGTTACTTGAGGTTTTTCTAAATTAAAATCGACATCATAACCCACCATTAAACTTGCTAGTTCGATGCTAGAAGTAGATGGAACATCAACTGTTTTAATTGTTTTACCTTTTCTAATTACGGTACAACGATTAGCTACAGCTTTAATCTCATGCAACTTGTGGGTAATAATGATAATGGTTTTCCCTTGTGCTTGTAAATCTTTTACTATCGCTAAAAAGTCTTCTGTTTCTTGTGGTGTTAAAGCTCCAGTTGGTTCATCAAAGATTAAATACTTAGCATCATTAAATAGCATTTTTAAAATTTCGACTTTTTGTTGTTGGCCTACTGTTAAATTACAAATCTTGTCCGTTGCTTTTAAATCAAAATGATATTGATCAATAATTGCTTGAACTTGCTGATCAATATTTTTTTGATCTATTATTCCACCTTTTGTTGTTTCATTACCTAATACTACATTTTGGGCAACACTAAAAGTATCAACTAATTGGAAGTGTTGGTGCACCATTCCTATTTTTAATTGATTTGCTTGTTTTGGATTGGTGATATTAACTGTCTCACCATTGATTTTTATTTCTCCACCATCTTTTTCATAGATTCCAAATAAGATATTCATTAATGTAGATTTTCCAGCTCCATTTTCCCCTAATAGGGCATGCACTTCGTTATCTAATACTGAAAAAGAGATTTGGTCATTTGCACAGAAATTCCCAAATCTTTTTGTTACATTGATAAATTCTATCGCTTTTTTCATCTCTTCCCCTTAATTATATTTATTCATTAAATCACTACACACTTCTCCCCGACTAAAATCATCTAAGATGGTGCATACTTGAGCAATAATTTGTTCTAGTTGTTGTTTCTCTTCTTGGTTAAAATTAGCTATGACAAAGTCAGCTGCATTATGTTTAAATTGATTTTTTATTCCAACTTTGATTCTTAAAAATTCTTGTGAATGTAAGTGCTTAATAATATCTTTAATTCCGTTTTGGCCACCACTTGAAGAATTAAATTTAAGTCTAATTTTCCCAAACTCTAAATCTAGATCATCTTGAATAACAATCAAATCATCTAAATCGATATTATAATAGTTCAGCACTTTACTAACACTACTTCCACTTAAGTTCATAAATGTTTGTGGTTTAATGACAATAACTTTATCATTATTAATATTTAATGCCGCCATTTCAGCTTCAAACTTTTTATTTAAACTAAATGTTGTAGAATTTTGTTTTAACCAAGCATCAACACACATAAATCCAATGTTATGACGCGTCTGATCATATTTTTTTCCAGGATTGCCTAAACCAACTATTAACTTCATTCTAACTTTCTCCAAACAAGTGAGAAATACTACTTCCTTCATACACATTTAAGATAGCTGTAGCAACAATTTCTGCGACACTGATTATTTCAATCTTATCGGATTGTTTTTCTGAAGGTAAGTTGATTGTATCTGTTATGACTAATTTTTTAATTGGTGATGCTTCTAAACGTTCTATCGCTGGGTTTGATAATACTCCATGCACACAGATTGCATAAACTTCACTAGCTCCCGCATCTATTAACGCTTGCGCTCCGGCAGTTAGTGTACCTGCCGTATCAACGATGTCATCCACCATAATACAAGTTTTATCTTTAACATCCCCGATAATTGCAGTAATTTCTGCTTTATTAGGTTCAGGACGACGTTTATCTAAAATCGCAATTGGTGCTTCAACTAATTTACCTATATTCCGTGCACGTTTAACTCCGCCATGATCTGGCGAAACAATTACCGCATTTTGCGTATCGATATTATCTAAGATATATTGTTTAATTGGTAATAATGATGTTAAGTGATCCGTTGGTATATCAAAGAATCCTTGAATTTGGCTAGCATGTAAATCAATAGCAATAATACGGTTAGCACCTGCTACTTGTAGCATGTTAGCAACTAATTTCGCACTAATTGGTTGACGACTACGAGCTTTACGGTCTTGACGTGAATATCCATAGTAAGGAATTACCACATTGATTTCTTTAGCACTAGCACGTTTTAAGGCATCGATAAAGATTAATAATTCCATTAAGTTATCGTTAACCGGACATGAAGTTGATTGAATTACAAATACAACGTCATTACGAACGCTATCTTCGATGTTAATTTGAATTTCACCATCAGCGAATTTTTTAACCTCACATTTAGATAATTCTACACCCATATTTTTCGCTACTTTTTGAGCTAATGGTTGGTTAGCATTTAAACTAAAGATTCTTAAATTATTACTGTTCATTATTTTCTCCCACGATTTTTACGTTCTTTAATCACTTCACGTTCCCGAGCTATAACCAATTTATCTTTTGGGATTTTATTTAAACTAACAGTACTTCCGGCCGCAATTAAACAATCTTTTTCAACAGTAATTGGGGCAATTAAAGTTACATTACTACCTATAAAACAATTGTCTTTAATAATAGTTTTGTGTTTGTTAACTCCATCATAATTGGCAGTAATAACACCACAACCAATATTAACATTTTTACCAATTGCACTATCACCTAAATATGTTAAGTGGGCAGCTTTTGAATGATCTTTAACTGTCGTATTTTTGACTTCAACAAAGTTACCAATTTTACACCAATTACCAATTTTACTATTAGTATGAATGTGGGCTTGAGGTCCAACTAAAGTATCTGTTCCAATCACACTATTGTCAATGGTATTCCCTTGTTTTAACGTACAATTAGCACCAATTTTACATTCACCGTAAATAATGTTATTAGGTTCTATCACAGTTCCAGGACCAATTTTAACTTTAGGTCCAATAAACGTTGAACTTTGGTCAATAATTTTAACTCCATTTAGTTGCAAATTGGTATTAATACGTTTTTGTAAAATCGATGTTGCTTGATCTAGTGCGACTAAGTCATTAATTCCTTTAATCTCATCACTATCTTCACACACAAATGCAGCAACACGTTGTTTATTGTTGTTAAAAATTTCGACTAAGTCAGTTAAATAATACTCTTTTTGTTTATTATTATTTTTAATTTTATCAATATATTTAAATAATAATTTGGTATCAAAACAATAAATTCCTGAGTTAATTTCTTTGATTTGACGTTGCGTAAAAGTTGCATCTTTTTCTTCCACAATCGCAGTTACACTTCCAATATCATTACGGATAATACGTCCATAACCGGTTGGGTTTTCAACTTTTGCTGTTAGGATTGTCATCGCACTTTTTTCTTGTTTGTGTTTTTTAATTAATTTTTTAAAAGTATCACTACTCACAAGTGGTGTGTCTCCACAGACAATTACCGTAATCCCATTTTTATTTCTAAATTTTGATTTACAAACTTTAACCGCGTGTCCTGTTCCTAATTGTTGTTTTTGCTCAACGTAATCATAATTAAAATTATCAATGGCATTTAATACTTCTTCTTTTTTGTATCCAACAACTAAAGTATGATCTTTAATTCCTGCCTGTTGAAGGTTAGATAAAACGTGATTGACCATCTCATAACCTAATAATTTTTGGACAACTTTCGGCGCTTCAGTTTTCATTCTTGTACCTTTTCCGGCACTTAATATTATTGACTCAACTTGCATTATTTTACTCCTATTTACTTTATTATATAGGTTTTTTTGGTGTTTGTCAATAGCTTCATTTTAAAAAAAGATACACTAAAAAGTGTATCTTTAATTAAGCATTATTTTAATTCAACGCTAGCTCCAGCTTCTTCTAATTGAGCTTTTAAGTCGTTTGCTTCATCAGCAGGAACTCCTGCCTTAACAACTCCACCGTTGTCAGCTAATTCTTTAGCTTCTTTTAATCCTAATTCAGCATTGATAGAACGGATTACTTTAATTACTGCTAATTTTTGGTCACCAGCAGATGCTAATACAACATCTTTGTTTCCACCGTCTGCTCCAGCTCCATCAGCAGCTCCAGCAGCAGCAACAGCTACAGGTGCAGCAGCGCTAACTCCAAATTCTTCTTCAATAGCTTTTACTAAGTCGTTTAATTCTAAAACTGACATTTTTTTAATTTCTTCAATAAATTTTTGTGTATCCATCTTTTCTCCTTATCTATTTTTAATTATTATTCTTCGCTTGCAGTTTTATCATCACTACTTGCTTCAGGTGTTGTTTCTTCAACAACTTCTTCTTGAGTTTCCTCTTCACTAGCAGGCGCTTCTTCGCTTGCTGTTTCTTCTTTAACTGGTTCTTCTACTGCACTTTCAGCAGCTGGTTGTTGTTCAGCAACTTGACTTAAAGTTTGAGCTAAACCACGCATTGGTGCTTGAAGTACAGAAAGTAACATAGATAACAATCCATCGCGACTTGGAAGAGTTGCTAATTCTCTAATTTGTGCTTCATCTGCAAAGCTTCCTTCCATAGTACCAGCTTTTAATTTTAATACTTCGTGTTCTTTACTAAAGTTATTTAACACACGAGCAGCAGCTGTTACGTCATCATAACTAAATGCTACGGCACAAGGACCTTTTAAGTAATCTTCCATTTGTTCTAAGTTTAGTTCTTTATACGCACGAGATGAGATGTTGTTTTTAATAACTTTTAATTCAACTCCTTCAGCACGTAATTGTTTACGTAAATCTTTTAACTCTTCTACTGTTAAACCAGCATATTCAACTATTACTGTTGCAACCGAATTATTTAATTTTTCAACGATTTCAGTTACTTCTTGTTGTTTTTTATTAATTGCTTGTTGGCTCATGATCTTCCCCCTTTCCTTTTTAACCAAAAAAAACCTGCATAGCAAAAAGCCATACAGGTTAGTACAATGAGTACCTCGGTAGGATTTATGGTTACCTACTGTCTTTGGCTTTTCTTAATTATTATAACAAATATTAGCCAAAGATGTTAATATTTTTTGTTCTTAATTCCCTTAGTAAAGAAAATCGCATATACAATAAATGAATATATTAAAAATGCTAAAGTTATTAACAGTAGGATATTAGCAAATTTATTAGGAATGTTAGGGAAAATAACTAAAATTAGACAACTTACATAAAAAACCAGTGTTGATATTTTTCCCCAGATTTTGGCACCTTCAATTCGTTTTGTTACACCAACACAGATTATCCCTAGCACTGCTAATACCACCTCTTTGATGACAAATAAGACACATACAACTAACGCAAACTTATAGCGATACATTAACACAATAAGCAAGCTGAATTGTAAAAGCTTATCTGCTACAGGATCTATAATCTTACCCCAATCGGTAATCATATTAAACTTACGTGCAATTAGCCCATCTAAAAAATCAGTAAATTCCATAAAAGCTAATAACCCAAACGCAAGTGGGTAGTTTTCAAACTTAATATAACTCGTTACAAAGATTGGAATAATTAAGATTCGTAAATAGCATAAACAGTTAGGAATAGAAAATAAATCACGGACCTTCATTTCACTCCAAACCAATTTTACTTAATTATTTAGTTTTACGAATTTGATCAAAATCAAATAATTCAGAAGCAGTATCATCTCCTAATAAACTATTAACTTCTAATTCTATTTTTTCGTTTTGTGGATCAATACTAACAACACGTAGTTGTTGCCCATCGTATAAATCGTGACCTTCAACGATTACAGTATCACCAACATTTAGCTCAATACCTATTTGGTCGGCTACATTTTTCATAACAGTGATTTCATCATCTTCCATTGGACTTGGTTTTTCTTTCATACTTGAGATACCTGAGTATCCTGTTACATATTGTATTCCACGTACAAAGAAAATTGCTTCATTAGAGTTTTCCATTTGAACAAAAATGTATCCTGGATATAATAAACGTTCTTTACGTTTTAATTGATTACGCACAAAACTATATTCTTGAATTGTAGGTAAATAGATTTCTCCAATTAAATTATCCATGTGTTCTTTATTAATTTGTGCTTTTAAACTATCAATTACTTTTTGCTCATAGCCATTGAAAGTTCTTACTCCAAACCATTTTTTTTTCATTAAAACTCCTAATTATGCATATAAGAAACTAATTACATATTTAATTACTGAATCCATTACAGCCAAAATAATTGTTAATAAAACAATAACAAATAATGTTACACCAAAGAATTTCATAACATTTTTACTTTTTGGCCACGTTACATCTTTAAGTGCTTGAAAATAACCTTTAATACTATTCATTGTCGCTCCTATTTATTTTCTTTATGCATTGTATGTTTTTTGCAGTGTTTGCAATATTTCTTCACTACTAAACGTTCTTGCATGTTACTTTTTTTCACACTGTAGTTTGAATGCATGCATTCACTACAGACTAACAATATTTTTGTTTTGTTCTATCGCTTGTGATTTGAAATCGTTCATTATAGTTTCATTTTCTTTTTTCTCACTATTGTTAAAAATATGGTTTTCAACTCTAACTTGTGTATTTAATTCTCTAAATATTTCATCAATTTTTTCATTAGAGTAGTTGTATACCTCTCTTAAATATTGTTTCTTAGAAATAATGTTCCCTACAACCTCATTATAAAGTCTCGCATTTCTTTCGTTAGTAGTTTCTATCTCTGTATAGTCAAACTCAATCTCTGGTGTTGATACACCTAATAACATTGATATAGTTTCAAAGATAGACACTAAGTTTCTACGGAACACTTTGTTGTATCTTTCTTTTGTAGTGAATGTTTTATTTCTTAACATTACTACCTCTGTTGCTGTTCGTGGTGTAGATGAAATGTTTACACTTAACTCATCACCATCAATATTTAATTTATTAGCAATAAGTCTAATGATAGTATCAATAGTATTTTTGTACTCTTTAATTCTAATGTCTGTATCTACGACTTGTAGTAAGTTGTTTGCTCTTTCATCATCTCCTACAAACAATTGGTAGTACTCGTTGTTAGGGTCAAAGTATTTAACACCCTCTTGTACCCCACCATTAGCACAAGCAGGACTATTAGGTGTTGTAGTCATTAAAGTATCAGCAATAAACATTCTCTTTCTAGACACATTAATTTCATTTATCATATTATCATAGGCAATGTCTAAGTTTTTTAACTCATCATCTATAATAGATAAGATACTTGGGTGTCTTAATAAAGAGTTGCTTGGATTAGAAATACTTTGTACTGTGTAAATGTAGAATAAGTCTTTCTCACTTACAATAGTACCACTAGGGTCAACACCTTTTCGTTTTTTCAACTCACTAGCATCTAGTAAGTCTCCTAAGTAGTTTTCGTCCTCACTTTTGAAAAGATAATTTTCCACACTTGTAGTTTTTCTATCTAATCGCTTAATGTTTTGTACGAATGTTAAGTAGTACTCTTTTGGTTTTCCATCCACAATAGTATTGACGATATCTTGTGAAAAGATAACAACACCATTTACTCTTTTACCATTAGTACTTTGAATAAGCATTTGATTTCCTGGTATGAATGAAATGTCGACACCAAACTCACTTGGTAAAGTTGTAATAACACCACTACCAATAGCAAACACGGTCTCTAAAAAGTTTTGATAATTTTCAATAAACTTATTCTCTTTAAGTTCATATAAGAAAGTTTCTTTCTCATCTATGTTATCAAAGTTAAACTCAACATTAGCACTATTGATTAAGTTTGCCATATACTCACACACTGTTTTACCAAAGTGTAGACTTTCTCGTTTACAATTTTGCTCTTTACCATTTACATAACTTGTGTAGTTATGAAAACCTTGTATATTACCTAAATACAATTGATAAAAGTAGTTGTAGTTGTATGTACTATCATACTCTATACCAAACATTTCTCTTAACTCGTTAATTATTGGCATTGTTTTCCTTTCTTATGACACTTGAATAAATTGTATCTATGTAGTTTAGAAATGAATACTCAAAACTATCTAGACTATCTATATCACTTGTTCCGTCATCTTTTCTTACACCATTATTGTCATATTGTGCTGTCTCCAAAGCATTTAGTAAATTATCACATTGTTGTTGAATATGTAGTCTTTTGGTTGACATTAAAAGTTGTGTTAGCATAATTCTTGATGCTATATTACTTTCTTTATTTATTCCTTTTCTTTTATTTACTTTTGAAATGAATATACCACCAACATTTAAAACATTTAATAGATTTGTGACAACTTTGTAAAATGATAAACTCGCACTATCTATAAAAACATTGATATTTGTTCTATACAACTCCCCATAGTATTTACAAAACTTGACTAGGTCGTTGGCATAGTCGTTGATATCTTTATCGCCTTGACTTACTCCATTTTTATGATAGTAAGTGGCAAGCACTCGCACATCGCCAAAGTCTTTGCTAATTGCTGATAAGGTAAAAGTTGTAGCATCGCTATCCCCATAATCCACACCAACTTGTAATCTATAATTGTATGAATTAAACTTTTCTCTATCTATTAAGTTTTGGTAGTTGTATTGTCTATATACCGCATTACTAAGTAAACCAAACTCCCCTAGAAACTCAAAACGATAAGTTTCGTAGTCCAACTCTTTCATTAAGTTGATTTCATTAAGTTTCTCTCTTGGTAAAAGTCGCTCAATATCTTTATAAGTAGTTTCCAATATTGTCATTTGGTTTGTTTCTAATAACTCGCTTTTATAAACATTAGTCCAATGTAATCTCTCTCGTTGTGGATTTCCTGTGTAGATTTTTACACAATAAGAGTTTCCGCTAGCATCAACCGCCTCGTGTTTAGCAAGTGTTGTGTTTAACATTATAAAGTTTTCTTTCTTGCTAATTTGTTGAAACTCATCAAACCAAACAAAGGCTAGTTTGTGTACTGGTTGAAAACCTTTAAGTCCCTCTTTATCTAAACCCTTAAAGTAAATGACTTGTCCGGTTCTTTTGTTAGTAAGTCTCTCTGGTCTTACCCTTTTAATCCAATCGTTCGCTAAACCCCACTCGTGTAGAACATCTAAAACACTTTGAAACACACTATCTCTAATTTGTGCTTGTTCATTTCGCATTATTAAGATATCTCCACTAGGGTTAGTAAGTGCTGAGATTAAAGCAAGTCTTGACATTGAGAATGTTTTCCCACTATCACGACCACATAAAGCATAATAGGTTTCTCGCTTATGATTTAAAACACTCTTTAATGGTTCTCGTAAATCACCGTTAAAGATATCGTTTAATGGAATGTTAATCATTGGACTCTATTTCCTCTAAACCACCAAAGTTAAGCACAGGGGCTAGGTCGCTTGACCCGTCCTCGCTATCACTTGAAATGTTTAGATAATAAGCAAGTGCTAACATCAATAGTTTGTCTGAAACCTTTGATGACTTAAACAAAGAATCGTAAAATAATTTTTGGACTTGCTCCTCAAACTCACCCACCGCTTTGTGGTACTCCACATCGTCCTCAACTAATTCTATAAACTCCTCTGAGGTAAGGTTATATAGTTTGGCAATGGTTTGGGGTTTAATCCCTTTCCTTGCTTTTGAATAGATTTCATCCATTTCCATTTTCGTAAACTCTCGGTTGTTTGACTCCTTAACAATAGCATTGTCTATTGTGTCTATCATATGCTTTGTCAACCTTTCGTTTAAAGTTATAGCATATTTTTATTCCCTTGTCAACCCTTTTTTAATTTTTTTTAAAATTGACCCAAAAAGACCCCTTTCTTTTCTTTTATTTAATTTTCTTTTCTTTGGGGAATTAACTACTCTCTATACTATCTAACTAACTATTCTTAATAGCAAGTTATCTATGGTAATCATAGATTACCAAGGGACAACATCGAATTTCTCTGAAAAATATTTTTGTACTTACGACCCACCCATCAAAAACAAAAATGTAGGGCCGACCCCCCTTTTCATCATCTGAGCCCTGACCCCGACCGTCGTCGTCTGGTTGCTCGTTGCTCGTCGCTCGTTGCTCGTCGTCTGGTTGCTCGTCGTTGGTCGTGGTTGGTTGGTTGGTTGGCTCGTTGGTTGATTGGTTGGCTGTCTGGTTGGTTTGGTTGTTGGTTTGGTTGTTGGTTTGGTTGGTTGATGGTCGTCGTTCGTTGGTTGATTGGTCTAGTTGACTGGTTGGTGGTTTGGTTGGTGGTTGGGTTGTTGTATTAGTTTGGAAATTGCATTCCTTTTTTTCCAAATGTTGACCGCAAGAATTGAACGAGTTGAATTAATTAGGGTTGGGATATGATTATCATTATATGATAATAATATAATCGGCTAATTTTAGTTGGATAATGTTGCTGTTGATGTTGTTGTTAAAGGAGTCGACGACGTTATTGATGTCGATATGTTGTTGGTAATTGTCTGATAGTGTTCATAATCCTAAGCATTTTTTTTAAAATTATCATAAAAAACTTTACAAAAAATTACGTTATTACAGTTTTAAAATTTGGGTAGCGCTCTAAAATGCTTTAAATAAAGGGGTTTTAGACACTAAAAAAATTATAAAAAAAATTATAAAAAAACTTGACAAACGTTTATTTTTTTGGTATAATAATTATGATATCAGTTAAGGTGTCAGTATTATACCATTAAAAAAAAATGTAAATAATTGCACACAAAAAAAAAATAATGGTATAATAATTATGTGAGGTTATCCCTTACTAAAAAAAAGAAAGACCGCAAAAATGCGGCGGAGGAGTTTATTATGATTAGAGAAATCGAAAGAGTTAACGAAAATATTGATATATTAGCCAAAGAAATCGGAGAGAATCGCGACCTAGATATATATGATGCTGTTAAAAAAAACATGGAGCGAGATAGAGATTTCTTATGGAATTTATATAAACGCGGATCTGTTGCGATTGGTGAAATTCCGAGAAAATCAGATTTTATGTTTTGGTTAGATTGTTATGCCCAAGAAGTTCGTGAAAAAGCATATTATAATTACAGGATTAAATTTTAAAACTGATATAACTAAAAAAAAATGTAACAAAAAAAGGGGGGGTTATATGATTGAATTATTAGGAATAATATTATCTGTTTTATTTTTGATTTATTTATGGAATTGCTAGGGCTCAACGCTCTAGCACCCTAATAAATTATTATTATTATTATTATTATTATTATTATTATTATTATTATTATTATTAAGGAGATTTATGAAAATGAAAGAAATGGTTGAAGGATTAGAACACAACGAAAGTATTAAATTGATGCAACAATGTTATAGAGATTTAACATCAGAAGAAATTAAAATTAACGTTAGACACTATCAAAATTGGAGAGACTATATAGTTGTATTGGAATTAATTATAGGCGATACAAATTTAACGATTGACATATGGCACTTGTTTGACATAAACGATTGCGATAACGATAATTTTGTATCACAAGAACGATACGATGTTAATCTGAAATGTATTATTAAAGAAGCTTTAAATTACTACAAACTTAAATAGAAATAAAAAGGCTCATAAACAAAAAGGAAAATATAAAAAATTGACACATTAAAATATTTATGATGAATGGGTAACAAAAATTTAGACACGATATCTATGGTATAATTAAATAAAGGAGCAAAATGAAATATACTATAGAATTTAAACAACAAATCGTTGCGTTGGCAGTTGCAGGAAAGCCAAAACGAGAAATCGCAAGAGAATATAACATAGGTGAAGCAACAATTTACCAATGGATTGAAAAATATGGTTCTGATGATAAAACTAAGGAACTTACTGATTTAGAAATAGAAATTTCAACTTTAAAAGACGAATTACGAAAAACTCAAATTGAACGTGATATTTTAAAGCAAGCCGCACTGATAATGGCACAATCGCCCAAGCCATAATCTCTTTAAGGAAAAAATATCCTATAAAAGAAATGTGCGACATTATGGACGTTAATAGATCATCATTATACTATAAGCAAAAACCAAAAAAACAAAACATTGAATTAGAAAACATGGTGATTGAAATATTCAACGAGAACAAAAAAGTTTATGGTGCCAAAAAGATTAAAATCATTTTAGAAGAACGTAATATATTCGTTTCTAAGCGCACTATTAGAACAATAATGGAAAAGTACAATCTAGTAAGCTGCTATAATAAGAGAAGTTACAAACCAGCAAAATCTGGAGTTAATGATAGTAAAAATCAAAATTTGTTGAATCAAAACTTCAACGTGGATCAAGAAATGCGTGTGGTTGTATCTGATTTAACTTATGTACGTGTCAAAAATCGTTGGGCATACATTTGTGTACTAGTTGATTTATTTAATCGTGAAATTATTTCTTATAAGGTTGCCTACGAAAAAGATGCAGAATTGGTTTTAAAAACATTTGCAAAAATTAAACACAAGTTACGTAAAATCGAAATTTTCCACACTGATCGAGGAATGGAATTTAAGAATTACAAGATTGATAATTTATTGTTAAGTAACAATATTAAACATTCCTTAAGTAGAAAAGGTTGTCCATATGACAATGCTGTTTGTGAAAATATTTATAAAACTATAAAAACAGAGTTTGTTCGCAATCGACAATTTGAAAGCCTGGTTCAATTAGAAATTGAACTAGCAGGATACATTTATTGGTATAATAATAAACGAATCCATGGGGCACTAGATTACATGACACCTATGGATTATAAAAAACATAGATTGGCTGTCTAAAAAATGGTTGCCAATCCAACACATAACTTAAAATAAAAGCATACAATATATATGAATAAAGTTATTACATATAAAATTAATTTTCTTAACATGGATACAATTAGTATGACATTTCATATAATCACTTTCATACATTAAGCATTT
>OIYQ01000127.1_pt1 | contig 29443 bp, 17 predicted proteins | sample 1588311 | NCBI WGS metagenome assembly OIYQ01 (sample SAMN03283244) | human gut metagenome | biome: human-associated habitat; material: feces | host: Homo sapiens | place: Peru | collected 2012
GACAGCTTCTCTTGAATGAGAAATGAGAAATGGCGGTGCGGCGCATAAAAATATGGAAGCGCCGCGGAGATTTGAAACTAGCGGTTTTCTCGTATCGCAAACCTAATCCCTAGCCACTAATCCTTAGCTACCAGTCACCAGTCACTAATCTCCAGCTACTCATCCCTGCTTTCAAACTTCAGGATTAACCCTTGGGCGTGCCGTCCTTTGATTGTTTGCGAAAGAGGTTCAGCAGGTTCTATAGGTTCAAGAGGTTCAAAGGGGTTGGTGCGGCGCATAAAAAGCTGAAGCGCCGAGAAGGTTTGAACTAGCGGTTTTCCCGTATCGCAAACCTAATCCCTAGCTACTAATCCCTAGCTACCAGTCACTAGTCACCAGTCACTCATCCCCGCACATCATTTATACCAGACTTCCACTTTGGTTCCCTGATAGTAATGCGCGAGGATTTCTTTATAATAATTTTTCCCATCGCCGTGCTTTTCCGCCATGGCCTCCGCGCCCCACTGAGAGAGGCCGAGACCATGACCATAGCCATAGCCGGTGATGATGAGCTGATTTCCTTTGAAAAGGATATCAAACATCGCACTCTTGAGGCCGAAGATCTTTCTCATGGTGACTCCCGAGAGGCTCACCCAGCCGCTGCTGCCGCGGCAGATGAGCTTCTTCACGCGGCCTGCCGGCGTGCGGTCACCTGCATAATGAACTTTGCCAAACTGCAGATTTGACAGCTTGATATTCTGTATCTTTCCAACGCCATAGCCGGACGCAGTCAGCTTGTCGGAAAACGCATCCCGCGTCAGCGTGACTGTCCATGGTTTCTTTGTCTGCTCGGAGAGTTCTTCGGGGACACCCTGCAGGTACGGCTTTGAAATCCCCCAGACATTTTCGCCATACTCCGTATAGCCGCCGCCATCCGCATGAAAGAGTGCATCGATCGCTTTCCCCTCATAGGTGATGACCTCGCCGCGGGTCTCTCTGACGGCTTCATCGGTCGCCTTCGTTTCTGCGCCGGCGCCTTTGTAGACCTGGCTCTCCACATCATCGGTCACATCATAGCCCGATGCGCGATAGCCGTTCCTGTGATAGAGGGCATAGGTCCTCGCGGCAACAGCCTGCGCCTTCAGTGCATCGATTTTCCAAGTGGGAATGCTTTCGCTGGGAACGACGCCGCGAAGATATTCCTCCATCGGCACCACATTCACAAGCACAACACCCTCATTCCATGGGGAGGGGATGAGCTTCATCTTTCCGCGATAGCGATTTCCTTTCACCGCAAAGGACGGCTCGGTCTGGACAGGCTCGAGATAAACCGCGGTACCGAGCTTTTTTCCATTGATGGAAATCATCTGCCCTGCGCGTGAGATGGAGAATGCCTCCCCTTTCCGATAGGTGCTCACAGTCTTGCCATCGACCGTTCCCCGGCACGCTTCGAGCCCGGTAAGAGAGAGGCGCATGCCGGAAGTGAGCCCCACTTCGATCCATGGCTCATCCATCTGACAGATGGGTGCCGCTTCCTTATTCTCCGCCTTTTTATTTTCTTTCTTATTCTTCTTTTCTTTCTTCTTTTTCGCTTTTTCTTTCTTAGGCTGCTTCTCTGGAGCCGCTTTCATCTGCTTCGCAGACGGACTTGCCAGCGTTTCCTTCTGCCGGATCGGAATGGTCTCTGCAGATATGACTGCCCCTATAGAAAGAGAAAAACAAGCAGCGAGACAAGCGGATATGATTTTTTTCTTCATATATAGGCTCCATGATAGAGAAAACGGGCTGATTGATTCAATGGGTTGTCCCTCATGAAATCAAACAACAAGGTAATGCGTGTATCCAGCGTCTCCCCTCAATAAATCTTCTCCACTTTCGTCCCGGTGAAATAATGCATAAGTATGGTCTTGTAGTAATCTTTGGCCCCACCATGCTTTTCTGCCATGGCTTCGGCGCCCCATTGTGAAAGGCCAAGGCCATGGCCATAGCCATAGCCGGTGATGACGAGCTGATTTCCGCTGACAGACAGATCGAAAAGGGTACTGTTCAGGTCATAGATCTGCTGCAGACGGTCCCCCGATACCACCCGATTTCCTTTCGACCCGACAAGGGTCACGGACTTTACGCGTCCGGAGATCCCGCGGTCACTCGTTTTATGCGCTTCTCCGATATGCAGGGCTGAAAGCTTGATGCCCTTCAGCCGACCGACGTCTGCCATTTTCGTGAAGGAAGAGAGAGAAATCGTCTTCTTCCATGGGGTCGCGTACTTGTCTTCCTGCACGCCTTTGAGATATGGCACTGCCGATCCCCATACATTTTCACAATTTTCCGTATAGCCGCCGCCGCTCGCATGGAAGACCGCATCAATCGGCGAGCCGCCGTAGGTGACGACTTCTCCCGCCGTCTCCATGACGGCGCGATTCGTCGCCTCTGTCTCTGCTGATACGCCGCGGTAGACCTGCGTGCGTGTGTCGTCTGTCACATCGTAGCCGGCTGAACGATAGCCATTCTTATGGAACATAGCATACGTTCTGGCCGCCACAGCCTGCGCCTTGATGGCATCCATCTGCCAGGAAGGGACGATCTCACAGGGAACGACACCCTTGAGGTAGTCCTCCATAGAGACCTGATTCACCAGTGTCACCCCGGAAGGAGAAGCAATGGCTTTGATCACGCCGCGATATTGATTTCCTTTCACGGCGAAGGCCGCCCCGCTGCCGCCGGACTTGAAATAGATCTTGGCCCCCGCGCTTTTCCCATTGACAGAAAGACCGTTCCCGCTTTTAGAGATCGTAAGCCGCGTCCCCGCCGGATAAGAGCCGAGGCTGCTCCCCGCTTCCACATGAAACGCAGAAAGTCCGGTCAAAGAAAGCTCGCTTCCCGACTGAAGCCCGACCTCAATCATCTGCCCTGCGGACTGCTTCTGTCCTGCCTCAGTCCTTTTTCTATGGGACTCAGCAGATGGCTGCGTCTTCTTCTGCCCCGTGGTCTTACGGGTGATCACCCGTGGCGATCTATGGATAGTCACTGTAGATTTTCCCGGGACCGGCTGCGTCGCTGCCATGGATGCCGACCCCAAGGGGAGCAGCAGAGACAATGACAGCAGAATGACCATGTATTTTTTCATAAACAGATACCTTCTTATAGGGGATTTAGGGAAATGTGGCTGCGGTATGTCCCGCATCACTTTTCCCCTTTCGCAGGAAAGGCTGCTCCGATGTGCTCATAGGCTGCCTCAGTGGCAAGACGGCCGCGAGGGGTACGGGAGAGGAAGCCGATCTGCATGAGATAAGGCTCGCAGACATCTTCGATGGTCGCGCGCTCTTCGCTGACAGCGGCAGAAATGGTGTCGATCCCGACAGGACCGCCATTGAATTTATAAATGATCGCCTTCAGGATCTGATTATCCAGATCATCAAGTCCGATCTCATCGACATGAAGCGCAGCCAGCGCCTCTGCGGCAATATCCGCTGTGATCGCGCTCCCCTTCACCTGCGCAAAGTCTCTGATGCGCTTCAAAAGGCGGTTCGCGATACGCGGTGTCCCGCGCGAGCGTCGAGCGATCTCCTCTGCCCCGCTGTCCTCGATCTCGATCTGCAGGATGTGCGCGGCACGGGTAATGATCTTTTTCAACTCCTGCGGTTCATAGAACTGCATATGATTCGTGATGAGGAATCGGTCACGCAGCGGCGCGGAGAGAGAGCCTGCCCGCGTTGTCGCGCCGATCATCGTGAAATGAGCAAGATCAATGCGGATGGAGCTGGCGCCAGTCCCCTTCCCCATGACAATATCCAGAGAAAAGTCTTCCATCGCAGAGTACAAGATTTCTTCGACATTCCGATTCAGTCGATGGATCTCATCGATGAAAAGTACATCGTGGTCCTGCAATGTCGTCAGGATGGAAGCCAGCTCCCCCGGACGCCCGATGGCCGGACCGCTCGTCACTTTAAACTGCGATCCCAGCTCATTGGCGATGATCTTCGCCATGGTGGTCTTGCCGAGTCCCGGCGGTCCATAGAGCAGCACATGATCCAGCGGCTCTTTGCGCGACTTCGCTGCCTCGATGTACACCTTGAGATTCTTCTTGAAGGCTTCCTGTCCGATATAATCGTCCAGACGCTGCGGACGAAGCGTCGTCTGCCACTCGTCTTTTGGGCTTTCTTCGGTGGAAACGATGCGCCCCTTGCTGCCTAGCACCTCTTCCTCTTCACCGCCAAGGCTTTTGATGTATTTGTTCTTCATGAAGACTCCTTTGAAAAAGGTTTAAGGAAATCGATTCCATAGCTTTCAATAAGTTTGAAAGTGGCCTCGAGTGACTAGTGACTGGTGACTAGTGACTTAAATGCCATCTTCTGGCATCGCCGTATTTATGCTTTGCGGCGCTTCCTTACTTTTTTCGCGCCGCACCATCATTTCGCATTTCTCATTTCTAATTTCTCATTCAAGCGAAGCTTTCACTCCTAATCAAAGGACGGCACACCCAAGGGGCTACCCCTATCCTCGGCTCTTTCCAAACTCCCGCAATGCTGCTCCGACGAGCTGAGAAACATTGTCATACTCGCCCGCGAGCCTCTTAAGGACAGGCGCGATCTCTTCCGCCTCATAGCCGAGTGCCATGAGTGCACGCACTGCTTCTCCGCTCACTCCTTCATCCGGCTCTGCCGCAGCGACCGAAGGGATCTCCATTTCGCCTAAAGCAAAGACACCGACCTTATCCTTGAGCTCGACAAGAAGACGTTCCGCCGTCTTCTTGCCTATACCGGGGAGCTTTGTCAGCTGGGTGACATTCTGCGCCTTCACCGCACCGACAAAAGCAGCCGGCGTCATGGCAGAGAGGATACCCATCGCGACCTTGGGCCCAATCTTGGAGATCGAGATCAAAAGCAGAAAGAGCTCCTGCTCTTCTTGTCCAAGAAAGCCATAGAGCAGGATCGCATCCTCACGGACTGCCATGTACGTGAAGAGCTTCGCCTCCTCCCCGGTCATGAGCTGCTGACGGGTCTTATCGGAAATGAAAATCCGATACCCGATGCCGCCTGTTTCCAGAAAACAGAAATCTTTGAAAAGGGCCGTCACACGGCCTTTGATATATCCTATCATGAGAAACTATTCCTTTAAGTTTGAAAGCAGGGATGAGTGACTAGTGACTAGTCACTGGTCACTAGAAATTAGTAGCTAGGGATTAGGTTTGCGATACGAGACCCCCGCTAGTTTCAAACCTATGCGGCGCTTTCCTATTTTTATGCGCCGCGCAGTATAAATAGGGCGATGCCCGAAAGAGGAGGCTCCTAATCCCTAATACTCATACCTGAAACTTCAGCAGGAAAGGAGGGACACGCAATTCATAGAGCGCACCAATCTTCTTTTATAAAATAGGTAAGGAAATCTCCCAGCCACGCCAGATCCCCTTATCCCCCCGGCGTCCAATTCTTATGCTCCACCCGATAGATCGCAGTCAGCGCGATCGCAAGTGCATCTGCGGCATCGTCCGGATCGATCTTTTTCGTGATGTGCATCATTCGCTTCACCATTTCTATGACCTGCTTCTTGTCAGCGCGGCCATAGCCGGTCAGCTGCTGCTTCACCTGCAGCGGCGTCACCGGGATGATGGGAACGTTCTGGCGATAGCCTGCGAGCAGGATCACGCCGCGCGCCTGCGCCACCTTGATGCCCGTCGTAATATTCGTATTGAAATAAAGTGTCTCTACCCCCATGAACTCAGGCCGATATGTCGCGATGAGCTCAGCGATGCCTTCGTAAACGATGTTCAGCCGCTCGAGGTCACTCTGGTCTTTGTACGTCTCAATGACGCCGTAGTTGACCGGAGTGATGGTGACGCCATGCTTCTCAACCACACCGAAGCCGCAGCGCCCGGTACCGGGGTCAATGCCTAAGACGCGCATAATTCTCTCCTTTGCATGCAATCGGTTGTATTATACCATATTTCGCAAAGACACGCAGACGCCAGCGGCGCTCTCCATGAAAAAACTCAGCCCTTTCGGACTGAGTTTTTCTAAAGAAACACAGATCATTTCGCCAGCTTTTCTCCCGCTGCGATAATATTTTCGATCACCATGGTCGTAGTGACGCTGCCGACACCGCCCGGTACCGGTGTGATGGCTCCGGCTTTTGCCGCAACGGCATCATAATCCACATCCCCCACGGTCTTTCCATCCACGCGGTTGATCCCCACATCGATGACTGTCGCGCCTTCCTTCACCATGTCAGCGGTCACATAGTTTGCATGACCGACGGCTGCGACAAGAATATCTGCCTCTCTTGTGATAGAGGCGATGTCCTTCGTATGCGAGTGACAGATGGTAACGGTCGCATTCTTCGAAAGGAGCATCAGAGAGACCGGCTTTCCGATGACATTACTGCGTCCGATGATGACGGCTTTCTTCCCATCGATCGGGATCTTGTAGTGATCCAGAATCGCCATGACAGCGCGCGGCGTACAGGCGAAGAGGCCTGCCTTTCCCGCAGTCAGACGGCCTGCATTCGTCTCAGTGAGGCCGTCGATATCCTTATCCGGATTCATAAGAGCGATCATTTTCTCTGCGCTGATGCCTTTCGGAAGCGGCATCATCATGAGGATGCCGGTGATCTCCTGATCCGCACTGAGATCTGTCACAAGAGAGCCCAGCTCTTCTTCTGTCACATCATCGGAGGCGCGGAAGATCTCTGCATCAATGCCATAGCCCTTGGCGACCTTCTGCATAAAAGATGCGTACATGGCAGACGGCTTGGAGGATCCGGCCAGAATGATGGCGAGCTTGGGTTCATAGTGCTTCTCGCGCAGTTTTGCAAGGCGCAGAGCGAGCTCTTCTTTCAGAGCAGCCGCAGTTTCTTTTCCGTCTAAGATCATTGCCATCAGAAGAGCCCCGTGATATTTCCTTCCTCATCCACATCGATCTTCTCCGCAGCCGGACGGCGAGGAAGCCCCGGCATGGTCATGACCTTGCCGGTAAGAATGACAACAAAGCCGGCGCCTGCAGCAATGCGCGCTTCTCTGACATGGAGCGTGAAGCCCTCCGGCGCCCCGAGCTTGGTCGGGTCGTCGCTGAAGGAGGCCGGCGTCTTGGCGATGCAGACCGGGACATGGGCAAATCCCATCTCTTCGATGTGCTTCAGTTCCTTGGCAGCCGCCGGATCGTAAGCAACATCCGCTGCGCCGTAGATCTCTTTCGCAATGGTTTCGATCTTGTCTTTCAGGCTGCCTTCCAGATCATAGAGGGTGTGATAGTGGGAGCCCTGATCAATGGCGGAGAGGACTTTGGTAGCCAGATCCAGACCGCCTTTGCCGCCTTCTGTAAATACATTGGACTCTGCCACTGCGACACCAACTTCCGCGCAGGCATCTTCGATGACCTTCTTCTCTTCTGCGGTGTCAGCGGGGAACATGTTCAGTGCAACAACGATCGGCAGGCCAAATTTCTTCATGTTGGAAATATGGCGCATGAGGTTCGGAAGGCCTCTCTTGACCGCTTCCGGATCGGATTCTGTGAGTTCATTCTTCGCTTTTCCGCCATTCATCTTAAGCGCACGGATGGTCGCAACAAGGACCGCCGCATCCGGCTTCAGACCAGCGAAACGGCACTTGATGTCAAGGAACTTTTCAGCGCCGAGATCGGCGCCGAAGCCTGCTTCCGTGATGACATAGTCTGCGAGATGCAGTGCCGTCTTCGTCGCAAGGACAGAGTTGCAGCCATGCGCGATATTCGCAAATGGACCGCCGTGGATGAAGGCCGGGACATGCTCGAGCGTCTGCACAAGATTTGGCTTCAGTGCATCCTTCATAAGAGCTGCCATCGCGCCTTCCGCATGAATGTCGCCCGCAGTGACCGGGGCATTGTCATAGGTGTAGCCGACAATGATCTTGGCAAAGCGTTCCTTCATGTCGCTGATAGAACGAGCCAGACAGAGGATCGCCATGACTTCCGATGCGACGGTGATATCGAAGCCGCTTTCTCTCGGTACGCCATTCGGATGACCGCCAAGACCGACGACGATGTGACGGAGCACGCGGTCATTCATATCCATGACACGGTTCCATACGACGCGGCGCGGATCGATGCCGAGTACGTTCCCCTGCTGGATGTGGTTGTCTACCATGGCAGCAAGAAGATTGTGTGCAGCGGTGATCGCATGGAGATCGCCCGTGAAATGAAGATTGATATCTTCCATCGGGACGACCTGCGAATAGCCGCCGCCTGCTGCGCCGCCCTTGATGCCCATACAAGGACCAAGGGATGGTTCACGAAGGCAGATCATCGTCTTCTTGCCGAGCTGAGAAAGAGCCTGCCCGAGACCGACGGTGGTCGTGGTCTTGCCTTCACCGGCCGGTGTCGGAGAGATCGCCGTCACAAGGATGAGCTTGCCATTCGGCTTTTCTTCCAGCTCTCTGGTGAATTTCAGAGAGACCTTCGCTTTGTAATGGCCGTAGTTTTCCAGTTCCGTTGCCGGGATGCCGATGCTTTCACCGATTTCAGTGATCGGCTTCATTTCAGCTTTCTGTGCAATTTCGATATCGCTTAACATGTGGATCTCCTTTCAAAAAACGACATGCTCTCACAATGGATTTCCATTTCATTATAGCATAGGTGGATGGGGCGTGTGCCGGGGGATGGCAGCACTGATTTTTTCTAAACAAAAACCGTCTGAGCAGAAGTTCTGCCCAGACGGTCGGCGTTTCAGATAGTACAGTACCCGTGGTCATTTCCACTTTACTCCGTCAGCCCTGTCCCATCTCCATGTTGTAACCCTAGCCTACCATGGCTTTCCAGCTATGTCAATGGTACATTTTAGGGAAACACGGATGTAAAAAGGCGTTCCTCACAAAGATATTGAGTCACCAGTCACTAGTATAGCGATTTGTTAACTTCTGGACTTAGTGAGAAGTGAAAAGTGCTGGAAGTGGCACACCATTCATATAGTGCCCCAATACCCTATCATTATATAAAACAGTTTGCCTATCATTTATATAAAACTCCGCGGCGCTTCCTCATTTTATGCGCCGTACCTTCACTCCTCATTCCTCACTCCTAACTCCTCACTTGATTTGGAAGTTTCCTTAAATGCCAGTGATTTAGAAAACGCAATACGAGTCAGTAGATCCCTCATTCGCTGCAATGCACCCACACGGTATCTCCTTTCTTCACATAGATGCCTGCGCCGGGGCTCTGCTTATCCACGAAGCCGCTTCCTTCCGGCGCAAAGCCAAGACCTGCTTTGGTGAGCCATTCCCCTGTGTCTCGCATGGACCAGCCATAAAAGCTGGGCAGAGGGAATTCCCTCTCCGCTTCGGAGGGCAGCTTCGGCTTATTCGTCTCAATGGATGGGGTGACAGGTTTAGCATGGTTCTCACTATCTTCGATCGTCGGGACAGCCAGGTAGCGCATGATCTGTGTCATGGCTTCTTTGAAAACTGGAGCCGCGACTTGCCCGCCATAGTACGTACCCGTCGGCGTATCCAAGACAACGAGACAGATGGCCCTCGGATCCTCCGTCGGCCCGAAGCCGCAGAAGGAAGCAATGTACTGGTTTTTGAGATAGCCGCCATGCTCCGCATCGATCTTCTGCGCAGTGCCTGTCTTGCCTGCCATATGATAGCCCGGTACCTGGGCATTGCTGCCGCCGCCCTCGGAGACCTCCTTCTCCATCATGTCCTTTACTTCACTCGCGACCGCTTCCGTGATCGGCTGCCCGCTCACTTCCTTTTCCGTGACTTGATAGTCACTGCCGTCGGCATTTTTGATCGAAGCGATGATATGGGGCTTCACCATCTTCCCGCCATTGGCAAGAGCACTGTAGGCCTGCACCATCTGAAGCGGCGTGACGGCGATCCCCTGCCCGATAGACATGGTCGCCACGTCAATGGGACGCATGTTTTTCGGATCAAAGAGAAGCCCCGCGCCTTCTCCCGGTAGCTCGATACCCGTTGACCGTCCGAATCCGAATCGCTTCGCATAGTCGGTCATCGTCTCACCGCCAGTCAAAAGACCGACATGTGCAAAGCCCGTATTGATCGACCACTTGATGATATCGACGAGACGCACGTCACCGTAAGATTCTTCATTCCAGTTCTTGATGGGATGACCGGATGCCCAGACCACACCCGGGTCATGCCAGACGCGCTTCGTATCGTAGGTCCCGGCCGAGAGTGCCGTCGCCGCGATGATCGGCTTGAAGGTAGAGCCCGGTTCATAAATATCGACAACGGCACGGTTCTTGAACTGCCGCTCATCCGCTTTTTCGAAATGATTCGGATCATAGGATGGCTGATTTCCCAATGCCAGGATCTCTCCCGTCTTCGGATCCATGACGATGATGATGCCGCCCGTCGCATGGGTCGTCTTCATCGCACGGTCAAGCGCACGCTCCGCATAAAACTGAATATTCTGATCAATGGTCAGGTACACAGAGCGTTCCTTCTCCGCCTTGAATGGAGTAAGTACTGACTTCAGGATAGGATTTCCCCTGGCATCCGTCAAGATCTGCTGCTTATTCGAGCCGCCGCGGATGAGACTGTCAAGCGACATTTCAAGACCGTCGAGCCCCTTGTCATCCATCCCGACAAAGCCGAGAACATTCGCCGCCATGGAGCCATTCGGATAGAAACGACGGCTTTCATCCACGAAACTGAGGCCTTCCCATTTTCTTTCCCTGATGAGATCCTTTACCTTGTCCGAGTCTTCCGGATCCATCGTGCGCTCCAGCCATACGAAGCTCGTATCTCGCGAGAGTCGTTCCTCGATGTCTTTCTCTTTTTTGTGCAGAATCGGTGCCAGCGCCTTCGCCGCTTCTTTGGGAGAGACATTTAGCATTCCCGGATCGCCATAAAGAGACTTCACCATGATGGAAAAAGCCATTTCCTTCCCATTCCTGTCATAGATCGTACCGCGCGGTGAGTAGAGCGTCTGGCTCCCCTCCGTCTGATTCATCGCCATCTCTTCATAGCGGCTGCCTTCGATGACCTGCACCCAGAAAAGACGCAGCACAAGAAGAGCCACCAAAACACTGATGGCTTTCGAGATGTTGACGCTTCTCATGCGCATTTTATTTCTGGGCTGTTCCTGGTTCATGCGAGCTCCTTTCATGAAATGGGGTCAATGGGTTCTACGGGTTCAAGAGGTTCAAAGGGGTTGGTGCGGCGCATAAAAATCAGAAGCGCCGCGGAGTATAAATAGGGCGATGCCTGAAAAGTTCCTGGAGAGCAGGTTTCCCGTTTGGGCTTTCCTATCACCGACCAATGAACCGCGAATGACAAAGATTTCTCGGCAACGCTTTCAATGACGATGCGAGAGAGTCTAATATCTACCCGTCTCCCAATCCCCAGCCACTAGTCACTAGTCACCAGTCCCTTCTAATCCCTATGTCTTTTCGCAAATCGCAGTGCCGCCTCGTGAAGCGCTTCTTCCGTATTATCCAGATCGCCATTCTGCACGCGGAAAAGCAGATTATTCATGCCCTCTGCGACATGCGGAGCAAGAATAGCGGGTACATCCTTCGGATAGTGCAGCTCCTTGCTGGTAACAGGCATACGCCGCGAGAGCTCTGCCATATAGTTTCCGAATGCTTCGTGACCTTCTGTCGCGGAAAGAGGCCGTCCGCAGCCAATGATGTCCGCCTTGCAAAGGTCTTTGAGATGGAGAAAGCTCTCCGCCATCGCTTCAGAAGAAGAGAATACATGGTCTCTTGCGAGCTGGCGTACCCATTTCTCCGCATCCGCTTCCGGTGAATTAGCGAAAAAATGAAAACGCATATGATTCTCCACCAGCCAGACCACCTCTTCCGTGAAAGCAGGAGACCGGCGATAGCGCGTAAGGATATCCCTTGCCATCTCTGCCCCCTTCTTATCATGGCCATAGTCCGTGAGCCGGCCTTTCCGTATCGCGCGGATCCCCGGCATCCCCTTGGCTACATCATGAAGCAGCGCTGCCCAGCGTAAAAGCGGCTCCGGGCTCACCGCCTCAAGCACTGCAAGTGTATGATACCATGCATCATACTTATGAAATTCCTTTTGCTGCGGCAGCCCCACCAGATGAGAAAGCTCAGGCAGGATGGGGACTTCCATATATGCTCCCTTTTCCTTGATGCGGCAGGAGCAGCGAGCGAGGCCGCTTCGTACCAGAAGATCCATGCCGCGCGCAGCATGCTTTGAAACGAGCAGCCGGTCCATCTCCTGGCGCACACGTTCAAGCGACAGCCCCGAGACCCGCGGGAAAGCACTCTCCATCCCCTCTACCAGCGAGCGGTCGGCCATGAAGTCGAGCTGAGCGACAAACCGGCAGGCGCGAAACAGGCGCAGCGCGTCCTCTGAGAAACGCTCTCCTGCATCCCCCACCGTCCGCAGACGTTTCCTCTCTATATCCGAAAGTCCGCCGAACTCGTCATAAAGGCGACCGCTGCGATCCATTGCCATGGCGTTCACCGTGAAATCGCGGCGCATGAGATCCTCTTTCAGCGTCTTGGCAAAGGATACCTCGCTCGGCCGATGGGCATCACTTCCATACCTCTCGCTGCGGAATGTCGTCACTTCGTAATTTTCACCGCCTAGGACAATGATGACCGTCCCGAACCGGCGTCCGCCGCCATCGATCGCTTTCCAACCACGCAAAGCAGCGATAGAGAGCATTTCCTCCGGACGCGCCGATGTGGTGATGTCCCAGTCATGCGGCACCTTTCCCATCACAAGATCGCGGACGCACCCGCCCACGATATAGCCCTCTTTCCCCGCTTCTTCCAGTGCTTCTAGGATCTGCCGGGCCCCCTCATCTATAGCTTGCCCCCGCTCATCACAAGAGCAGAAAGCAAAAGAGCTCTTCGTAAAACAGGAAGAAATCCGATTCAAGAGTCCCACGTGTTTCACCTTCTCTTTCGTATCATTGATTGTATTATATACTCTATCAGAAAGAAGGGAAAGGGAGCAAGCCCCGCTCATGGCCACTGCGCCCCCTCGTTCTTCCCGAGTCAAGGACGTACGCTCCCTCAGTCAGAAGAGGCCGAAGAAAATCCACGGGAATCTCTCTCTTTTCTCCCATCAGCCCCAGTCAAAAAAGGATGCCTTTCGGCATCCTTTCGCCCTTATTTATTGGGATGTTTCTTCTTATACATCCGATGCGACACGCAGCCGCCGATCAGCAGAAGGAACAGCAGGATGAAACGCGTGCTGTGTTCCTGAAAATAAATGAGATCATGTCCCAAAACAACCTCGATCACGACCGAGGGGATCTTTCCGATGAGCGTCGCCTTGAAATGCTCCTTCGATGACAGCTTCGACACCACCGCGACCGCCGTGAAGAGAATATTCGGCGAATAGGGGATCGCCCTCGTAAGTATCATATGCTTCACGCTGCTGTACTTATCGAGCTTCTCAAGCATATGCCGCTTCTCGATGAAGCTTCTCGCTTCCTGCCTGAAGAAGATACGCCCGATATGAAAACTCAGCTCGATTCCCAAGACTTCCCCCAGCCAGGAGATCACCAGTCCCGGAATCAGACCAAAAAGAGCTCCGTTCACTGTAAGAAAGGGGATCGTCGGGATCCCGAAGACATTACAGAAAATCAAAAGCCCAATACTCACCGCAAAGGCTCCATAGCCAAAAGAGGAGATATAATCACCTAAACCATCAATATCCCCCGCCAGTGTCAGCTGAATCGTCTGGTCATAAAATTCCGGGTAGTACGTCTTCATCACGAATACAGAGACCGCGGCCGCAATGACCAGGATCAGTACCCCGATGAATTTCTTATATTCATCTACCATGCTCTACCCTTTGGCCACCCATAGTTTCAGAGGCATCACGGCAGGGCAGCGTTGCAGCGATACATATAGTAAGATCTCTAAAAATAATTTTTACAATTTGTCGTATACATTATAATACATCGCACGGAAATATGCCAATGTAGATCGCAAACTATAATGAGCCCAATGTCAAGACCGCCGAAAAAATTTTTAAGCGTGTTTTTGAATAAAGGTATAAATGGTGTTGTTTCTGGGCTTGATTGATTTACCTCATACTCATATCCGGATGGTCTTTCAGGAAGGTGTCAAACATGGGCTGCAAGCCTTCCATAGTGGCTCCGGAGGCTGCACCGGACAGGATGCTGTTCAAAGAGTCTTTCCCCTTGGCAATGGTTTCATAGACTTCTGCGCCATAGAGTGCTTTCAGCTGTTTATCTCTAGCATTGGAAGCCTTCTTTGCATAATCAATGGTATCTGCTAGTATGTCAGCAATTCCACCATTAGCAGAGACAGTGAGTCCACTCTTCTTGTATTCGTGCTTTTCATCACTGTGATATACATTGTCTTTGCTGGTGATGGTGACATTATTTCGTCAAGATATTACGGATACAATCCCAGTTCCTTTAGTTCTTGAATTCTAGGTTGTGCTTTTTCCTGCAACTTAATGTAGGCCTTTTGTTCTTCTGGTGTTAATTCAGCTGCGGAATAAGTCTGGGTGAATTGATTTTCATACTTTTCGTAGTTTTCAAGAGCGTCATCTAAATCTTTGCTACTTTTGGGGGAAATATTTTTATTACGCAACAAAGTAATATGAAATGGATCCGCATTTATAATCCAAAAACCATTTCGTCCAAGGACATATAATACCTTGTATTGATAAAACCACCCCATCTGTATTTCATAATCGTATACATTATCTTCTAAAGGCGTTGCGATAAAATCAGATCTAGTATCCGACTGTAATTCTGGTTGAATATCTGATAAAAACCATTTATGGGTATTTCTTGGCTCGTATTCATAGAGTATTCCTGTTCGAAGATGTGTTCCAAATGCAGCTATTGTATTATCATTACTTCCCATTGGATATTTAAAATCTATAAGTACCCTAGCTGTACCAAAGATGGCATGATATCCCAAAACAACCATAAGTAGCCATATAATTACCTTTTTCTGTGTCAATTTCTTCATTGTTTTGACTCCTTATTATATATGACCTTTTATGGAAGCAGTCCAATTAAATGGTTGTAACGCCCCAATTTTTTGGTATATTACTGCCCCATTATTCATGACGAGCTTAATATGTTCATTTTGGTAGTTTGACCTAGTGAGTTCATGCCAATCAAAATTATAGGTATCACCGACTTCTCCCATATAAGAAACATGACCACTTTTATCTTTCTCTATGCTAATTGCCAACTTTACTTTGCCATAGGCAAGTTGTTGATCTTTGTTTGCTTGTTTCCTTCCTATCCCTCCATTAAAATCCATAGAAGAATAAAAATATTTTTTCTCACCGGGTTTCATGTTTCTCGCTAATTCTTTTACTTTAGTCGCTAATATTTCGGAGTTTTCCAAATCTGTTGACACATCAGAGCCATAGGCAAAGGACAATGGTTTTCCACTTCCAGCTAAGCTATATTTTAAGAATTGGGAGGCAATTGGTGTATGCAATGTCCGTTCCGAAGCTTCTGCACCAATAAATCCTACTGTTTTTAGCCCACTATAATTCATCATAGAAACTTCCGGCGATTTTAGCGCTAATTTCGTAAGAAAGTTCTCTCTTGAATCTGCCAAGTCAGCAGCCAAGTTTCTTTCTAGATCCATCTTAGCCTCATACCAATCTGAATGATTGCATTCTTCTGATAATGAATGATTTTTCTTGGCAGTCACATTAATGCCAGGTAGTTCATAGATGTTCCCTAGTGTATCTGACTTGGATTGATTAAAGTCATGTGTTTTCCTGATTATATTCAAATCCTCCTGATGTGCTTCCAGAAATTCTTTAAAATACACATCCATAATGCGTGCTATATTCTCATCATCAATGCCATGTTCCTTTAAGCAATCTACCACGGCATTTTCGGATTCTTTATTACCATATTCCCAATATTTTGATTGGTCTGCTTCCGGATCCAATGAGCGGACTTTGACTAAGATATCCAGTAGCAGTCCTTCAATTTCTTTGTCAGTCATTTGTTGTCCGCTCTTTTTGCATAGAAAATTTTTTACATCGTCTTCTGTAAGTCTTTCGTAGGCTAATTTATTCCACTTAGTTGCAGTCAAGGCAATATTAATTGCATCAGATACATCTTTACCACTAAGTTTTCCTATAGCAGCTCCTACTCCAGCGCTGATCCATTGTACGGTATCTGGGTGTTTCTGTACCCAGTCTTGACCTTTTGTTTTGGTTAAGTATCCCATCATATACTCATTCACACTGCCAGATAAGGCACCGGAAGCCGCACTGCCTCCTGCCATGTCCCCCATTAGGGCGCCAAAGGCTCCATGAAGCAGCATCTTTTCCGTAGATCCATCTTTCCAGCCCTTGCTTTCGGCGTATGTATGGATTGCCTGATTGCCGTACTTTTCCAGCATGCCGACGAGCTCTTGCTTTTCTTCTACTTTGGTCTTATCAAAGATTTCTTGCAGCTGATTCAGGCTGTTTTTTGTATCTCTGTTCAGCTTCAAAATATCCTGCTTCTGGTGCTCCCTGTCTATGATAGTAATCGTCCCTTCCGACACTGCAGACTTAGTCGTGCTGTCAGCGCTTCCTCTGATGGCAGGGGAAATCGATGGCGTGAGGCCCCTCTCATTCAGCCTGGTGCCTTCGTCCTTCGAAGCGTAGGAAATCCCCAGACCACCCGCTTTGTAGTCTGCACTGTTTTTCATATCTTCCCATGCCAGTGTACCTGTGGTGAGGCGGTTCTTATCCGCATTTGCTACGCTATCGATCAGTCCGCCTTTGAGGCGGGTATTTTCTTTGACCGTTATCTCGTATCCATCACTTCCGGCATGGATGCCGCTTTGCGAAGTAACGCTATCAAAATCGCTTCGCATGCTGCCGCGAGAGGCGTTGCCGGTCAAGTTGACCTTGCCCGGAAGTGTGCTGACATGCATGCCAGCCGAAGCATTCTCCGATGTATAGTGATGAGAGGCCTGCTGGCTCGTGATATTCATATTTCCACCGATATTCATCGTGACCTTACCTCCGCCCAGGGTACTGCCTATCAGGTTCGTGTCTTTCCCGCTGTGGGAAATGAGCTCATTTCTGGCTTGGATAGTACTTTCTTTATAAGAAACTGACGTATCATTCTCTTTGCCTTTTCCTGCATAGAGGCTACCTTCTACAGTAATCGGGGCATGTGCAGAAATAGAAACGCCGAGACTGCCTCCTTTGCTGGACTCGGTCATGTTCTGCTGCTGCGTTTCTTCCGCTGAAGTAATAGTCAGGTTTTGGCCTACATGCCATGTGACATTCTCACCTTCTACAGCGGAACCTTTGATTTCCATGTCAGATTTAGCCTGTATCGAGACATTTTCTCCAGCACTCAGGGTGCTTCCCTGTGCTTCTGTTCTTACGCTATGGCTTTCCGACTGGCTGGATGTACTTCCGATGCCGACAGATACGGCCAAGTGTACTTTGCCGCTTGAAAGATCTTTCAGCGCGGAGTTCTCACCTTTCAGGTCAGACTTTACTGTATCATAGGCTTCATAGCCATAAAGTGCTTTGAGACGGTTATCCGAAACAGCCGTTGCTTTTGCTAGCGGTGCTTCTACCTTCTGAAGGGCCTTTATCGTATCACCGCCTACAGAGACAGTGAGCCCGCTCTTTCTATACTCGTGCTTTTCATTGCTGTGATACACATTGTCCTTGCTGGAAATCTGTACATTCTCGCCTGTGATAGAAATATTCTTCCCCGCGAGTACGACTGACGCGCCGACTTCCGTCTTGTTGCCCGATTCGATCGACACATTGCCTCTTACACTTCCCACGGTCGATGACTTCTGAAGAAGGTCAGCATCGCTATACTGATCCTTCCGCTTCTCCGTCCCGATGGTAAATCCGAGTCCGCCACCCGAGAGCAGGCCGCTCTTCTTGACGCGTTTCTCATAGTCGTGCTGCTCTACTTCTTCTGCACTGGTGATAGTCGTATTTTTACCAGAAGTGATAGACACGTCGTTCGTACCTACCACATTGGATGCGGTGATATTGGTGTTTCCACCAGAAGTAATGCTTATCTTGTCTCCAGAAAGCATACTGCCAATTGCCGTCTTGCTTTCGTCATGGCTTTTTATGGCTGTTGTCTTATGAGAGAGGAAGCCACTTTCTTTGTACTTTAAGCCGTAGTCATCCATAGCTTTATTATATCCGTTTTCGATGGTTACATCATCAGCAGCTTTCATGGAAATCTGCCCATTTTCACTAGCTACGGTGGTACTTCTCGCTTTGATATCATTGCCTGAAATGAGCGAGATATCTTTCCCGGCGGTCAAAGTATTCGCTGTTTCTGTCTTGCGATAGGTGCGGATATAGTTGTCACTATTCTCAGTCATATCTTTCTTGGCTTCCAGACTATCCGTATCCATAGTGAGATTGTGCCCAGCAGAGAGGATCATAGAGCCATTTTCGCCGAGTGCTGCTAGCGTAGCACCAGTCATGGTGATGTCTTGTCCTGCTTGCATGAGAAGTACACCTTCTTTCCCTTTGACGGCGATGCCGGCGGTGGTATCCAGTATGTCCTGGTTCTTTCCATGCTGGATGGTGTTTTTCATGGTAATGTTTCTGCCCGCATCTAGGGAGATTCTATCTTCTCCTTCGATGATACCACTCTGCAATATGTCTTGGCTTGCTTTGAGGGAAATGTCATTGCCGAAGATGGTGCCTTTGTTCACGATGTTCTTGGACTTAGTGATGATGGTATTTCCTTTGAGTGTGCCTTGGTTCGTCAAAGTACCCTTGGTATCTGTAATCAAGGTATTGGCACTGATGAGGCTGCCGTCTTCGGTGAGGGCTTTTGCTGTGCTGGCTTTGAGATACACATGAGGATAAAGAACCGTGTATGTCTTGCCATTCACGGTGACGGTGGTGGTCTCGAGCCAGACGATGTCGCTGGTGAGAGCGGCTATCTGTTCTTTGGTGAGGGCGATGCCTGGTTTCAGATTGTATTCTTTCGCATAGGCGATCCCTGCATCCATGAGGGCTTTGTATTCTTCTTCGTCATTGCTATAGCCATTGAGATAACGCATACCGGTGAGCTGGGTCACTTGGTTCCGGATGAGTTCTTGTTCATAGAATCCGTCACCGAGCCGTTTATTTACCTTATCGTTATCCCAAAGGAGTTGGTTGTACATGTAGTCAGACGAGAGAAATGTCTTTTTGTTGGTGAAGGCGGGATCGGTCTCGATGAGATACTTGGCCTTCTCTTCTGGATGGAGCTTGTAGAGAGAGCTATCTGGGATAAAAGACAGCGTGCCACCTGTTTCTTTTCCGGCTGTACTGCCTGGATTGGTTTCTTTCCCAGTAGCAAATGGATTCAAATTCTGTTGGACGTTATCTCGCATGGTCTGGGTGATGTCTTCTTTATTTGGGTTCTTTCCTGTGTTTCCTTCATAGGATCCAACATCAAGAGAGGTGGGGTTGTCCAGCTCTTTCTGTGGCGTCTTGAAAATTTGATCCCGATAGTGCCGTCTCCATGCCTTATGGGGTCTATGTTTTCTTTTGGTGTAGCTTTCTTGTGTGGTACCGAAGGTGATTTTCTGCACTTGATTCTTTTCGACAATGTTGTCCAATGTGCCACTGTTTGCCGTGAGGGTACTCCCAGCGGTGATACGGCTGTTTTCATTGGTCACGTTGCCAGAGAGGATCATATCTTTCCCACTGGAAATGTTGCCCGCTTTCGTTTCCTGCACTTGTTTTTCTGACGTGTGGGTGGTGGTGCGAATGATGGTGTAGTATTTGATGGCTTTACTTTCGATAGCACCGATGGAATCATTGTAAGCCTTGGCTTCTTCGTTGTAGGCTTTTATCTTTTCATTGAGTTGATTCAATATTTCTTTATACTGCTTGTCCCAATCGGCTTGCTTCGGATCATCATAGCCGGGGCGTGGAGTATCCATGGATTTGACACCCAGTTCTTTAAAAATGGGATCATTGTAGTCATAGTTTGGTGCTTCTTGGCCTACTAAATCGTCGGGGACTGGGTTTTCACCGTCTTTCCGTTCTTCCTCGGTGATTTGTTCTATCTTGTCATAACCGGCTTCTTCGTAGAGTGTTTTCGGGGTGATACCTTTGTTATGGTACGCCCCATAGCCGCTATCCAGAGCAGAAAATTCATCTCTGGTGAAAGATTGCCCTCTTTCTGGATGTCCATTTTCATCGATACGGATAAGGTCAGGATTAGTGACTTCGCTTGTCCATACACGTTTTGCCGAGAAGGCCTCATTGGCATTGGTGATGGTAGGAGCTGTGAGAGACATATTTCCTTGTGCTTTGATGTCAGCTCCTTGGTTAGTGATGTCTTTGGCTTCGGAAATAGACATGTCGCCACCGGCATAGAGCAGAGAAGAGGCACTATTCAGCAAGGTATCCCCTGTAATGATCATGTCATTCCGTGCAGCGATAGTGGCAGACTTCACCTGTGCCATATCTGCTAAAATAGCATCGACAGCCGCTTTGGAAGCAGCATAGGCCGCTTGCTTATTTTCTATTTCTTTGAAATAGTTTTCTTTTTCACTATTGCTCTTGAAAGCGGTCACGTCGATGGCAAAGGCGTCATCCAGATCTTGTTCTTTCTGCTTTAAATCTTTCATAGCAGCAGCCAGTTTTTCTTCCAGTACTTTGTCTTTTCTATTTTCCAGCGTCTTAGCATGAAGGGTAATGTCTTCACCATAGATGCGACCGGTAGCTATATTCTGTAATATATCTGTGGTGATTGTATTTGCTTGGTCAGCACTCACTAAACCACGGTTTGTCAGAGTCGTGGACGTGATAGAAACACTGCCACCGTTGATCTCACCACTTTCTTTATTGGAAATATCTTTGGCACTGAGTGTAAGTGTTCCTTTGGATTCCAGTTTCTTGCTGTTAGTCAGGTTACCTTTGGCGGAAATGGTCAGATTTCCATCTGCCTGGGTGATACCGTAGTTTTCTTTCGCACTGTCATTGGTGATGTCATGATCTGTGGTGATAGTCAGGTTATTACCTGCTGCCAATTTCCCATCCAGCTGAATATCTTTCGTTGTGATAGTTTCATTCTGCCCAGCCGTGATGGTTCCTTGGGCATTATGAATCAGATCAGATGAAATAGAAATATTCTCATTGGCAGCGATTAGACCTTGTTCATTTTCCACTTTGTCTGATACAGAAATGGTATTGCTCCCATAAGCAGTTAGTTTCCCTTGAGAGTTATTTAGTGTTTTTCCTTGGATAGACAAGGTACTGCCAGAAGCGATATTACCATTCAGGTTGTCCGTATGACTGGCTTGGATAGTCACATTTCCATTGGCAAGGATTTCACTATTGGAATTGTCCAGCGCATTTTCTTCTTCACTGGTTGTGGTAATGGACAAGTCTTTTTCAGAAGCAATGGTCTTGTGATTGGTGACTTGGTTGGCAGTGATTGCCATATTTCCAACGCTTCCCATGATTTTATCATTGACAACCTGCCCGTCAGCGCGTAACGTCATATTTCCGGAAGCTGCCATAGTGCCAGTATTCTGTATATCTTTCGCATGGATGGTCATGTCTTCCGTGCTGTGGGTAGTGCCGGCATGGTATAAGTTTCCTTGGTTATCCAGCACCATATGCTGGCTTTCGATGGCACCTTTAATGTCTATAGGAAGGCCTTTTTCATTGCCAATAAGGAAGATACGTCCAGCATACATGCCGCCTAGGTCTTTCACATCAATGGCAATCTCCGGTTTTTTTCCTTTTCCTTCGATAGCAGTGACTTTCCCTGTATTGGCATCAATCACATTGGCACCGGTGGTGACATGTACGGTATTCCCAAAGATAGCCGCTTCGATTTCTGCGGCTCTGGTATAAAGTTCCAATGTGTCTGCTTTTTTACCATTGAGCCCATTTCCGGTGATAAGAATGGTAGCGTCATTATCTATGCGGAAATCTTTCAGTCGTTCCTTGTTGTCATACTCCGGTTTGCCCGTGGTCAAAATGGCACGAGCTGTATTGATGAATCCGCCACCATTGACGGTAATACCATTCGGATTGGCAATGATCACATCAGCTTTATGGCCGGCTACTTCCAGAAACCCATTCATCGTCGTAGGATTTCCGCTGGTCACTTGGTTCACAATGATTTTCGCCGGACCTTGTGCCATATTGGCATTGCCTTGCACGTAACCGGCCAGTTCCGTTTTGGATAGGGTATAGGAGTTATTCAGAATGGCCCCTTTAGTAGGTATATTGAATCGTTCATAGTCATTCCGAGAGACGCCACCGGCAGTGGGAGCAGAAATATTGACCAAGGGGATCCCATTGGCTGTTTCCTGCACTAATGGATACCGATTTCCCGGTGCTGTTGTATCAGGAAGAATGGGGGCTTCTGCCCATGCGATGGTATCACCGAAAAAGACACCGCTCAGTAAGACACAGAGTATCTTCCGTCCTAAGGATTTCATGGCTTTTGTTTTGAGAGACATGGATGGTATGGATTTCATGGTATGATGCTTCCTTTATATCTGTAGGCAGTTAGCCGTCATTGATATACTGCTGAGTACCAATTGCCTACCACTAACTAATTCTTGCTAACTAATACTAAAATTTCCAGCTTACAGTAAATCCGGGAACCCATTTCCTGGTGTGATAGCCTTCGGGTTTGTACAGGCTACGACTTATAAAGGCATCATAGGAAAGCCCTGAGGAAAAGTTTCCACGAAGGCCCAATGCCATACCTGCTATGGTGCGGCCCACCAGAACATCAGTAGATACACCGTATACGCTGCCTACATCCAGTCCCAGGTAGATATCGCTATGAAGGGTGGGAATGTTGGAAGATAGTTCATTTCTCAGGTACCATCCACTTTCTCCCATTAGGGTATATTCTCCATCAAAGCCTCTGACGGTATATCTATTTCCTATACTCAGGGCATCTACGCCGTATAGCCGATTTCCCTTGGTATTCCATTGTCCATGAAGGGAGCTGGAAAAGGATGCTTGACGATGCCCCATTGTAAACGGCTGCTGCCAGTCGATGTCAAAGAGCCACATCTGGTACCTTGTCTTGGGAGAATCGGGATAGGTCTTTTCTTTTTGGGCACCCATCCAGCCGGTTCCTTGTTTATGCCCCAGTCGTACATAGAGGGTATTTCTTCCTATATATATGCGATCAGATAAACCAACCTCTAAAGCAGTGGTATCCATGGCTTGTACGGGGATTTCCATGTCGTTAATAAAGTAATGGGAGTCTCTCTTGATCATAGAAATATCCAGTGCTTTTCTTTCTGACTGAGAACGGGAAATCATATGGTCATAGGTGAAGCGGGTGGTCCATGTCTTCCCGCTGCTGATAAAGTCATAAGGGATACCGGCAACGGTTTGATGATAGCGGCTGCGATTGTGGCTGATAGTCAGACGGTCTTTCCCTTTCGGGATCGTATAGGAAAAGCTCTGATACCGACTCCCCTTTTCAGAGCCTCTCCGACTTCCATCCAATACAGCAGATAGTTGTAAGGTATCATTGGCATGAAATACATCATCAAAAACAATGCCTGCATTCCATTGGTATTTCCCTGTTTCTTTCATGCCGGAGTCATCTAACGATAGCATCCCATGGACTTGCTTTCCCTGTTGCACGGTGAGTTCTAGGTCCGAATAGCCGGCCTTAGCCGTAGGAAGTATTTTCATGGACACCTCTTGGGACGATACTCGTTTCATATTTTCCAGGCCTTCCTCCAGCATGCGAAGGTTCAAGAGGTCTCCGTCCCGGATGGGGAATGCGTTCTGCCAGGGAAGTTTCTTACTGCCCTGGCTGTAGATGACCTGATGCAGTCTACCGGGCAAACATAATAAATGAAGAGTGCCTGCAGAAATATTCTGCTCAGGAATCACGACCTGGGTGGTCACATAGCCTTTATCTTGCAGCTTTTGATTGAGTATTCTCACTAGTTTCTCTATGTCGTTCATGCTCAATTTCTGCTTTTCGTAGGCATGCACCCTGTCGTTCAAGAAATCTAGTTCTTCCGGTAGACCTTCTAGATGAATTTCGTCCACATAAAAAGCAGCCATCGAGGGAGAGATGTCCTGTGTCTCTTTCTCGATGGCTGCTTTTTCTACTTTTATGCGGGGCAGAACGGCTCTGTCTTTTTTCCATTGTTCCAATTGCCGAGCTTGGTTCAGCTGTTCCTGCTGTATAAAAGGCTCAGATGCCTTTATGGCAGAAACCGGCAGCGTATAAAGTATAGATAGTGATAAAGTGGCTATAAGAATCGGTGCACTTCTTTTCATGTTCCCATATCCTCCTCAAAATGATAGATTTTCATTACTTTCTTTAGAGAATATGTTACAGCTTTTACTAAAGATTAGCAAGTAGGGAAAACGGAAAATAACCGGAATTATCCGGAATAAAAACGAACAATAATAGTAGGTTCAAACTAACAGTATCGATAAAATCTGATTTTTCATAGATATTTTATACTATTACAACACATAGCCAATCAGAAACATCCTATAGCAGCTGATGCTAAAGAGCTATTTCCATAACATAATCTAATAGATACCCAAAGCCTCAGTTATATGGAGACCAATAAATGTCTATTTTCGAGACATTTCAAAAATGCGTACCAATGTAGATTGCACACTATGGAATCCAAGGCGTAAAAGATAAAAAACATCCCCTGTGATAAGGGCGCCTCCGCTTCAGTCCCCGCCTCACTTTCGCAAAGCGGCAGGTCGTAGCGAAACACGTCCAGCCGCATTCCTCTTTTTCACACTTTCTCCTCTTCCCTTCGTATTGTATAATATAGGTATCAATAGACGGAAGGTCTAGCGATTTTACTCATCATTCCTTTGCCTGTCAGATTTCCCCAAGGAGGTCTTTTATGAAAGGATATATCGAAGTCTATACCGGTGATGGAAAAGGGAAAACCACCGCTGCCATCGGACTTGCCGTCCGTGCCGTCGGTGCTGGAAAGAAAGTCTGTTTTATTCAGTTTATGAAGTCGCTCGCCTATTCCGAGCAGAAGATCCTGCAGGGACTACCGGGTCTGACACTCATTACTTTGGGTAAACCCTATTTCATTGCAAAAGAAGGTATGCTCTCAGAAGAAGAGATCAAAGTCTGGGGCTCCGCATTGCGCGTCTACCCCGCAGGGCATCCGCCGAAAGAATATCGCGACATGGTCCTCAAGGGGATCGAGGATGCGGTCAAAGCAGTCTCCAAAGACTATGATCTCGTTGTTTTAGACGAATACAACATGGCTTATTGGTATGACCTTGCGACCGAGGAGGATACGAAGCGCATTCTCGCCGCCAGAAGCCCTGACTGCGAACTCGTCTTCACGGGAAGAAATGCGCCAAAGATCATTCTTGACGCCGCCGACCTCATCACAGAAATGAAGAAAGTGCGCCATTACTACGACGCAGGCGTCATGTGCAGAAAAGGAATAGAGAATTGAGCCTATCGAGTTCAGGGTTAGCCCGTGGGGCGTGCCGCCCTTTGACCCTGAATGAAAGCTCTGCTCAAATGCGGAGTGCGAAGGGCTGGTGCGGCGCATAAACAAGCAAGAAGCACCGCGGAGCTTGAGACTCCTAATCCATAGCCACTAATCCCTGATCCCTGATCCCTAATCCCTGATCCCTAGCTACTAGTCACCAGTCACTAGTCACTAGTCACCAGTCACTCCAAATATAAGAAAAAAACGAAAGGACTACCACCTATGCTTACCATTCACGGAAAAAGTATTTCCGGCATGGTCACGATCGGCCCGCTGCGTATCTTCCATCACCAGCCGATGGACTTTGCCCGCACAGAGATCGAAAAACCGGAGACCGAAGTCGCCCGCTTTGACTCTGCGCGTAACGCAGCCGCTGTCAAAATGAAGGAATTCTATCAGGAAGCCATCTCTCATGTCGGCTTGGATAACGCTTCGATTTTCAAAGTCTATCAGCAGATGATGACAGACTCCGAATTCGTTGACGCTGTCAAGTCTATCATTCGGAAGCAGAGCGTCAATGCAGAGTACGCCGTCCAGCAGGCAGAGCAGAACTTCACCCGTATCTATGAAGCGGATCCGGATGACTACGTCCATGGCCAGATCGCTGACATGGCTGAAGTCGCACGCATCCTGCTCCGCACGCTCCGTCAGAAACAGGCTCTCTTCTCTTCGGATGAACCCTGCATCCTCTACGCGGATGACCTCACACCAAGCGAGACCATCCAGATGGATACGACAAAGATCTTAGGCTTCGTGACGAAGGAAGGCACTCCGACTTCACACACCGCGATCCTCGCCCGTGCGCTCGGCGTCCCTGCGATCGTTGCGACCGGGACGGATGTCGATGCCACCCATGATGGGAAGACCGCCGTCATCGATGGCTTCTCCGGCGTTGTCTACCTCGAACCGACACCGGCTATCCTCTCCGGCATGAAAAAGAAACAGAGCCAGAGCATCCACCTGAAAGAGCTCCTGCAGCAGCTGAAGGGCCTTCCGAGCGAAACGATCGATGGCCACCGTGTCGAAGTCGCAGCGAACGTTTCCTCTGCCTCCGACCTTTCTGCCGTCCTCAAGAATGACGCGGAAGGCATCGGCCTCTTCCGCAGCGAATTCATCTACATGGGCCGTGAAAAGCTGCCGTCTGAAGAAGAGCAATTCAATATCTATAAGCTTGCGATCGAGACCATGGCCGGCAAGCGTGTCATCATCCGTACCCTCGACATCGGCGCAGACAAAGAAGCCTCCGCTTTCCATCTGCCGAAAGAGGATAATCCGGCACTCGGTCTGCGCGCGATCCGCATCTCCCTGAAGCGTCCGGAAATCTTCAAAGTTCAGCTCCGCGCCATCCTCCGCGCCAGCGCCTATGGCAAAGCTGCCATCATGTTCCCCCTCATCACTTCCGTCTGGGAAGTGTGGAAGGCGAAGGAAATCCTGACGGAAGTCCAGATGGAGCTCGACAAGAAAGGCATCGCTTACGATAAGCAGATGGAGATCGGCATCATGATCGAGACACCGGCTGCTGCACTCATCAGCGACAAGCTCGCGAAAGAAGTCGACTTTTTCTCCATCGGCACGAATGACCTCTCGCAGTACACCTTGGTCGTCGACCGCACCAGCCGCAACCTGACCGATTTCTTCAATCCGCATCATCCTGCCGTCCTGAAGCTCATCCAGATGACGGTAGAAAATGCACACAAAGCCGGCATCTGGGTCGGCATGTGCGGTGAGCTCGGCAGTGATCTCTCCATCACGGAAACCTTCCTTAAGATGGGCGTCGATGAATTCTCCGTCGCCCCCTACTCCGTACTTCCGCTCCGTCAGCAGATCCGCGGGATCGACTTGAGAAAATAGCAGGCACCGGGAAAATACGGATCCGACCAGACTCTGCGGTTGGCTCAGTTCCTAGAGACGCAGAGGGCATGGCGTTGCGAAAAAACGCACCGCGAAGATCTCCAATGATCACTTCCGTTCCCTCAACACTTTTTCTCCGTATGCCGCATCAAAAAAAGACACACGCGCCAAAATGATATAATCCCCCTAAAGCAGACAAGGTAAATAACCAAACTGCTTTAGGGGGATTTTTTTAATGGCCAAACGGTCTGATTTTCGGTATTTGTTTTTCCAAACTTGCTGGCGGCGAACAGCATTTCATGCTGTTTGCGGACGGCAAGTCCACAAGGGATAGACGCACAAGCGTCGCAAGGGGGTGTAGCCACCTTGACGGAACGAAGTGACGAAACATGCTCGGTCGAGCAGTTTTCTTCTGCTGACCGGGAATGAAGCTCCGCAGGACGCACTACTCTCGACAGAGAGTATAGAAGTGCGCCCTTTAGTTCCTAAAGGGATTTTATCAGTTCGACAAACTTGAATTTTCAAATTAGTCTTTGCAAATAACCTTTGAACCTTCACCATCAATTACAATTCCCTGACGGTTGTTAATTGGGCATAGATTCAAATCCGAAAACTCAGTCATTATTTTCTCGGTAACTTTCTTAAATGGTGCTGTAAGATAATGCGGAAGAACATAGAAATCAATCAAATCAAGCCCTGCATCATCTTCTTGTGAGTAGTCCTCCGGCTTTTCATCCATTTGTTCAATATATTGGATGGTAGGAGCGCATATAATCGCACCTGCCGATTCACCGATCATCAGTTTTCCCTTTGCCAATTCTTTCTTCAACAGCTCATCCGTTCCCGTTTTACGGAGCTGGTCCATAAGGAAGAAAGAATTTCCACCAGTAAAATATATCACGTCCGCATCTTCAAAAACAGATTGTATCGTTGAATAAGCCTCCGTTGAAATATCAATTTCAGTTACGGCTGCTCCCAGTTTATTAAATAGCTTTCGAGCCGAGCCGACATAACCGGTGTAGCCTTCACGCAGCGATGCTGTTGGAATAAATGCGACTTTTTTGTTATCAATTTCTTCTTTTATCAAACTTCCTACACTTGAAAAGTGCGAACATAAAAACAGCTTCATCCATATTCTCCTTTATAAACTTGACAGGGGCTGATCAAAAAGAGAGTGTGTCTTTTTTGCTGCACGGAAAATGCTGCGCGGGGAAAGCGCCTGCTGCTTACTTCCCCATCCGTTTCCTGATGTACTCCATCACATAGTACATCGCTTTCTCTGCAGCAGCATAGCGGACACTTTTTCGCGAGCCCAGAAAATGTTCTTCATGGACCTCCGTACCGCGACTGCCCGCGACGGCAATGAAGACGGTGCCTTCGGGCTCGCCGCGTTCCCCTCTTCCGGGACCCGCGTAGCCTGTCGTCGAGACGGCAATGTCTGATGCATACAGGCGGCGGCTGCCCTCTGCCATCTCTTTTGCCGTTTCTCCGCTGACTGCCGTATAGCGGGAAAGTGTCTCCGCGGAGACTCCCAGCACCTTTTCTTTGGCCTCATTCCAGTATGTGACCGCGCTTCCTTTGAAATACGCAGAGCTTCCCGGGAGATCCGTCATCAGTTTTCCGATGAGACCGCCAGTACAGGACTCAGCAGCGCTTATGGAAAGATGCGTCTTCTCCAGAAGAACCACGAGGTCTTCCCGCACATGCTGCTCAATGTGATAGTCAGCTATGGGGAGCCGCTTCCTGAGCTCTGTCACCAGCGGCGACATCAGCGCATAGGCCGCCTCTGCCGTTTCCGCTTTCGCCGTTACACGAAGGGCGATATACCCCGGTCGTGCAAGAAGGGCGATGGTGGGATTTTCCTGCGCCAGGATGAGGTCCATGATGGTCTCTTCGATCTCCGCCTCCGTCCTGCCGGGGATCGGCAGGATCATAGAGCGGATCGTCCCCATCTCTCCCAACCGTTTTTTGAGTGAGGGGAGCATGTGTTTTTCTGCCATCCGCTTCATCTCAAAAGGAGGTCCGGGAAGGTGTACCAGAAATTTCCCGTGATGCGAAAGGAGAGAGCCGCTGGCAGAGCCGGCTTCATTCCTGAGAAGCTCCGCGCCTTCAGCAAACCACGCCTGGCGCGATAAAGAGGGCAGATAGTGGCGTCCCTTTTCTTTGTAGTACGCGGCAAGACGCACTGCCTCTTCCG
>OIYQ01000128.1_pt1 | contig 29328 bp, 23 predicted proteins | sample 1588311 | NCBI WGS metagenome assembly OIYQ01 (sample SAMN03283244) | human gut metagenome | biome: human-associated habitat; material: feces | host: Homo sapiens | place: Peru | collected 2012
GATTTTACAAGAATTTTTATACATAGCTTCGTCATAACCTTCCTTAAATAGCTCGCTATTCGCGTCAGGTTATTCCTCGCTATGCATAAAACTTCAAGAGTAAAATCTGACAACGATTTAATCAGTGTTTCCCTGGCAACGATTTCATCGGTGCTTCCTTAAATTTCATACAACACGAGGTGTATCAATTACGGATTCCAGATTTCTAATTGTATTTGCAGACATTCTGCTTCCGCTGCTCTGCGGCATGGGCCTTAGGCGGTGGGGGCTTTCGAAGGACATTCTTCACTGGATCATCAAGGCGAATGTGGTGGGCGTGTCTACGTTTCTTTCCATTGTTTCCTTCTGGTCGGTGCAGGTGACGGCACAGCTCTTGTGGCTTCCGATCTCTACGCTTCCCATCTGTTTCCTGCCTGTCGCGGTCTTCTATGCCCTGGAGCAGCACCGCTTCTCGGATGCGCGGGAGCAGGGGAGCTACCTGATCTCCATGATGCTCGGAAATATCGGGACGCTCGCAGGGCTCTGCGCGTATGTCCTCTTCGGTGCGGTCGGGTTTGCCTATGTGCAGCTCATCGCGGTGCCGCAGATCCTGATCATCGTACTCTTCTGTTTTCCGATGAGCCAGTATTACTACGACAAGTGGGCGAATCACGGCGAGGGGAAAAAGATGGAGATCCATCTCTTCCGTCTGCTCTGCACGTGGAATCAGCTCCCTGCCGTCGGCGTGGCGATTGGTCTGACGCTTGCGGGGCTCGGGGTGGAGAAGCCGCCGATGGTCACGACGCTTTTCACGATCCTGATCCATGCGGGGGCTTGGATGGGAATGGTGCCTGTCGGCTATGATCTGAATCTTTCGGCAGTCAAGGAATATGGAGGAAGGCTCTGGCCGATCTTCCCCGTGAAATTCATTCTGCTTCCGGTGGTGATGTATTTCCTGACGAGTGTATTCGTCTCGGATGCGACCATCCTGACCTGCGTGGTACTCGCCGCCGCGGCGCCGACAGCCATCTTCGCCGTGGCGTCTTCGCAGCTCTATGGACTTAATGTCAATCTCGCGGAGTCTTCCTTCCTCACGACGACACTCGCCTTCCTCTTCGTGCTGTACCCGGTGATCTATTGGTGGGAGAAAATGAATTAAGAATGGGGGATGGGGAATGGTGGTGCGGCGCATAAAAAACAGAAGCGCCGCGGAAGTTTGAAATTAGCGACTTTCTCGTATCGCAAACCTAATCCCTAGTCACAAGTCACCAGTCACTAGCCACTCATCCCTGCTTTCAAACTTTATGACGAAGCTATGCATAAAAATTCTTGTGAAATCTGATTCTGCGATTGAATCGGCGTTTCCATAGTATGCAAAAAGCGTATCAAGTTCAAATGTCTGAACTTGATACGCTTTTTATGATATAGAGTCGGCGCTTCTGAAATTTGTGCGCCGCACATTCACTCTCCACGGAAACCAAGTGAGAAAAGGCAGATGTGGGGGCGTAGGCTAAGGAAACGCTGATTCAATCGCAGAGTCAGATTCTACAAGAATTTTTATACATAGCGTCGTCGACATCCTTCTTAAATAGCTCGCTATTCGCGTCGGATGTCTCCTCGCTATGCATAAAACTTCAAGAGTAAAATCTGACAACGATTGAATCAGTGTTTCCCTAACAGATCACATTCTCCTGCTCCCCTTTCAGGTATGCGCGGAGGTTGTCCATCACGATGACGGCACGGCGGGCCATGGCTTCCTCGGTGAAGAAGCCGACGTGCGGGGTGAGGACGGTGTTTGGTGCAGAGAGGAGAGGATCGTCCTTGGCGAGCGGAGGTTCGCCGTCAAAGACATCGATGCCGGCGCCTGTGATCTTTCCTTCCTTGAGGAGGTCGGCGAGGGCGGCATTGTCGATGACTCCGCCGCGGGCGGTATTGATGAGGATTGCTCCCGGCTTCATGAGAGAGAGCTTTTCACGGGAGAGGAGGCCGCGCGTCTCGCTTGTGAGAGGCAGGTGGACGGAGATGATGTCGCAGGTGGAAAGCAGGGTGTCGAGGTCGGTGTAGGTGATGCTCGCTGCCTTTCGGGAGCGGCTGTAGCCATAGACATCGGCGCCGAATGCGGAGGCGATGTCTGCGACACGTCTTCCGATGGCACCGGTACCGATGATGCCGAATTTCCGATGGCCGATCTCGATGCCCATGAGGCCGGCACTGGTTTTGCCATTTCTGGCAGCGCATCCGCCTTCGGACAGCTTGCGGTAGAGGGCAAGAATGAGCGAGAACGTAAGCTCGGCCACGGACTCGGTCGAGTAGCCGGCACAGTTCGAGACGGCGATGCCCTTTTCTTTGCAGTAATCAATGGCGACATGGTCGACGCCGGTGAATGCGACGCAGAGGTATTTGAGCGATGCGGCTTTTTCCAGCGCTTCCTTCCGAAGCGGGTAATTGGCAATGACGGCAAGGTCAGCATCCGCAAGGCGATCGCCCAGTTCATCCTGGTCTTTTGGCAGGCTGTCATAGGCGGTGATGGTGAAGCCGTCTTTTTGGAGATCCGCCGTCAATGTATCAAGCAGGGCGCTGCTGATGGCGAGCGGCTGTGCGATGACGATGTGTTTCATGAGGATAGGCTCCTTTCAAAATGGGATTTAGTGACTGGTGACTGGTGACTGGTGACTAGTGACTGGTGACTAGTGACTGGTGACTAGTGACTGGCGACTAGGGACTGGAGACTAGGAGACTAAGAGACTGGGAGACTGGGAGATAGACGTCAGACTTCAGACGTCAGATGTCAGATATCTGAAGTCTGAAGTCTAAAGTCTGATATCTCCCTGTCTCTCTATTTTTTAAATGACAGCACCGCTCTTCCGGGAAGCTGGGAGAGGAAGACGCCGGCGGTCATGGAGAGGACGCCGATCATCTGGCGGGCGGTGAAGCTTTCATCGAGGAAGAAAACACCTGCAATGCCGCCAAAGACCATTTCCATGCTGAGGATCATAGAGGCTTCGGTCGGGGGCAGATATTTCTGTCCGACGGCCTGCAGCGTGTAGGCGACGCCTGTCGAAAGAAGGCCGGTATAGAGGATGGGCCACAGGGCGCCCTCGATGCCGGAGAGTGTCGGCGTTTCGAAAAGAAAGGCGAGAATGAAATTCAGAACGCCGGCGACGAAGAACTGTCCCGAGGAAAGGACGATGGGAGAGAAGCGCTGTGTGAGGTATGTCATGGCGTGGATCTGGATGGTGAAGCCCAGCGCGCAGAGCAGCATCATGAGGTCACCCGCACCGATGGAGAAATCTTCGGTGATCGACATGAAGTACACGCCGGCCATGGCGAGGAGGGCGCCCGCGATGTGTGTGATGCGGAGCGTTTCCTTGAGGAAGATCCCCATGATCGGCACCATGAGGATGTAGGTCGCCGTGAGGAAGCTGGCTTTTGAGGCGGTGGTGTACTGAAGGCCCACCTGCTGCAGCGTCGCGCCGGCAAAGAGCGGAAGCCCTACCATGAGACAGGCAGCCGAGAGCGGCATATTCTTAGGAAGCGGCGGTGCCTCTTCCTTCATCGTAAGGATGATGGGGACGAGCGCAAGCGAGCCTAAGAGGAAACGGACGCCGTTAAACGTATATGGCCCGACGGACTCCATTCCGACCACCTGTGCGGCGAAGGCAAAGCCCCAGATGAGCGCTGCCAAGAGCAGCAGTAAACGGTATTTCATGGTATTCTCCTTTGGATTTGATATAATAGTTATTATAACAGATGAAAGTGAATGCTGCGGATGATTTCGAAGACTTGCAAAAAAGAAGCAGCCGGTGACTTGTGGCTAGTGGCCTAGGGATAAGGAGTGACTAGTGACTGGTGACTGAAATGCCATTTTCGGGCATCACCCTCTTTATACTTCGCGGCGCTTCTGATTTTTATGCGCCGCACCACCATTTCGCATTTCGCATTTCTAATTTCTCATTCAAACGAGGCTTTCAAGCGTAATCAAGGGACGACACGCCCCAAGGCTAACCCTGCACCATAAAAAGGAGACCATTTCTATGTCCATTCGTATGATTGCCATTGATCTCGATGGCACGCTCTTGCATGATGATATGACGATTTCCGACTATTCGCGCGAAGTGATCCAGAAAGCGATTCAAAAAGGCTATCAGATCGTCGTTGCCACCGGACGCATGTGGGATTCGGCGAAATCGAAGGTGGCGCTGCTCCACTTGGGCAATGTCCCCGTTATTTGTTATACGGGCGCATGGATCATGTGGAGCGAGACGGGCGAGCCGATCCTGCAGGACGGGCTGCCTGCAGATCTGGCGAGCCGTGTGATGCTGGCGGCAAAGGAGATGGGCTGGGACGCGACGGCCTTCTGGGATAATCATATTTATATGGAGAAGCCGAATGGCACCGAAGCGAAGTACCAGAAGTATCGCACGCAGAAGCCGCAGTACCTGGGGGAAGCCTTTTATCATCCGCCGATGACGGTGACGCGTGTGGTCTTTGCGGATGCCAGAGAAGAGGAGCGCCGCCGCATCCGTGCCTTTCTGGAGAGCCGTTTCGGAGAGGAAATCACTGTCGTCTACCCCGGCGATGACTTCGTGGATGTGCATAGAAAGGGCATTGATAAGGCTTCCGCGCTCTCTTTCCTGGCAGAGAAGGAAGGCATCCAGCCAGAAGAAATCATGGCCTTCGGCAATACGGAAAACGATGTGCCGATGCTGCGCTACGCAGGCGTGTCCTATGCCGTCGCCAATGCGGATGCGATCGCGAAAGAAGCGGCCGGTCACATCTGCGCTTCCAATGAAGAAGACGGTGTCGCGAAGGTGATCGCGGAGCTGGTAGCTAGTGACTAGTGACTAGTGACTGGTGACTAGTGACTTGAATACCGCCTTCGGGCATCGCCCCATATATATTTGCGGCGAAGCCGCTACCCTGCCCACCAAAAAAGCTCGTTGAACGAAAATGTTCAACGAGCTTTTTGATTTCAAACAACCATCAGCAAAAACGATCCTCAGTCGAGATGGAAACGATAGCCGGAGCCCCAGACGGTTTCAATGCGTTCATAGGGATGGCCGGCGACATTTTTCAGTTTTTCACGCAGGCGGTTGATATGGACGGTGACAGTCGCGGGTTCACCGATGGGGTCAAAACTCCAGATCTTTTCGAAGAGCTGCTCTTTCGAGAAGACTTCATTCGGATGCTGTACGAGGAAGAAGAGCAGGTCGAATTCTTTGCCGGTGAGCGGTACATCCTTGCCCTTCAGGAAGACCTGACGCGCTTTCGGACGGATATTGAGGTCGCCAACGTAGATGCCCTGTTCTGCCTGCGGGTGGATGGTATCCGTCTGGGTGAGGCGTTTGTGGGTGGCGAGCTGCGCGCGCAGGTGCGCCATGAGCACGGTGCCGCGGAACGGTTTCACGATGTAGTCATCCGCGCCGAGGCCGAGACCACGGACGATGTCAGCGTCTTCGGTGCGGGCGGTGGCGAAAATGATGGGTGCATTCGTGCGTTCTCTCATTTTGCGGCACAGAGAGAATCCGTCTTCTCCCGGCAGCATGACGTCCAGGATGATGGCGTCGATCTCGACCTCATCCATGATTTTCAAGGCTTCTTTGCCATCGGAAGCGACATAGGGCTGATACCCGGAGCCTTCGAGAAAGTCACGCTCCATATCAGCGATTTTCGGTTCATCTTCTACAACCAGTACTTTGATCATTGTGTGTTACTCCCTTCTGCCAGCGGGATCTCAAAAATTAATTGCAAGCCATTGTTGTTGACCGCCGAGTAGCGGCCTTTGTGTGCGGTGATGATCTCAGCCACGATGGCAAGTCCCAGACCGCTGCCGTTGCTGGTCTTGCTGCGGGCTTCGTCCGTGCGGTAGAAGGCTTCGAAAATATGAGGCAGCTTCTCCTTCGGGACGCCCGGACCGTCATCAGTATACATGAATTCGGCATATTTTCCTTTTGCATGAAGGGAAATATGGACTTCGGAGATATCCTTATCTCTATATTTTATCGTATTTGTCAGCAAATTGAAAATGATTCTTTGAAATTCTTTTTCATCCACCATCGCGATGAGCGTGTCATCCATGTCATAGGTCACATGCACCTTTCGTGAGTCGAGGTAGTCCTTGTCTTCGGTGATGAAGCTGCGGATGGCCCGGCTGAAATGGATGGGCTGCGGGTGACAGATGATGCGGCTCGTGGAGAGCTTATTATACAGGGAAAGCTCTTCGATGAGGCGCGAGAGATCATCCGCGCAGGAGGCGATCGAGTTCAGGTACTGCATCTGCTTTTCCTTCGTCCGCCCGAGTCCGAGCTGCAGTGCTTCGGTGTAGCCCATGATGGCTGTGAGCGGAGTCCGAAGGTCATGTGCGATGCCGGAGAAAAGGATCTTGCGGCTCGTATTCGCATGCGCGCGCTCGGCGATACTGCTTTTAAGATTGGTCTGCATCGTGCGGAAGGTGTCGCACATCTGCCCGAGCTCGTCATCGCTGTAGTGATCGACGATGACATTGAAATTGCCATGCTGGATCGCTCGTGCAGCCATCGACAGCTGCTGGAGCGGGATCAGCATCTTGTTTCTGGTCATGCTGTAGAAATGGTAATTCATTCGGGCGGAGAGCGCGATGATGAGGAGCATGATAGCAGCAAAGGCACCATAGACTTCGACCGAGTGATGCGGGTCATTCGCGGCAAAGTAGGTCGCAGAGAAGAGTAGCAGCACCAGTGCGGAGAAGACAGGGACGCAGATGAAGAGAAGGATCTGTGTCATCATCTGCTGCGTCAGCCCGTTCTTCGTCTTCTCGAAAAGAAGGGCGTCTTTGATATTCTTTTCCATACAAACCTCGATGGGGGAGGGGAGGCTGCGGGGGCAATCTTGGCTACGAATGAAAGCCTCGCTTGAATTAGAAATGAGAAATGAAAAATGGTGGTGCGGCGCATTTCGTCATCCTGAGCGGAGAAAAACGTCGTATGTTAAAAAATGGCTTATCTGAAATAGGAGAACTGAGTCGAAGGATCTAAGCGCCGCGGAGTATAAATAGGGCGATGCCCGCTTGAGACGTTAGACGTTAGTCATCAGACATTAGACATCAGACATTAGACATTAGACTTCAGATGTCAGATATCAGAAGTCAGACATCAGATTTCAGACTTTGGACTACAGACTTTAGACATTAGACTTCAGACATTAGATATCAGACATCTGACTTCTATTTCAGAGGCTCCCGGTCTCCTAGTCTCCCAGTCTTTTAGTCTAATCCCCAGTCCCCAGTCCCCAATCCCCAGTCCCCAGTCCCCAATCCCCAGTCCCCAGTCACTAGTCACTCATCCTCAAACACGAGCTCTACAGGACAGTGGTCGCTACCGTGGATCTCCGGGTGGATAGAGGCGCTTTGGATGGCCGGACGGAGGGCATTGGAGACGATGAAGTAGTCGATCCTCCATCCTATGTTCCGCTCGCGGGATTTTGCAAAGTAGCTCCACCATGAGTAGGCTCCCTTTTCATCCGGATGGAGGAAGCGGAAGGAATCGGTGAAGCCTTTGGACAGAAGGACATTCATTTTTCCGCGCTCTTCATCCGTGAAGCCTGCATTTTTATGGTTCGAAGAGGGATTGGCGAGGTCGATGTCTTCATGGGCGACATTGAGGTCACCGCAGAGGATGACAGGCTTTTCTTTCGAGAGCTTTGTCATATAGTCTGCCATCGCATCTTCCCATGTCATGCGGTAGGAAAGGCGCGTGAGGCCGCGCTGGCTGTTCGGCGTGTAGCAGACGATGAGATAGTGACTGCCGAAGTCGGCGGTGATGATACGCCCCTCCTGGTCATGCTCCTCGATGCCAAGGCCATAGGTGACGGAAAGCGGTTCTTTCTTCGTGAAGAGTGCGGTGCCGCTGTAGCCCTTCTTCACGGCACTGTTCCAGTACTGGTGGTAGCCGGGAAGCACCATCTCGATCTGGTGCGGCTGCAGCTTCGTTTCCTGCAGGCACACGCAGTCCGCATCGAGTGCTGTGAAAGCGTCCATGAAGCCTTTCTTCATGCAGGCACGGAGGCCATTCACGTTCCAGGAAATATATTTCAGTGTTCCCATAGTCGTCTCCTTTGTGGGAATGATAAAAATTTTATAACACTACTTTCATTATACACTATCGGGCAATGGGAAGAGGGTTCAGGGTTAGCCTGTGGGGCAGGGACGCCCATGGATTGCGGATGAAAGCTTTGCTCGAATGAGAAATTAGTAGCTAGGGATTAGTAGCTAGGGATTAGGTTTGCGATACGAGAAAACCGCTAGTTTTAAACCTCCGCGGCGCTTCTGATTTTTATGCGCCTTCTCACCATTTCGCATTTTTCATTTCTAATTTCTCATTCAATCGAGGCTTTCAAACGTAATCAAGTGGCGAGCCGCCCCCAGGGGCTACCCCTGAACCCTGAACCCTGAACCCTGAACCCCTTACCCCCTTTTTATGCTATAATGAAGTCAATGCCATAGGGGCAGCTGTAGCAAGCAAAGTATGGAAGGACGGAATCTTATGAAAAAAATCGTTGTGACTGTTATTGGTGCTGACCGTGTCGGCATCGTCGCCGGTGTAGCCAAACAGCTGGCGGAAGAGAATGTGAATATTCTTGATATTTCCCAGACCATCGTGGATGGGATCTTCGATATGATCCTGATGTGCGATATGGAGAGTGCCGCGCATTCCCTGAAGGAAATCCAAGATAACATGGGGAAGCAGGGGGAAGCGCTGGGGGTAGAGATCCGTGTCCAGCTCGCTGATATTTTCTATGCTATGCACCGCATCTGAAAGGAGACACCATGCTTGATATAGAAGACATTCTGGCAACGGAGCGCATGTTTGACCAAAACAAGCTCGATGTGCGTACCGTTACCATGGGGATCTCTCTCCTTTCCTGCGTATCCGATGATGAGAAGACCCTTTGCGACAAGATCTACGATACCATCTGCCGGAAGGCAGAGCATCTCACCGAGGTCACCCATGACATTTCCAGAGAATACGGTGTGCCGATCATCAACCGCCGCATCTCGGTGACGCCGATTTCTCTCGTGGCAGGCGGACTCACGACGTCTAGCTATGTGCCGATCGCAGAGACACTGCAGCGCGCAGCTGACGCTGTCGGCGTCGATATCTTAGGCGGTTTCTCCGCGCTCGTCGATCGCGGTATGAGCGCTTCGGACAAGAAGCTCATCGATTCCATTCCGGAAGCACTTGCCGCGACGAAGAGCATCTGCAGCTCGGTCGCCATCGGTTCGACCAAGGCGGGCATCAATATGGATGCGGTGAAGCGCATGGGCGAGGTCGTGAAGGAAACGGCAGAGCTCACGAAGGATCAGGACGCCTATGGCTGCACGAAGCTCGTCGAATTCTGTAATGCGGTCGAAGATAATCCCTTCATGGCCGGTGCTTTTCACGGTGTGACGCAGGGAGATACCGCGATCCATGTCGGCGTCTCCGGCCCTGGCGTCGTGAAGCGTGCGCTCGAGGATGTGAAGGGCGCGCCCTTCGAAGTCGTGGCCAAAACGATCAAGAATACGGCATTCATGATCACGCGCCTCGGACAGCTCGTCGCAGAAGCGGCGACGGAGCGTCTCCATGCGCCTTTCGGCATCATCGACCTGTCGCTGGCTCCGACCTCGGCTGTCGGTGACAGTGTCGCAGCAGTCCTCGAAGAAATGGGTCTGGAAAGCTGCGGCGGCCCCGGCACCACGGCGGCACTCGCGCTTCTCAATGATGCTGTCAAGAAGGGCGGTCTTATGGCCTCTTCGAGCGTCGGCGGACTTTCCGGCGCTTTCATCCCGGTCAGTGAAGACCTCGGCATGATCGAAGCTGTCCAGAGAGGCAGCCTGTGCTTAGAGAAGCTGGAAGCCATGACCTGCGTCTGCTCTGTCGGCCTCGATATGATCGCCGTCCCGGGGGATACCAGCGCCTCCACCCTTTCTGCGATCCTCGCCGATGAAGCAGCGATCGGCATGATCAATAACAAGACCACTGCCACCCGCCTCATCCCGGTACCGGGCAAGAAGCCGGGCGACATGGTCCAGTTCGGCGGCCTCATGGGCTATGCACCTGTCATGGGCATCAGCAAGTTCAAGGCCGATGAATTCGTGGCAAGAGGCGGCAAGATCCCCGCGCCTCTCCGCAGCCTGACAAACTAAGCGGTATAAGAAAAGCACCAGCGTAAGCGGGTGCTTTTTTTGTTGGGTTCGGGGTTAGTCCGTGGGGCGGGGCACCCTTTGATTCCGTTTGAAAGTCTCGCTTGAATGAGAAATGAGAAATTAGAAATGAGAAATGGAGGCGCGGCGCATAAAAATATAGAAGCGCCGAGGAGGTTTGAAACTAGCGGTTTTCTCGTATCGCAAACCTAATCCCTAGCCACTAATTTCTAGTCACCAGTCACTAGTCACTAGTCACCAGATTTCCTGAATTTCCACATATATATCCCCACGCAGATCACTGCGGAGAGGAGGGAGCCCATCGGGGCGGCTAGTCCCATCGGAGACAGTGTCTCGGGGAAAAGGAGGATGGCGAGGTAGGTGCCGGGGACGCGGACGGTGACGATCGAGATCATGTTGTGCAGGAAGGAGTAGATCGATTTCCCATAGGCAGAGAAATATCCCGAGAAGCAGAAGTGGATACCGGCAAAGATGCAGTCGATGACATAGGTGCGGAAGTATTCACCGCCAAGACGCACGACTTCAGGCTCATGGGTGACGAAGAGGGAGACGACCCGCTCGGCGCGGAAGTGGACGAATAGGGTCGTAAGAAGGCCGAAGACGATGCAGACACGGATGCCGTAGCGGAGCGCCTGCCGCCCGCGCGCATCGTTTCCGGCGCCTGCATTCTGCGCGGCGAAGGCAGCGACGGTCGAGAGCATGGCTGAGGGGACGAGGAAGAGGAAGCTGATGACCTTCTCTACGATGCCGACAGCGGCAGCGACTTCGACGCCGCGGCTGTTCGCGATGGCGGTGATGATGAGGAAGGAGATCTGGATGAGCCCGTCTTGACAGGAGATGGGCAGACCGATGGCAAGGAGCGTCCTCATGCGGAGAGCATCGAAGGAGAAGTCTTTTCTTGTGAGGGAAAGCCCCAGATTTGCGAAACGGAGATAGAGGAGGCAGAGGAGGACGGAGACCGCTTCGGAAAGAATGGTGGCTGCGGCCGCTCCGGCGGCACCCATCGCCAAGGGGCCGATGAAGATATAGTCGAGCAGGAGATTGATGAAACCGGCGAGGGCGACAAAGTACATCGGCGTCCTTGTATCGCCAAGTCCGCGGAAGATGCCGGCAAGGACATTATAGGCGACGATGAAGGGGATGCCTGCAAAGCAGATGAGAAGGTACGCCCTTGTATCCGCCCATGCTTCCGCCGGAGTCTTCAGCCAAGAGAGGATAGGCTCGATCGCAAGGAGAAGGAGCACGGTGCCGATGAGGCTGAAGAGGGCAAAGAGCAGCACCGAGCTTCCGATGCAGCAGGAGGCTTCCTTCGGATCTCGACCGCCCACTGCGCGGCTGATGGAGACGGTCGTCCCCATGGCGAGCCCGACGATGATGACGGTCAGCATGTGCATCAGCTGGCTTCCGATGGAGACGGCCGTGATCGGCGCGGCGCCATTGAAGAGACCTGTGATGAAGAGGTCGGCCATGCCGTAGAAGGTCTGCAGGAAGCAGGCGATGAGGTAAGGGATGGCGAAAGCCATCATCTGAGGGAGCAAAGGCCCTTGCGTAAGATTGATTTTGCTCATAGGATTCTCTTTGGAAATGAATAGCCTGCCATTTCTTACACAGGCTGCTGTTTTATGAAGTTAAGGAAACGCTGATTAAATCGCAGAGTCTGATTTGGTATGTATTTTCATGCAATGCTTCGTCATAACCCTCCTTAAATAGCTCGCTATTCGCGTCGGATTATTCCTTGCCTTGCATGAAAATGCAAGAGCCAAGTCAGACAACGATTTAATCAGTGTTTCCTTAATCATATCACAGGTGAGGGACTTGTGAAATATGGCTCTCGCCGATGACTTTCTGCCTGCATTTGCATTTTTTCTGCCTCTGCTATAAGATGAAGGACAAATGAGGTGATCGGTATGTACATGACAACACAGCGCAAGCGTCTTTTTCAATTCTTCAATGCTCATCCGGATGCTTCCTTTTCCGCCAGAGATATACAGACTCTGCTGAATCGGTCAGAAGCGTCTGCGATCAGTCTCAGCGCGGTGTATCGCAACCTGTCTTCTTTGGCAGACGCCGGGCTGATTTTGAAGTCGGCGGCGAGTGATGGGCAGGAGACATTGTATAGGTTCGTCGGGGCGGATGCCTGTCGGGATGAACTTCATATGACCTGTCTTTCGTGCGGGGAGACGACCCATGTGGACCATGCGACTGCGCTCTCTTTCGCACAGGCCTTAGCGGGGAATGATGCGTTTCAGATGAATCTGGGACAGACCACGATTTACGGGTTATGTAAAAATTGCCAGAATAAATGATTCGCATGGGTTCCCGTGCGGATTCCCGGCAAAAACCATATCTGTAAAAGAAGATTCCGTTTGAGGAATCTTCTTTTAATTTGCGATATTTTCGCAAATCTGTTGACTGCGAAGAGGCTGATGCGTATAATGGAGTCTGAATTTGCGAGAAAGTCGCAAATTCGAGTAAAATCTCAATGACACGCAGGGGACAGTGTTTCCCGAGTCCCTAATCCCTAATCCCTAATCCCTAGTCCCTGGTCACATCCAACCCCTGCGTTTCAACGGAAAGGAGCTCTTACTATGAGAAGAACAGGCCGCATTCTGGTGCTGCTTGCAGCCTGCCTGATGGTGGCGGCCGCTTTGGCAGGCTGCATGGCAGAGAAGAAGGAAGAGGCGCCTCTGGCCACGGCAAAGAAGATTCGGATCGTCTGCACCAATTTTGCCGGTTATGATTTTGCGAGGCATATTGTAAAGGAGCATGGCGAAGTCACCATGCTGATGAAGGCTGGCATGGATGTCCATAGTTTTTCTCCCTCACCGAAGGAACTGAAAGCGGTGGCTGACTGTGATCTTTTCATTTACACGGGCGGCGATTCTGATGAATGGGTGGACAGGGTACTCGATGCGACCGGCAAGGAGCCGGCTTCGGTATGCCGGATGATGGACGCCGTGGAGCTGTCTCGGGAAGAGTATACCGAAGGCATGCGGAAAGAAAAGGGAAAAGAGATGGACGAGGAGGAAATGGATGAGCATGTGTGGACGTCTCCCGTCAATGCCATTGCCATCGTCAAGAAGATCAATGAGTCTGTTTCCGCATGGGACCCGGCGCATGCGGAAGACTACCGGAAGAATACAGACGCATATGTGAAAGAGCTGGCGGCTTTGGATCTGCGCTTCCGTGAGGTCATGGATGGCGCGGCTAGAAAAGAAATCATCGTGGGAGATCGGTTTCCTTTCCTGTACTTTGTCAAAGAGTACGGTTTGACATATGAGGCCGCTTTTCCGGGATGCGCCAAAGATACGGAGCCCGATCCGAAGACCATGGCGTTTTTGATCGATAAGGTGAAGTCAGACCAGATTCCCGTGATTTTCCATATAGAAATGTCCAATCAGCAGGTGAGCCGAGCTATTGCAGAAGCGACAGGGGCCAAAGAGCGGCAGCTCAATTCCCTTCACAATGTCACCTGGAAGGATTTCGAAGCGGGCGTGACTTATATAGACCTGATGGAAGAGAATGTCAAGACCTTGAAGGAGGCGTTGAACTAAATGAGTGTATTGGAGTGCCTAGATCTTTCTTTCTCCTATGAAGGAAAGCCGGTGCTGTCTCATGTGAATTTTTCTTTAGAAAAAGGGAGCTATCTGGGCATCATCGGTGAAAATGGCTCCGGTAAAAGTACTCTCATCAAAGGGATCCTGGGGCTCAAAAAACAGGCGTCAGGTGAGATCCGTCTTCATTTGCCGGACGCGCAGAAGGGGATGGGCTACCTGCCGCAGCAGCAGACCATGAAAAAGGATTTTCCGGCCAGTGTGTGGGAGGTCGTATTGTCCGGCAGGCTGAGTCAGCTTTCTTTCCCGTATCGATACAGAAAAGTGGATCGGGACTACGCAGATCATATGCTGCAGTTTCTATCCCTTTCCTCTTTGAAGCATCATGCATTCCGCGAATTGTCGGGAGGGCAGCAGCAGAGAGTGCTTCTGGCGCGGGCGCTGGCGGCGGGCAGTCAGGTGCTGGTACTGGATGAACCGGTGACCGGGCTGGATCCTCGCATCACAGAAGAGATGTATGCCATGCTGGAGCGATGCATCCAAGAGCTCGGACTGACTATCATGATGGTATCCCACGATCTGCCCCGCGTGTTTCATGAGGTTCATCAGGTTTTGTATCTGGCGAAAGGGAAGCAGATGTTTTTTGGTCAGACGGAGGACTTTTTCAAAGCGCATCCCGAAGTCATACGGCAAGGAGGGATCCTGTGATGTCTGTTGTTCTGGAAATGCTGCAGTATCCCTTTATGGTGCGCGCGCTGGTGGTGGGGGTCCTGATTTCGATCTGCGCTTCGCTTTTAGGAACCAGTCTGGTACTCAAAAGGTACTCCATGATCGGTGACAGCTTGTCGCATGTGGGCTTTGCGGCATTGGCGGTATCTTATGCCTTTTACCTTGACCCGCTGGTGGTTTCCATCCCCGTCACGATGGGAGCGGCTTTTCTTCTTTTGGAATTGAAGGAAAGCATGCGCATCAAAGGGGACGCTGCGACGGCACTTCTTTGCAGCAGTGCTTTGGCTGTGGGGGTTTTGGTCATTTCTCTCACCAGAGGGATGAATACGGATGTGTGCAATTACATGTTTGGCAGCATCCTGGCGATGAGCAGTGCAGATGTATGGCTCAGCTTGACAGCGGGCAGCATCATCATCCTCCTGTACATTCTCTTTTATCATCCTTTATTTGCCGTGACGTTCGATGAATCTTTTGCGACCGCTTCCGGGGTGCACAGCCATTTCTATCATCTGATCCTGGCACTCATGACGGCAGTCACGATCGTGCTCGGCATGCGCATGATGGGCGCGCTTTTGATTTCCAGTCTGATCGTATTTCCTGCCATCACGGCGATGCAGATCTGCCATCGGTATCTGACCACCATCTGGACATCCACTCTGGTGGGACTTGGCTGTTTTCTGGTGGGGATCACCCTTTCGTACGCATTGTCTATTCCCACCGGGCCTTGCATTGTCTTGATAAATCTGATCGCCCTCTTTGCGGCTATCGGCCTGCGAAAATGGAGAGAAAGAGGGCGCATGGCTTGAAGGGATAGGCTTGATATATCCTGCTAGGCATGCTTCCTGTACTGGGAGGCTGCGGCGTAAAACAGGCAGCAGGCCATATGATACTCACGCACAAAACGGTGCAGGCGGGTATGTTGATTTTGAATGCAATTCCCGAGTGGAAAAGATCTCTTATAACGGGAAAGAAACCATCGTTGATGGAGAAAAATACGGCTCTATGCACGGAAATAGCGATCGGCGCTTGCAAGAAAAGCTGCTGCCTTACCGGCGGCGGCTTTTTTTGAAATACGTGTAGTAAAAAGTCTCGTATATATGATAAAATGATATAGTTATTTTCTTGTGTCAGCGAATATTTTATAAGGGTCATCAGAATGAATCAGACAGATACAAAATCATCCAAAGACATAAAGCAGACAGATAGTCCTGGCCACTGGAAGATCTGGTGGGCGATCGCGACGCTGGTGCCTTTTGGCTTTTCCTTTTTTCTTTCCTGGTATTTCGGTGCGCCGGGCGGATTTGAGCTTTCTTCGCAGGTGAAGGTTTTCCTGCTCTTCCTGCAGGTCGGTTTTGTGACGGCCTATTTTATCCGGCACCACCTGACGCGGGCAGCCGTGCATCTGTGGATCACCATCGGCTTTTTGTGGCTGCTCTCACTCATCGTGCCGTACCTTTCGACGCAGACGGATGTGGTGCTCGACATGTCGGATATGTCAGGCGAGCTTTCCGCGCCGCTCTATCTTTTCATCTCCTGCCTCTCGGCGGCATGGATCCTGCCGGGAAAATGGCGCATGATCGCGCGCATCGCGTGCGTCGTCCTGATGCTCCTCTATGTGGGCATCCAGTTCACGTATGTGGGCTACTACTTCATCACGCATTCTCTGATCTCCATCAATATGCTGCTCGCGCTCGCGCAGACGAATCTCGCCGAGACGAAGGAGTATATCGATGTGAATATCCCGTATGCCGAGCTTATCCTGGGGACGCTTGCGATACTCATCCTCGCGTGGCTCATCTTCCACAGCAGCCGTTTCTCCTTCAATGGCCGCCTTCCCGTATCCAGAAAGGCGTGGTGGGCGATGGCGCTGCTCTTCCTTGTGAATATCGGGCTCTGCTGCCTCTCCATCGGGGCGACGCGGCTCGCGCATGTGTATTATGAGACTTACGAGACGCTTTCGAGCTTTTCCGATTTCCAGAAGATGGTGGAGAAGCGCCGCAGCATGTCGATCAAGGATCGCATCCTTGCTGCGCAGCTCAAGGCGGCGCCGGACGGCGTCTACGTCCTCATCATCGGCGAGTCCCTGACGCGCGACCACATGGGTGTCTATGGCTATCACAGAAATACCACGCCTTTCCAGACCGAAGCGGCCGCAGACTCGCACTATACCTTCTTCAATCATGCCTATTCCTGCTATACACAGACTGTCCAGGTACTGACCGAAGCCCTGACGGAGAAGAACCAGTACAATGATATGGAGCTAGTCGATGCCTACTCTATCATTGACATGGCAAGGCAGGCCGGATTCCATACCACATGGATTTCGAACCAGTCCCGCTACGGGGTCTGGGATACGCCGATCGGTGCGATCGGAAGTGCCTGTGATGATCAGTACTGGATCAACCAGTATGTCGGCACAGATGTCGTGACGAAGGACTTCGACACGGCTCTCATCCCCTATCTGCGGAAGGTCGATCCGAAGAACCGGCGCCAGCTCGTCGTCGTCCACCTGATGGGCAGCCACGTCAGCTACTGGGACCGCTATCCGTCCGAGTTCTATCACTGGCCGGAGAGCATGGGGAAGGAACGCTCGACCGCTGATGTTATGAATGATGAGTATGACAACTCCGTCCTCTTCAATGATTACGTCGTCGAAAGCATCATGAATGAAGCCGTGAACTATATGAAAGCGGACAGCGTCCTCTACTTCTCCGACCATGGGGAACAGGTCACTGAGCGTCCGGGGCACAATGCAGACCAGTTCGACTACACGATGGTACACATTCCCTTCTGGATCTACACCTCGGATGACTACCAGAGGAGCCACCCGCGCACCATGAAGGCTATGTGGGAAAGAAGAAATATGCCATTCACCAATGACATGCTCTACGATACTTTCATGGGTCTCATGGGACTCACAGCGGCCCGTTATGATGAAAAGTCCGACATCCTTTCCCCTGACTTTGATAAAGATGTGACGACACTCATGACCATGTACGGCAATGTGATGGTCAGAAATGATACCGAGCAGCTCGGAAGCAGCAAGGAAGCAGAGGATGACCGCTGGAACAATGACATCCAGCGCCGCCGCCTCTTCGCGCCGTCTTTCGACTGGAGCCGGTATCAGCCTGTCAAGATCGCGGGAGAAGAGATCCCGAATGTACCGAATGCGGGAATTGGACAGTAAAAGACCGGGAGATCGGGAGACTAAGAGACTTTAGACTTTTAGACATCACACATCTGACATCTAAAGTCTTCCAGTCTCCCAGTCTCCCAGTCTTCATCAGGCATCGTCCCATTTATATTTGCGGCGAAGCTGCCACCACCTATCCCTAATCCCTAGTCCCTAATCCCTAGCCACTAATCCCTAGTCACTAGTCACTAGTCACTAGTTACTCCTAATCCCTAATCCCTAATCCCTAGTCACTTTACTTTATCCTCGAAAGGAGCCCTCCATGCGTCTCAGACGTAAACCCTGGATCGAAGAAGCGATCAAAAATTACACATCCATTCTCTTTCTGGAAGAACCGACCGATATGAAAGGCAAGTGGGAGACACAGTTTCCCTGCCCGGAGCAGCCGCTCCATGTAGAATTCGGCACCGGCAAAGGCCAGTTCATTTCCGGTATGGCCGCGCTCCATCCTGATGTGAACTACATCGGCATGGAAGTGCAGGAAGGCGTCATCTACTATGCCGCACAGAAGACCGCGGAGAAAGATCCGCCGGTAGACAATGTCCGTCTCATTTTAGGCGATGTGAGCGAGATCCTGAATATTTTTGACGAAGGCGAAGTCGATGTGATCTACCTCAACTTCAGCGACCCCTGGCCGAAGAAGCGCCACGCCAAGCGCCGCCTCACCTATCGTGATTTCCTGAAACGCTACGCCGTCATTTTAAAAGAGGGCGGTGAGATCCGCTTCAAGACAGATAACAAGGACCTTTTTGATTTCTCCGTCGAAGAATTTGAGGCCATGGGCTGGCAGCTTTCGGACGTGACCTATGATCTTCATGCCGCTCCCGTCCCCGGGGATGTGGAGACAGAATATGAAGAGAAGTTTTCCAGAAAGGGGAACCTCATATGTCGTCTCGTAGCGAGACGTCCCTGAAGGATACGAAGTATGTGCCCGAGTGTCTGAAATGGATGCTCATCGCGGCCGCCATACTGATCGCCATCGGGGCGATGAATGTCTATAATGCCACCTACTATATGAATATGGCGGCAGGCGATGGGCCGTATACCCACTTTTTGAAGCATGTCGGGGTCTTGGCGCTCAGTCTGGCCATCGGCGTCGTCGTGGCTTGGCTGCCGAAAGGGTTCATCCGGGGCGGCGCCTTCGTCTGGGTGGGGGTGACGATACTACTCCTTGCTCTGGTTGTTGTGGCCGGGCATCGGGCGAATGGCGCGACGCGCTGGATCATGCTCGCGGGCTTCTCTCTCCAGCCGTCTGAAGTCGCGAAAGTGACCGGCCTGATCTGGACGGCATCCTTTCTGGCAAGGTGCATCCGAAAAGGAGAGAAAATCACGCTTATCAAGCGATTTTTTCGTCCCCTCTGCCATTTTCGTGACAGTAAGAAAAAGGAGAATACCTTCCGCTCCATGATTGGGTACTTTCTGCCGCTCTATGGGCCGCTCGTGATGGCACTCTTCGTCCTGAAACAGCCGGACATGGGGACAGCGGGGATGATTCTGCTCTTCCCCCTACTTCTCTACGTTTTGGCAGGACTTCCGCTTTTCGAAATCCTCTTGGGCGTAGGGGGTGCGATCGTCACCTTTGCGATTCTCGTCATTGCTGAACCGTATCGCATGGACCGTGTGGTCGTACTCTGGGATCCCTTCTCCTATGCGGCGAACCGCGGCTACCAGACCGTACAAAGCCTCATCGCGGTCGGCTCCGGCGGACTCTTCGGGCAAAGCGTCGGCGAAGGCATGTCGAAATTTCTCTACCTGCCCGAGCAGTACACCGACTTTGCCTACGCCGTTTTCAGTCAGGAATTTGGCTTCATAGGCTCTGTTTTCGTCCTTCTTCTTTACCTCGTTTTTCTTCTTGCGGGATTCTCCGCAGCCAGAAAGCTGAAGGAGACCTATGCGGCTCTTCTCGTCTACGGACTCACCATGCTGATCTCCGTGCAGGGCATCGTCAATATCGCGATGGTCATCGGCTGCTTTCCGGTCACCGGGATCCCGCTGCCCTTCATCTCTTATGGCGGGTCCTCGCTCCTCATGAATATCATCTCTGTCGCACTCATCTACGGCACCACGGTGCAGAGCCTTCGCGAGACAGATCTGGAGGAGCGAAAGCGCCGGATCGCACAGATGGAAGGGCGTGGGTGAGGCACTGCTGACCGGGGATCTCCCGGAAGAGGCTTCCTTAAGCGCTGCACCGCATACCATTTTGAGAGCTTCCCGGAGGCTGGCATGAAGTATAATGAAAACGACACACTCGATGTGCTGACCCGGCGTCTTTCCTTGGCCGCTGCCGAGGGAAAAGGGATCTGTTTCCTTCCTGTGGGCTCCGTGAAGGGGGAGGGAGTGACAGCTCTTTGCCGGGCTGCAAAGGAGATCCGAAAGAGAACCGTGAAGCCTCTTACTATCCTTGCGCTGACCATGGACATGGTCGCTATGGGGCGTATGGCGCTTGCCATCAGGGCTTGCGGCTTCGAAGGCGCAGCGATCTGTAAGCAGGACGGGATGCGCTTTCTTGCGACCGTGCATGGCGGGAAGCTTTACGCGGAGCGGCTTTCCCCGTCTGACCTTGCATTTCCCGAAGAGAACGAATGGACCCCCTACCATGAGATGGCTTTTTATCTGGGGATCACGCTCTATGCGGCGGGGATGGAAGAGGCGCTCCTTCCCGCGATGGACCGGGCGAGACACATGGCGAAAGAGCTTTTGAAGGACAAAACGGTTTGATTTTATGGGATAATGAATGAAAATAAAGAGTAAGCAAAAAGCCATGAGAAACGGCGATTCTCATGGCTTTTTGCTTGCTTACATTCCCTTTACAAACTTTACTGTACGATGATAGATGGATTCCCGCTTTTTTTATATAATTTATTTATAAACAGGACTCATTTCGCAAGGGGTTCGTATGTCTATCAAGGGAAACACTGATTCAATCGTTGTCAGATTTCATTCTTGGATTTTTATACAGAGCAAGGAATCATCTGACGCGAATAGCGAGCTATTTAAGGAGGATGATGACGAAGCTATGTATAAAAATCCATATGAAATTCGACTCTGCGATTGAATCAGCGTTTCCCAAGGTTCATATAGGGAAGGAAACGCTGATTGCAGCGCAAGACGATGGAGTCGGTGTTTCCTGAGGAGGAGCACGGAATGAATGAAACAGTCAAGATCTGCTTTGGCCTGATCGGCGGACTGGCGCTTTTCCTGTACGGCATGAATACGATGAGTGATGCCCTGCAGAAAACTGCCGGGGAGCGCATGAAAAAGATCCTCAGCTTTTTGACAAAGAATCCGATCATGGGGGCGCTCGCCGGAGCGCTGGTGACGGCAGTCCTGCAAAGCAGCTCAGCGACCACCGTCATGGCGATCGGCTTCGTCAGTGCCGGACTGATGACACTGCCGCAGGCGATCTCCGTCATCTTCGGTGCGAACATCGGGACCACGATGACAGCACAGCTCCTGGCGTTCAAGCTCAGCGACTACATTTATCCCATCATTTTCATCGGCTTCATGCTGCAGTTTGTCGGCAAGACAGAGAAGCTGAAGAATATCGGCATGGTCATCTTCTCTTTCGGACTGCTCTTTGAAGGGATCGAGATTATGGGACATGTGATGAAGCCGCTCGCAGGCAGCAGCGTCTTTGTCGACCTGATGGCAGAAGTCTCTTCGACACCGGTCCTGGGCGTACTCCTCGGCGGCGTGATGACGCTGGTGGTACAGAGCAGCTCGGCTACGATCGCCGTGCTGCAGAATTTTGCGGCCCAGCCGGCAGCTGATGGCGTCAGCAGTGTCATCGGTCTTACCGGTGCGATCCCGATCCTTCTGGGAGATAACATCGGTACGACGATCACCGCCATTCTGGCATCGATCGGGCAGACGAAAAATGCGCAGCGCACCGCGATCGCGCACAGCATTTTCAATATCAGCGGAAGTCTTGTCTGCCTGTGCATCATTCCGCTCTTTGCACAGTTCGTACAGTACATCTCTCCGAGCGGCCGTGAGATCGATATCATTTCCCGTCAGATCGCCAATGCACACACGACTTTCAATGTCGTATGTACGCTGGCATGGCTGCCATTCATCCCTGTCATGGTCAAGATCGTCAAAGCCATCATCCGCGGGGAAGACAAGAACCTCAAGGCCGCCTATGAGCCGCAATATCTGGATAACAATCTGCTTGATAAGCCGGCCGCTGCCATGTACCTGGTCTCTTTGGAACTGGAGCGCCTGGTCGGACTGGCTGACCGGACGCTGAACCAGCTGAAGCTCGTCCTTGACAGCCAGCGAACCGCCAAGGATTATGAGGCCTTTCAAGAGGATCTGATGATCCTGGAACAGCTGCAGGGACGAGTCACCGAGTACATCACCAAGCTGCTTTCCGGCGGCTATCTGACCGAGCAGCAGTCGGAGGAAACGGCGAGGCTTCACTTCGTCACGAATAATATCCAACGCATGGGAGAGCGATGCAGGGATATGGATGAGGTCTGCCGGCAGGTGGTCGCGCAGAACCGTGTGTTCTCCTCGGTAGCCAATGAAGAAATCGTGAAGTGCATCACACTTGCCCAGTCGCTTCTCTCGCGCTCTGTCGAAGCCGTGAAAACAGGCTCCAAAGAGATGGTGAACGATATATTCAGGGACACGGATCAGATGCGCCGCTCGGAGAGACGCTGCAATAAGGCACATCTGAAGCGTGTGAAAGCAGGCGAGTGCCATGCCAATATGACACCATACTTCTCCGACCTTCTCTACAACCTGAGCCGTATCGCGGACAACTGCGTCAGCATCGCAGAAGAAGCAGACACTGGTGCAGGATTTGCAGAGCTTCACAAAAATGCGAAGAAAATGGGATTCGTAGAGGGCAGCTGAGAGTCATGAAAAGGGATACACCTGCCGGAGCTTACCGCATCTGTTTTCCGGCGAAGGGCAATAAAAAAGGCGATGTGAAATAACGATCATCTCATTTTCGCGTTCCATCTGCCGTGGGGGACTTACAGCTCTCATAGGAGTGACCGGGAAACCTTATCCCAGCTGTCTTTCATGCCATAGTCACCCTATCCGCCCCTACGGGGCACCTTCCCCTAGAGGGGAAGGCTGCGATACGAGAATACCATCTTCTAAAAAGGCGGCGAAGCCGCAACCTGAACCTTGAACCCTGAACCCTGAACCTTGAACCAAATGAAAGCAAAGTAAAAAGGGGCTGTGAAGAAATGAGGATTCATTTCTTCACAGCCCCTTTTTCGTGCATGGCATGAGAAAACAAGCGGTGTATCCTGATTTTCCGCCAGTCCCTAGTCTCCCACAATATACGGGATGGCGTCAATGTCGTTGACCGGCATGAGATGAGCGCCGGCAGCGTGGATCTCGCGCAGGGCGGTGACGATCTCTTTGGAGATCGCAAGACCTGTCTCGCGTCCGCCTGTTTCCATCTGCGAAAGGACTTTCGCCGGGATGGTGATGCCCGGGACTTTGTCATTCAGATAGTTTGCCATCTTGATGCTTTTCAGCGGGACGATGCCGAAGAGGATGGGAAGATCCAGGTCTTTGGCACAGGCGAGGAAGTCTTCTGCCTGTTTGATGTCATAGATCGGCTGGGTCTGGATGAACTGAGCTCCCGCTTTTTTCTTGCCCTCCAATCGTTTGATCTCTGCATCAAGGTCATCGGTGCCGGGATTTCCTGTAGTACCGATGTAGAAATCGGTAGCCGCGCCAAGGTCATGTCCTTCGATATCGTGACCGCTGTTCAGGCAGCTGGCGATCTGGATAAGGCCGGTGGAGTCGATTTCAAAGACTCCTTTGGCATTCGGATGGTCACCGATCTTGGGCGGATCACCGGTGAGGGTGAGGATGTTATGCACGCCGAGTGCGGCTGCTCCCAGGAGCTCTGCCTGAAGGCCGATGACGTTTCTGTCGCGGCAGGTCAGATGGAAGATGGACTCGACCTGGTACTTCTGCTGGATGATGCAGGAGAGGGCGATCGGGCTCATACGCATTTTTGCCATGGGGCAGTCGGCGATATTGACTGCGTCGACGTAGGGAGCGACTTTCTGCGCCTGTTCTTCCGTGATGGCTGAGGAGGCGCTTTTCGGCGGATCCAGCTCGGTCGTGATGGTAAAGATGTGATTCTGGTTCTTTTCTTTTAATGTGGACATAGGGGACTCCTTTCAAAAATTTTGTAGCTAGGGATTAGGGATTAGGGATCAGGTGTCTCAAGTGACTGGTGACTGGTGACTGAAATGTCAGCTCATGGCATCACAACTATTTATACTCTGCGGCGCTTAGATCCTTCGACTCAGTTCTCCTGTTTCAGATAAGCCATTTTTTTAACATACGACGTTTTTCTCCGCTCAGGATGACGAAATGCGCCGCACCACCATTTCTCATTTCTAATTCAAGCGAGGGTTTTATTCATAATCTAGGGACGGCACGCCCAAGGGGCTAACCCTGAACCTTGAACCCGCCAACCTGAACCCTCTAACTATTTCTCCATCATCCGATCGGCTTCTTTGATGGCAGCGATGCCGTCTTTGCAGTAGGCATCAGCGCCGATGGAGGCGGCGTAGTCTTTCGTGACGACGGCGCCTCCTGTCAGGATGGAGACGGCGGGGCATTTCTCTTTGACGAGGGAAACGGTCTTTTCGAGCTCCGGAAGGGTGGTGGTCATGAGGGAGCAGAGGCCGACGAGATCCGCGTGGTGTTCTTCGATGGCGGAGAGGAAGGCTTCGGGGGCGACGTCCTTGCCGAGGTCGATGACGCGGTAGCCGCTGTTTTCAAGGAGGGCAGAGACGATATTCTTGCCGAGGTCGTGGATGTCGCCCTGCACGGTGCCAAGGATCAGTGTACCCTTGGCAGCCGTGGCGGCTTCGGGGAGCATTTCCTTGATGACCTTAAAGGCGGCCTGCATGGCTTCGGCGCTCATCATGACCTGCGGGAGGAAGACTTTCCCGGCGCCGTAGCCGTCACCGATCTCGGTCATGGCAGCGGTGAGGCCGCTCTGGATGATTTCTTCCGATGAGAGCCCGGCTTCGATGGCACGCTTTACCGCACTCGCAGCTTCTTCCTTTTCCCCCTGCTTCACGGCAGCCTTCACCTGGGCAAGCGGCGGGAGGTCTTGTACCGGCGTGGCTGCATCTGCTGCGGCCGGGGCATCCTGTGCTTCCTGAATGAAATGCAGGGCGCCTTTGTCAAAGCCGAGGAGCAGCTTGGCATTGGTGAAGGCATCCTTCACGCCCTGATCGAGCGGATTTACGATGGGGGCATTCATGCCACAGGCGAGTGCCATGGTGAGGAAGGCCGCATTGATGCGAGGTCGGCAGGGGAGGCCGAAGGAAACATTGCTCGTCCCCATGACGCAGGGGAAGCCGAATTCTTTTTTGTACAGCTTGATGGTACGCAGGGTCTCGCTCGCGCCTTTGTCTCCGGAGCCGACGGTGAGGACCAGCGGGTCAAGGAGAAGGTCTTCTTTGCGGAGTCCGGCAGCGAGGGCTTTTTCCTCGAGATAGCGAATGATGCGGACGCGTTCTTCAGCGGTCTCCGGCAGATTTCCCTTCTCGATCGGAAGGAGCAGGAGAGCGGCGCCGTAGGTCTTGGTAAGCCGGAGCATCGCATCTAAGCGTTCTTCATTCTCCGCATTGGCGGAATTGATGAGCGGGCGGCCCGGATACAGCTTCAGGGCTTTTTCAAGGACCTTCGGGTCGGTGCTGTCGATGGAGAAGGGGACGGGGCAGAGCATGGAGAGCTGGGAGATCGCTGTCTCCATGAGAGCGACCTGGTCTACCCCGGGGACGCCCATATTCACGTCGAGGATGTCAGCACCCGCATCGACTTCCGCGAGGGCTTCTTTCTTGACGGAGGTGAAGCTGCCTGCCTTCAGGTCTTCTCTCATTTTTTTGCGGCCGGTCGGATTGATGCGTTCGCCGATCTTGACAGGGGCATAGTCATCGCCGATGAAGACGGTCTGTGTCCGCGATGTGAGCGCCGTGAAGGGCGGGATCTTTTCTTTCGGAGAGATCGTCACATCGCTGAGGGCGAGGACTTCTTCACGGATATGATCCGGCGTCGTGCCGCAGCAGCCGCCGAGGAAGGATACGCCGGCTTTGGCAAATTCCGGTGCCCAACTGCCGAAGTCTTTCGGCGTGAGTGGGAAATGTGTCTCGCCATTTTCCAGCACCGGCATACCGGCATTCGGCTGGATGATGATGGGCTTATTCGTGTAAGGAACCATCTGCTTCGCGGCTTCGAGCAGTTTTTCCGGACCGACGGAGCAGTTCGCACCGATGACGTCTGCGCCCATAGCATCCAGAAGGATGACGGCGGCTTTCGGGTCGGTGCCGGTGATGGTGCGGCCGTCTTCTGCATAGGTCATCTGACAGATGACGGGAAGGTCGCAGGCCGTCTTGGCAGCGATGAGGGCGGCCTTCATCTCCTGAATGTCGATGATGGTCTCGATGATGAGCGCGTCTGCTCCTGCATTGGCAAGGGCTTTTGCCAGACGGTAGTAATTCTCGCAGGTCTCATCGAAGGAAAGATCGCCCAAGGGGGAGATGAATTTCCCTGTCGGGCCCATATCACCGGCGATCTTTACACGATTTCCGCAGGCTGTACGCACATTTCGCACAGCGGCTTCACAGATGGCTTCCACCTTGTCCTCCAGATCATAGTCAGCGAGCTTGATGGGGGAGGTACCGAAGGTATTCGTCGTGATATAGTTACTTCCTGCGTCTGCGTATTCCTTATGGATGCGCTGTACAATATCCGGGTGGGTGATATTGTAGTAGTCTGGGCAGTCTCCTGTCGAGAGACCGTAGCGCTGCAGCATGGTACCCATGCCGCCGTCAAAAAAAATCATAGTGGTTCTCCTTTTTATTATTGTATTATATATTTCATTATTATAGCGTAGGGGGAAAAGAAGTGGCTAGGGATTAGAGACTAGGAGACTGAGAGACATCAGACTCTCTCGTACATCATTTCGTGCGAAGCGAGACATCTTTTTCATTTGCGGACCAGCGGTCAATGATAGGAAAGTCCAACCTGAACAGCGAATCCTAATCCCTAGTCCCTAGTCACCAGTCACCAGTCACCTATATTATAGATTCCGAAATGGACAGCTCATGAGTCCGCAAGCCCGGCATTTCGCCGGAGCGGGGCGGGCGCTGCATTGAGAGATGCCGATGATGGCAGAGACGGACTTCCTCGGGAAAAGCATGGCGTGGTCGGTCACATGGATACCGATCGTTTCTGCACCGATCGCGCGGCAGAAATCAGGCTGCTGCGTGACAGGCCAGTCTCCGTAGCCGGGGGAGAAGCGCCAGGCTGTATGCTGTCCGCTTCGCGCGGCCTCTCTTTGGATCAGGGCGTCGACCTGATCAGCGAGGTGCTCGACGGCAGCGGTCGCAGCGGCGTCGAGGAGAAGCCCCTGCAGGTACTCACCGTTCTTAAAGTGCTCGCCGGATGCCTTCTCGATTTCTTCACCCACCGTGACAGCGAGCACGCCGACGGACCAGGCATGGGAAAGGTGCCTCAAGATCGAGCGGCCGGTGAGGGTCAGCGGATGCGCTCCGCCGATCGTCCCGTTTTCCGGGTCGTAGGGGAGGATCTGCCAGATGCCTCTCGGCTCGGCGAGGGCAAGCGCTTCCCTGATGGCGCTGTCGATGGCGTCTTGGGGAAATTCCTTCACCTTCGGAGAGAGTCCCGCATAGCGCATCATTTCTTTTTGATCGATTTGGAACAATGTTCCGTTGAATAGTGGCATAGGGTCTCCTTTGGAAGCCTGAAAAACGGAAAAATCAATAAAAAAATCCTTCATCCCTCTAGGGACGAAAGATTCGTGGTACCACCCAATTTCACTCATGCATCACTGCACGGGTCTTCACAGGTACGCCGGCAAAGCCTTGATACCCTCGCGCTGTATCGGGCGTCCCCGGGATGCTTCATGATTCAGCCTTCCTGGCTCGGAGTCCATCTTCTGCAGATATCTCAATGCTTCTTTTCACCATATGAAGCTCTCTTTGAATGCCGTCTCTGCGTACTCTTCTCTTCATTGCCACTGTGTAATTGTATGTAACTATAGCATATGAGCGGGGGAGTGTCAAATGGGTGGGAAGGCATTTTTTTAGGACGCCTTGGCCTTGGGTTTCCGCTTTTTACCATTCTGCTCTTGCTTTTTTTCATACATGCATTAGAATTTAAAGAAAAGCTTTTTATATACGAGGTCTAACTATGAAAATATCCAATTCTTCTCTTTCCATCCGAAGCAAGATGACGCTCATCCTGGATACGGGGCAGCTGATGATGGAGAGTGGTGCAGGGAGCAAGCGTATCGTGCGTGACATGCTCCGCACAGCGGCCTGCCTTGGCATCTATTGGGAAGATGTACAGATCCATATCACATACTCTACCATCATGATCAATGTCGATGATGGGGAAAAGGCATATACGATGTTCCGCAAATGCTACCGCCATGGCATCAATATGACGGCTCTTCTGCAGACGAGTGAGGCCAGCTGGGAAGCACTGTATAAAAACGAATCCTATGATAATTTCCGCCTTCGCCTGAATTATATCAGGCAGAATTTTAGAAATCGCATTTATCCGGAGTGGATGGTCATTCTGGCCATCGGACTGGCATCAGCGGCATTCTGTCTGATTTTCGGCGGTCATGCTGTCGATGCGCTTTTCACCATGCTGGCGGCGATGGTGGGAGCGCTGGTGAAGTATGGCTGCAACCGTCTTGAGGTGAATGGGTATGTCACCATTGCCATCTCCGCGTTCTTTGCGACGCTCACGGCCTATGGGACGATGTATCTCCCCGGAGCGGCGAATCCGTTTCTCCCTGTGGTGGCATCGGCGCTCACCTTGATCCCCGGCGTGCCGCTCATCAATGGGGTCGATGATTTTCTGAACAGCTACTTGACATCCGGGATGACGCGATTCACGCACACGGTCCTCATCATGCTGGCGATGACCTTTGGGATCGCAGGCGCTGTCAGTCTGACGAATGTCCCCAGTTTCACCGAAGTACCGATCGCGCCGGAGCATTTGTACATCATGCAGGCATTGGCAGCCGCCATGGCAGCATTGGGTTTTTCTATCATGTTCAATGTGCCAAGGCGCTATATCATCGCAGCCTGCCTCGGGGCCGTCCTCACGGTGGATACGAGAAATATTCTGATGGTCTCCTTCCATATGGGGATGGCGAGTGCCTCCTTCCTCGGAGCCGCGCTGCTCTCCGTCTTCTATTTCGCGGTCTCCCGCTACTTCCATGCCCCTGTCTTTGTGGTCACGATACCGGCGATCATTCCGCTGATCCCGGGCGTGCTGCTCTATCGTTTCCTGTTTGCCATCATTGATATCGGACAGATCGATCTGATCGAGCTGCTGACGGCTTTCAAAACAGGTGTCGAGGCGATGCTTATCATTCTGGGGATCTCTCTTGGCGCGACTCTCCCGGATGCGATCGCGCATCAGTACATCGAGCGATCGAAGCGGAAGAATCTGGAGAAGCTCCTCAAGCGAAGAGATGGCATAGAAGCGGATATTCGGAAAGCAGCGGATCTGGACAAGGCGAGCGGAAGAGGATAACTATTAGGAATGAGAAATGAGGAATGAAGGTGGTGGCTTCGCCAAGATCCTTCGGCTCAGGTCGCAGCTGTTCTGGCATTCGTTATCTCACATACGACGTTTCTCGCCGCTCAGGATGACGA